>Ga0182004_10001554_pt1 | contig 16965 bp, 14 predicted proteins | sample Sormic07211540_1_FD_120479 | JGI IMG/M metagenome (GOLD analysis project Ga0182004, IMG submission 120479) | Endophyte microbial communities from Sorghum bicolor roots, Mead, Nebraska, USA - 072115-40_1 MetaG | ecosystem: Host-associated > Plants > Roots > Unclassified | place: USA: Nebraska...
TCCGACTTCATGTAACTTTTGCACTCATGCAGCAGGTGAATTCGGGAGGTCAGGTGGCAATACAGGAAGTTGTATCCAGTTAGTCTCACTCAGGCACTATCACCGACACACAATGATTTTTATCTTAGATTCTTTAGTGTTTCATCTTTTCATGAATTTTGTATATTGAAAATGCAAGGTTTTTAATGGAATTCGTGAAGAAGTTTGTTTTGAAATTAAACTAGTCAGAACCTTTGATACTGCAAACCTGTGTAACCAAACAAGAGTTTAGGTGAGACTGATTAGTGTGCTTAATGGAGTTTAACTGCTATCCAAACATTGCATGTGCCCTAATGTATTGGCAGCAAAATTTGCTCAATCCTACAACATGTGTAACATATGTCTTTGTAAAACTGCAGATCTAGCTTAGCCTAGTAAATTTTGTCCCTCCAGTGGGTGTGGGTCATAAAAGTGTGCATGTCTTGGGAGAAAGAGAATCCCCTCAGAATGGATGCAATGACATCTGAAGAATATGCCTCCCAATCCAAGCTACTGCAAGAATTTACCAATGTCCCAAGTATTGATAGTGCTTTGATCCTCAAAACCAACAATGGTATAGACAGTCTTTTCACTTTACTTCCTTTGTCCATAATCATCATATCTCTCAGAATTCATATCAAAATGGTGGTTATCTTAAGTTCTAAACAGTACTTAATTTTTTATTGCAGAAGACAGATCCACAGCAATGTTCTCCGTTAGTCAGCCAGACCTACTGGCGAACAGCAACAGAAAATACATTTTGTATTCTCATATTACAAGAGCTGGTACCAATTCTCTGGATTTCCAGTGGTCTCCTTTCCCCACTGAGATAACTGGAGTGTCTGTCATTGTTCCATCCCCTTCAGGATCGAAGCTTCTTGTAGTACGAAACGGGGAGAAAGATTGCCCCACTAAGCTTGAAATTGTTTATCAATCACATGTGGAGAAGGAGATACATGTAGTAAAGTCTATGCATGGCCCTCTTTATACCGATGAATGGTGAGGAAAAACTAAAAGTAAAACATAGTGGTTGCATTTACTTCTGCCTTGACTTTCCACAACTACAGTGGCATAACAGTACAGCACTATTCTTGTCGCTACAGGTTTCATGGTATTTCTTGGAATCAAGAAGAGACCTTGATAGCATATATTGCTGAAGCTCCTACCCAACCAAAACCAGCTTTTAATCATTCTGGATTTAGAAAGGAAGGTTCTTCTGAGGCAGACTGTAATACCTGGAAAGGACAGGGCGATTGGGAAGAGAACTGGGGTGAAAGGTACTCCAATAAAGGGAGACCCTCATTGTTTGTTCTTGACATTGCCAGGTCTGTTCCATGCCTATTAATCAACACAACAGTTTGTAAAAGCTAGTTCCTAGATCAGGAAATATGGCTTCAAGCCTAAGACCCACTGCTGTCTTTGGTGTATGCAGAGGACAAGTGCGAGCGGCTAAAGGCATTTCAACATCATTGAGTGTTGGCCAAGTCGTTTGGGCTCCAGCATCATCAAGTGGCAGTCAAAAGTATCTGGTTTTCGTTGGATGGTTAGAGCACAACGGGTTCCAGAACACTGCTAGAAAACTTGGTATCAAGTACTGTTCTAATAGGCCATGTGCTCTTTATGCAATTCCTTGCCCTTTTGAAGGATCCGAGCCTGACAGTACACCAGCTAGGTAAGCATCCTTCTTAAAAATCATGATTCATAACTTTAGAGTTTGTACTCTGCAGTTTCAGAGTCAGCCTATCCATTACCAATTGCTATGTTGAAATAGAAAGAACAGCTTTGGGCCTTTGACTCTGCATTTGCCAGTACTTAGTAGATCATCAGGTACCATTTTGTGTAATATGTTATTTCCTTTTACCAGTGATGGTAAATCAGACTCCAGTATAGTAGCGCGCAACTTAACCACAGGCTTTAGCAGTGCTTTGTTTCCACGGTTCAGGTATGTTTGTACTAGTATTCCGGTAGATTTGATGCTGTACCCCTGATGGCCTTTATCTGAATAGTAATACAAATTAACAGCCGGGATGGAAAACTTCTGGTGTTTCTATCTTCAAAACAAGCTGTAGACAGTGGTGCACATAATGCAACGGATTCCCTGCATATAATCAATTGGCCTTCAGAATGGAAAATGGATAAACAACTCGATGTTAATGAAATGGTATGCCCATCTTTTTTTTTTTGAAAGTAAATGCCCACCTATTTTTTTCTTGATTTTTTTTTGAGGAAAATTTTCTTGACTAAATTATTCGTTATGTTCTGCAGCCTGTTCACTGAGTAGTTTTTGAACTGTCCCAGGTGCCTATTGTAATGTGCCCTGAAGATGGCTGTTTTCCAGGCCTCTATTGTTCATCCATGCTATCTGATCCTTGGCTCCCTGATGGATGCACAATGATATTAACATCTGCTTGGAGAAGTACTGAAGTGATATTATCAATAGATGTTTTAAGGTAAATCATAGGTTGTTGGTGTAATCCTATTCCAGAGCTCAAAGAACCACTTTGATATCCTATATTGATTCATTCTACAGTGGCAAAGTAACAAGAATAACTCCAGAAGACTCGTATTACTCATGGAGTGCTCTTGCATTAGATGGCAACAATGTTCTTGCTGGTAATTATAGTTGTAAACTGGTCGGTCTTTCAAAAATTATAGTTGTAAACTGGTACTGAACTCATGCTTCAAAATTTCTAAAATCAAATGTATTTTTCTCTTACGGTTTATAGTGTCAAGTAGTCCCATCGACCCTCCTTACATCAGGTATGGACGTCCCGTGACACCAGAGGGTCAAGGATGGACTTGGGATGAAGTTACTAGTCCATTGATGGCATCCAACAGTAAGGTTAGCTTTTAAGTTGCTGTGAAGTTTGAGTTGCATAAATGTTTGTCTTGTCAGCTTTCAAGAGCGCAGTTATCTTCATGTATTCTCATCTCCGGCATTGCCTTCTATTGCAGGTTAAGTCCTTGTTACTGCATCACAGTGTCAGTATACTTAAAATTCCTGTGCCTAGCCCTTCTAATGACCTTTCTGATGGTATAACCCTGAACACTAGAGATATCATTAGTTAAGGTGTAATATTTTTATCCACGTAGTAATTTTTTTTCCTGTTCTGTAGGTGGAAAACTTCCATTTGAGGCCATATTTGTGTCCTGCAAGGATAGTTCGCACAGTCCAACTGTTGTAATCCTTCATGGTGGCCCACATTCAGTGTCTGTATCAAGCTATTCAAGATCTTCAGCATTTCTTGCTTCGCTTGGATTTAATCTGCTTATTATAAACTATCGGTACTCTCTTGGGATTCCAATGCACTTTACTAGCTATGTATGATAATACTTCCAATCTGACTATTATCTTATAAAAAAGAGGTACACCAGGTTACGGAGAGGAAGCTTTGCAATCACTTCCTGGAAAAGTTGGATCCCAGGTACATACTCTAGTTGAATTCAGCATTTTTGTTCCTCCTGAACCAATCTAGTCCCAACTCTGTTGAACAGGATGTTCAAGACTGCCTTACAGCACTAGATTTCACCATTAAGGAAGAGCTAGTAGATGCATCTAAAGTAGCTGTTGTTGGGATTTCGCATGGTGGATTCCTGACAACTCATTTGATCGGTCAGGTTAGCATGCTAATGGATTTCAGAGTTGGGGTAGCTGATACTCCTGTTTATTGTTCCTAGTGTAATTTGCAGTTTGGCTGCAGGCTCCAGACAGATTTGTCGTGGCAGCTGCTCGGAACCCTGTCTGCAATCTGTCACTGATGATTGGCACCACTGACATCCCAGATTGGTGTTACATAGTGGCCTGCGGAACTGAAGCAAAGCAATATGCCTCTGAAGCCCCTTCGTCCAACCATCTTCATCTCTTCTATCAGAAATCGCCAATTGCCCATATCTCTAAAGTATGTTTTCCTGTCTCAACTATCAGGTCAATTATCATTTTGGTGGTATGGTTAATGGAACTTTGCTGATTGTGCAGGTGAAAGCGCCCCTTCTTATGCTTCTTGGTGGAGCTGATCTTCGAGTACCTGCTTCTAATGGCCTACAGGTACATGAATATCTCTTGAGATCTGCTTCAGCGGATCTATTCTAACTCATCAAGGAAAGATGTGGTAACATATTTGTTGACATTTATATATAGTTTACAACTACAAATGGTCTCAAGTTCCACGCACTGATGTAAAAGTATTTTAGCTAGTCTTATTTATACTATGATGATAGAATTTCATGTGACCAAACCTCCCATACTAATTTGTCTCTGTATTCCCGCCTTATCTTCTCAGATGCCTCTTGTTTACATATTTGATTTCTCATAATTTCAGTACGCAAGGGGCCTGAGAGAAAGAGGAGGCGAGGTCAAAATCATGATGTTCCCAGAGGACATACATGAAATCAATTTGTAAGCTAATTCTGTTCTTCGGTCGCATGCAGCAAGGCTTGTTTGGCCATTCCTTTCCCCTTTTTGAATTGGGCTCCGATTTGGTGATTGTTCTCTGCAGACCGCGGTCTGATTTCGAAAGCTTCCTCAACATTGGAGTATGGTTCAAGAAACATCTGAACGCGGTGGCATGAAGCAGATCCTGGTGGTTCATTCGGTCAAGTAACTAGGCGACCATGAACTTCAAATATTTGTATAGCAGTGCTCCTATAAGTTTGGGAAGAATCTAAACATTGTTGTGAAAAAAATAAATGCTGATTCGTACCATTTTCATACATCGTTAATCATACAGTATGATTCATACTTTTGTGGGCTTAGGAAGAAGGTCGTTGGTCGCAAGCCGAGTTAATCATTTTGCCTGATATATAACGGCATTAGGAATGATAGCTTTGAGTGTGGTTTGAGCCGTATGTGGTGTGGTGCAGGTCTTTTTTTCTATTTGTTTTTACTATATTATTTGTGGGTTGTTTTCCCTCCTCTAAATGAAACATGTGCATAGCACATTCTCTAAAAAAATCGTTACACGCACTACTGCAATGGCGGAGGAGCTTGGCAACGAGGGAGAATACTCAAATTAGTTTTATCCAAATAAAGAATAAATTATTCTTACTTTAACCAAGTTTCTAGAAAAAATATATTAATATCTATTAGTTCAATGAATAGCCCTATCAAAGCATATTCAATGGATAGTTTAATGAGACTAATTTGATGTTTTAGATCCTGAAAACTTTGATTTAGGAAAAAAAAATTAAGACGACATAATTTGGAACACAAATGTTTTTTTTATGCGATGGGGAGCCAAATCGTCCAGGGTTAAACGGGCCACAAGCCCACAATTTTTTAGCTTGGCCTATTAATTTTCTCCTAACGGGCCACAAGCCTACAAAGAAAATAAAAATTGCTTATTTTCACTCTATATTTATTAATATATATACTTATCTCTACACCTAAAAAGATTATAACATCATTATCTACCCAGTGATACTAAATCTCAATCTTTGGTCATGTGTCCACGTCCGCGTCCCATACAAATCATCCTCCATTTCAAGCTCACGCATCCATATCCTAACTGGTTCTAATACAAAGACTAGATCCATGTGGCTGCGTCCAATTACTTAGGTACATTAAAAAAATTCATAATATTGGTGGCCACATCCGATTACTAAGGTTCATTAAAAAAAAATCTTAAAATCACGGATATATATCTAGTAATATAATATACATTAGTACTTATGTCATTCATACACCGGAGCCGCAAATTTACGGATAACCCGAGGGTGAAGGCACGGTTTCAAAATGTGACCGGCAATGTGCTGTCAGGACGTGGGTGTGGGGCTTGCTCTAACGACGCGGGGGCGCCACAGGCGCTCGGTGGTGGTTCATTCGGATGAGGTATTAGACGATCATGGACTTCAAATATTTGTGGAGAGCTCCTAAATATACTTTTTTTCATCCTATAAAGAAAGTCGTTTAGGATAACGATACGGTCTTCAAAGTCTAACTTTGATTTTTTATTTTTATAAAAATATTTTATCAAAAAGTGGTATATGTATATTTTTATAAAAGTATTTTTCAAGGCAAATCTATTCATATGATTTTCACATTTCCAAACTCAACAACTTAAAAGTCATTTATGATTCGTATTTTCAATGTTTGATTCAAACCTTATAAAAGACTATGGAGAGAGTATCTATGACTTCCAACTTTCTTGTGAAAAGAAAAAAAAATGATTCATACTGGCTTGGCGCTTCAGTACCTCATACTCCCTTTATTCCAAATTATTCTAAATTACAAGATATTTTGGCTTTTCGATATACATTGTTTTTACTTTGTATCTATATCTAGTACACAACAAAAGTTATATCTTCTACACCTAAAAAGCCAAAGGAGGTTTCATACACAAGCAACATTGTGCCTGCTCCTGCGCTTCTCTTCTCTCCAAAAACAAATATGCTACGAGTCCACATTACCGTCCACGCCATCGTCCCGCCGTGGAGCCCTGTTTACATACGCCCCACACTCCCTAAAAAATTATACCGGCCGTTTGGCTGATAAATCATGACAGACTGATTTGTTATGAAAGAAAAACACTGTTGAATAACTGGTAGATTCGGCTGATAAGCTTAAGCGAACAACATGGCAAATATATGTATGTGCCGATCAAATACCAAAACATTGCCATCCATGTCCATGACGAGCACCCTGGTGAGATCAAGGCCTCGTTCGGTTATTGCAATTTGATTTCCAGTCTCATGGCTGCCTTTTTTTGCTTGGTGTTTTCTATGGCCGTCCAGGCCTCCAGGGCCATGGCAGTGGCGAGAAAACCCTTGGCCAGCCATACCAGCCATTCGATTTCATCGAGAGTATGTGAGTTCGTGATGTAATTCAGCAAGGACCTGATGGCAAGATAGAAAAAATGGAAGATTCTAGGTGAAAAAATATAAAGAAATATAAACAAAAAATGAATAGTATATCAAGATTTAAATAGACTTCAAGGTTCTCAATACAAAGTGTTTTTTTAGCTTGTTGTCTTATTCCAAACAATGCACAGATTGACTAAAACTTATAAAATCAAATCCAAAAATTGTAATTCAATTTTTTTCAAGTTTCTTTCAACCAAAGAGTGTAACCGTGTCATTATGTGTGAAATATAAATCCTGAAAAGCCTAAGGACATGTACAACCAATTGACATTCTGCTCCAAAGTCGGTTTTAAAGGTTTAAAAATTGTAAAGTCCAAAGTCAGCAATATAAATCCGTATACAGACCGAAAGAGGCTCGATGTCGTGTCCATACTCGATCTGGAACAAAAGAATTAGCATACACGTGATTTAGTTCTAACATGATCAAAAAGCCTAAATGCATTTGAAAATAGTTTAGGTTCTCAATGCAAAATCATTTAATAGTTTTATTATTTTTTGAAAATGATCAAATCCTTTGCAGTAGACGTGGACAAAAAACATCTTATAATTTGGATTAGAGGCGTACAACATTCTGTCCTTTTACAGAGACTTGATTCTAATGCTATGAATTAGAATGAAACCCTTCTACCTATTCAGCTATGATGCCTTAATTCATGACTTCACATCTTTTAAAGTTTTCTTTAACAGTCTAATCCCTCCATTCCAAATTGTAAATTATAATTTTTACTAATACCTTCATATAGGTTATGTCTAGATATATAGGCCCATTCGCTGCAGGCTTAAACAACCGCGGCTGCAAGGCTTCTGGTTTTTAACGAGGGGCAGACAGATGTAGGCAGCTGTAGAGGCTTGAAGCCGCAGCGGGCAGGCTCATAGTAAAAGCGACTTACCATTTAGAATCGAGGGAGTACCAAATTCTGAGTAGGTTACAATTTAGTTCTCCAAAGATGCTGAAAAACATCTTTACCCATAGGTGCTGGAAACTACAGAATCTCCTCAATCTATATTAGTAGGCCCGCCAGGTTGAACCCCAATACGTAAAAATCAGTGTCCCACCTGGTTAAAATAAAGAGCATACTAACCTAAAAGTTCATCGCCGTGCCGAACATTCAGCAAGGCGACAACTATATCAGATACAACTTAATAATCTTACAACATGCATGTGACAACAGTGTCCAGCGAGCCCACGCCAGTCTAGCTCTTGGTTGAGGCTTGTGAAACCAGTGAAGCAATTTTGGTTGAGAAGAAATTTTCAAGCCTGCATGACAAAAAACAATAAAATCGATAGTCACATGGTGGATTCCGAAAACTTGAGGTAACCAGAGGCCAGAGTTGCAAGGTTTTCAGCCCTAGTCTGAAAGCTGGCATAAACTGTATCAGCCAGATTTAAGCTGGGCATTGTGCCATTTAGAAGATAGAATGGCATGGTTGATTATATAGGTTAGATAATGTGAACATGATAAAGCAGCCAACTAGAAAATCTCCAAAAACCAGATGTCACTCAGTTCCCAGCTGATTGGCCAGGAACATACCCATCCCTGGCTGTGAGAACAAAGTCCGTAAAAAGAACTCACCGTGTTGCGCATTTGTAATAGATAGTATCTGGAGAATTGTAAGTTCTTGCATTGCTGAACATTCTCTTCATGTCGGCTACAAACATCTCTAGGGTCACATAATATTGCTCAGAGTCAACTCTTCTTAACATCGTCTTTAAATCTGCAGACAGGCGTGCATTTTAAACACTGGTTGTTCACCTAAATAAAATGTCACTTTGATTGTATAAAGGAACTATAGCCCCCTGCAATTCAAACTCACCAATAGGATCTTTTATGATATCATAATAGTCTGGAACATCTCGTGAATCCACAGGCTCTTTAAATGGCCAAGCATCAGGATGTTCACTCAGATTCTGCAATGGGATATCCGTGATACAAGTAAAAACAAATCATTTGATGTCTTTCTCGATTTTATATGAGTATGTATTTTTAGCTGATTTGTCATATTTTTTGGTATGAAACTACATAAATCTATGGTTGGAGTGCAATCAACTTGTATCAACTACTCTCTCTGTTCCAAATTGTAAGTCATTTTAATTTTGTCCTAAGTCAAACTTCTCTAGCTTTGACAAGTTTATAGAAAAATATGTTAACATCTACAGTATCAAATAAATACACTATCAAAATATTTCATGGTGTATGTGATGGTTTGATGTTGCAGATGTTTCTGCATTTTTTAACAAACTTCAAAGTAGAGAAGTCTAAATTAGGACAAGGCTAAAATGACTTGCATTTGGAAGAGGGAGTACTATGTAACATGCACCATCTGCTAAGGCTAAAATGACTTGCATTTGGAAGAGGGAGTACTATGTAACATGCACCATCTGCTAAGATTTGTGCAGATAAATAGATAACTTACCTTCAACAATGTCCGCATAAGGTTAGCAAGTTGTTGTCTGTAAGTATTATAGTCCGGGGAGAACGCTGATCGTGATTTAGAGTGACCCCACTGATCAGGCGTCCACCCAGCTTCCCCTGCATCACATTAATGGCCAAGTTTAGACTTCTATCATTACTAAATCAACAGTAAAGACATAATAAAAAATGGAAATAAACAGATTTCTCTTACAAAGATAGGTATTGTATGTTTAACAGTCCCTAGTATTTACTCCTGATGTTGTTGCTTATTTGAGATTTTCAAAACAAACCAACACTAATGCACTCAGAAATTGAAACACCTTTTGAATATATCAGCTGTAGATAATTCAGCATGCAGCATGTTTAAAATTAAAAATACAACATCCAAGATAGACCTCCTAAACGTCAAAACCTGATCATAGAGGGTGAACAAAAAAATATCTAAGATAGTCTTCCTAACTGTCAGAACCTATCAAGGGTGAACAATAAAACAAGTCTGAATATAACAACTTACTAAGACCAGGGATATCTTCTGGCTTTATCAGTCTTCTTGGAATGCCAGCTTCTTTCTACAAAGAAGCAAATATGAGCATACTTATGAATGCTAGATCTTACTATTCTTCATTTGTATTCGTATACTATCTAGCACAAACCCAAAGAGAACAAAATATGCATGGTGATTGGTTCGGGCAAGCAATATTCATAACAAGGTGAACCAGCCTCTTTTCCTAAAGGTAATTTCTGTGCAGCTGACAAAACAAATTATTCCTAGGAAGTAATTTCCTCTACAAAGAGAATCAACTACCAAGTCTCTTTATACCTAGCAATCTAGCAGTATGCAAGTGTACTGGTGTTGTGTTGTTTCGGGGAGGATTCTTTTCTTCCTGTGTACTCTCCTTCTTAACAAAATGATATGAAATCCTCTTGTGTTCGAGAAAAAAAAATCTTCGTACCTAGCAACCTAGCAGTTCCCCCTCCCCCCGATGTTCTTCCAGAGTACATTAAATAATGGGAGGGTGTTTAGATGAAGCACACCCCAATATAGTTGAGCCCATGAGGGAAAAAGCTAACCTTCTGGAAATCAATTCCGGGATAAACAATATGGCAGTTAGAAAGGTCTCTGATCTTCTCATCAATGGCCTGTAGAAATGTAATAAAGTGAACGATAAGAACAGACATTTAATCACGAGCTGGATGCATTCTGTTTTGTGCAGCCATTAGCCTATTATTACTTTACCTGCCTTTGACGTCGAATCATTGTTGCCAGATCAACATATGGCAGCTTTGGGTCAATTTTACACTGCATCAATATTCCTCCGTCATAGTCTTTAATGTACCTAGAACCAGCAAACTGTTAAGTTCAACATTTGCAAATAAACTCCTAAAAAGAATATGGAACGATATAATTGGAAACAAAGACATGTAAATGACAGGCTTACCCTTGCCATCTTTCTTTGTCCAATGTGATCTCCTTTGTGAAACCCTATATGTTGCCAATGAGAGTAAGAAAAAAGGGGCAGATCACGTCCTTTTGCAATGCAATTTTACTAACAAGTATGAAAACAATTAATTTGGATGTTGTACCTAAGAGAATTAATCTATATGACTAAGAAATTGCTTGCAGATAAATTGGGACATTAAAGTTTGAATTGATGTCAATGATTATCAGAAACATTGTGCCCAATATTGATTATACAGGAAATTCCATCCAACTCATCAATACTCCACAACCTTCTAAAGCATAAAGAGGTCTTTAAGTATTTTGAGTTATATCTATTGTGTGAGGTTAGGTGTACTATGTATGTCACACATGTAGTTTCCGAAGTTTTTCAGTTACTGATACACAAAAACAAGAAATTGAAAGAAATAGATTATATAAAGTAAAAGGTCAGGCAGCTATACCTGCTTTACAAAATAGCCAACAGCATTATTATCAGCATAGGTTAAGAAATGTGTGAGCCCATCAGCATCCCGTGCATGTTGCTTCAAATGATTCATTAATCTTGTTCCATAGCCTTTAACTTGCTCATCAGCTGTGATAGCACAAAACGCTATTTCTCCAAACCTCTGGCTATGATTTCCAGAATAAAAATTAGCACAATAAAAAAATGCAGGATAAACAAAAGCACACACATGTTTCCATCCTACATTCTAACTTGCCAGATGTTTTAATATTATAAAAGCAGTGGATTTCCTGAATAAGTGTGAAGTTACATGTTACAACACAATATCTTGATCGGGCAACATTTGCTCATAAAGTTAGTGTCAGTTGCGAGCCATTTGCTTTTAGTTGCAAAGAACTATTGGATCTTGAAATAGAAAGAGCATATATGAAATATCATGAATTGGCCATTAAGCACAACAAATATAGAATATCGACATAACAAATAGTAACCAAAGTGGCAGCATTACCTTGCATAAGGGCGATAAGTAATGCCTCCCACGACAATATTGTTCCTGATAACCATCATTGACTTGTGAGTTCTGTGGCATATGACACAAGGGGTGAAGGGGTTAACTACCACAGAAGGAATTTAATCTTATTCCCATTTCCAAAGCCACAAAGATTATGAGTAAATGCTAAACTGTAGGCGGATTATATTGGGCATTACCTATCCATGACAAGGCGCACAATATATTCTTTGGGCATATTTGGAAGCTGCCGAGCGAAGATATTCTTCAAACCTACTAACCTGCGAAGACACATAATTCATAAAAACTAGCACCATACTACTCAACAGAGTTGTCAGAAGTGCTACGAACCATATCATGTGTTCATCAACACCATCGTTAGAATAACAGAGAAATTTCAGCCTTCCCGAATCTTCCTGAACAAATTCAATTGTCTCAGACTCAGCCACATTCTAATCAACTGATACTATCAGCGGGCAGGGAAAAGTGAAACAAAATGAAGAGAAAAGAAGCCTTGACCTCGCGTTTGAGGCCCTCCTCACGGGCGCTGTAAGCGCCGCTGGTCTGGAGGTTGTCCGTGAACAATCCCTTCGGGTCCTCCTTCCCGTCGCCGGCGGTCGCCGAGCCAGGCTCCAGCTTGGGTCCTCCGCCCGCCGCAGCCGCGGCGGCGGCCGACGCAGCAGACACTGATGAGGAATCCGGCTTCGGAGGACGGCCGGAGGCGGAGCCCCCACCCGGCGCGCCGTCAAGGCGCGCGGCATTGAACGTGTGGAGCGAGTCGTCCTCGTCATCGTCGGAGTGTGAGGAAGATGGAGAGGAAGGGCGGGAGGGCGAGGATGGGGCCGTGGAGGGGGATGACGGAGCGGTGGTGTCGTCGTCCTCGTCGGCGGTGGCGTCGGAAAGCGACGACGGCGGGAGCTTCCGCTTGCGGTGGGAGGCCCCGCCGCCGGAGGTGGCGCCGGAGTGGGACGGCGACGGTGCCGCGAGGCCGTCCATGCGGGGAGATTCTAGAAGGTTGTGGGGGGTTAGGGTTCTTCGGGAGATCTGGGAGCCGGATGCTTCCCAGGTGTTCCGCTTGTTCGTGGTGAGAAGAGGCAGAGAAATGATGCTTTCGAGTTTGGACATTGGTTGTCTCGGCCTACAGATGACCCATCAAATCTTACCATATTGTTTAGTTCGAAAAGTGAAAAAATTTCGGCACTGTAACACTTTCGTTTATTTGTGACAAATATTATCCAATCATGGATTAACTATGATCAAAAGATTCATCACGTGATTTACAGCTAAACTATGTAATTAGTTTTTATTATCGTCTATATTTAATGTTTCATGCATGTGCTACAAGATTCGATGTGACGGGGAATCTTGAAAACTTTTTGGTTTTCAGGGTGAACTAAACAAGGCCCAATTTAGGCCTGGTTTACTTTCACACGCCCTGTTTAGATTGGAGATGAAAATTTTTTAGGTGTCACATCGGATGTGTCGGAAGGATGTCGGAAAGGGTTTTTAGATACTAATAAAAAAACAAATTACATAGCTCGTCAGGAACTGAAAGACAAATCTATTAAGTATAATTAATCTGTCATTAGCACATATGGGTACTGTAGCACTTAAGGCTAATCATGGAGTAACTAGGTTTAAAAGATTCATCTCGCGATTTTCAACCAAACTGTGTAATTAGTTTATTTTTTATATACATTTAATATTCCATGCATGTGTCCAAAGATTCGATGGGATGGATGAAAAAATTTTGGACAGGGAACTAAACAGGGCCAAAACCCAAAATTTTTTAAGATTCTCTATCACATCAAATCTTTAGACACATGCATGGAGTATTAAATATAAACAAAAATAAAAACTAATTGCATAGTTTGGTCGAAATTTACGAGACCAATCTTTTGAGCCTAGTTAGTTCATAGTTGGACAATAATTACTACAAATAAACGAAAATGCTACAGTATCACAAAAATTTTTCGTTCATCAACTAAACACGCCCTTAGAGGTTACTTTACATTATTTTTAATAATGACATAGGTGAGTAATTCAAATATAAAGCTAGAGAGTTATTTTAAATTATCTTTCATAATAACAATTGTGGGTAATTTATATATGAATTTAGAGAGTTAATTTTGATTACCTTCCATAAAAAAGACGTGGGTAATTTAGATGCAAAATATAAGGGTTACTTTATTTATATTTATGATAACAAAAATGAGTACAATATTTTTTGTAAAACATAATAGATCTAATGATTATTATTCATGATGGTGTATCAAATTGAAGGCCAAATTTTTGTATTATGAGAGTTATATTATGTAATTCATAGCGTATCTTGTGAGAATTATTATGAAGTCTCCATTGGAGCTCTAATAGTAATAATAAGATTGTTTTTTTAAATGAATTTATAAAGGATTGCTTCGAAATGTGATAATGATATGAAGTTCTCTCTCAGATTGACGCATGAGATTTAACCTAAAAAAACATCCTTGCAATTGGCGGGTTTTGTGGTCAGCCTTTGATAGCAAATACAAAAATATAAAGCCTTATTTGATACGGCTTCTGCATCGGTTTTAAGAGCCGTTTGGAGCCATTTTGTACCAAATAATGTAAAATAAAATAGTTTTATCCAAAAAGTCCCTTAAGTCGTGGTCTCACACTAAGATTTCATGTAGGATCGAGCCAAAAGTAATGGCTTCACCTCATCCTAGTGGGCTCTGTATGGGGTTCTCTACGAGTATGTTTTAAAGAGTTCTATATGTAAAGCTATTTTGCCAAATAGTTTATCAGAACGGCTCCAGCTCCACTGAATGAAACTATTTATAGAGCTTAGAAAAAAACGACTTCACTAGTAAAATAGAGTCATGCCAAACGGGGGCCTAAATAAACTTTGACATTGCTAGCCACTCTTTATGTAGTGAGGCAACCATGCTAAGGGCATAAGGTAAGTGATGTTTCTTCCAATTACTCTACTATTACATATTTCAGTTTCATATATACATAGTGCGTGCAGAAATACATTATTTTTCAAATGATGTTATCATTCCTTTTCAATGTATTATTTTTCTCCTTTCGAGTCAAAGTTGGTGGTAGCCTAAAAGTAGAATCTCTATCACATATGTTCTGTTTGGTAGAGCTCTACCTAATTGATTCTCTACCGGAGCTCATTCTTTGAGAGAAGTAATTTTATGATTAAAAGTGTTTCTCTTTGATTTTTAACATAAACTCTCAAAATTAAGATGTAGAATTATTTTTACAGAATAAGGAGAAGCTACTTTTCTACCTCCCATCCTCTTAGGGGGTGTTTGGTTAGAAGTATTAAAGTTTGATAGGTATTGTAGCTCTTTTGTTTAGTGTTCAATCATGAACTAATTAGGCTCAAAAGATTCTTCTCACAAATTACTCTCTACTTGTGTTTTTAGTGTCGTAAATAGTATATATTTAGTACTCCATATATATTTCTAAATATTTAATGTGACGGGAGTTAAAGTTTAACAATGCAAACCAAATAGGGCCTTAGTTCATTACAAATAATCAGTTCATACCATTGCACCTTCTCTCTAAAAAAATATTTAGCAGAGTTTTCTGCTGGATTCACCAGAGAATCAGCTCTGGTAGCTTTGCTAAACAGAGCAATAGATTGACCAACTTAGGAGGAGAACTAGACGATTGAGACTTTATATTGAGAAGAAACTAGCACCTAAATTCGAATCAAAGAGAACTCAACCTTAGGTGGTCTAAGAGAACTGAGCGTACTTCAGCTAGTTGGGTTCTTTGTGGTAGAATCTGCCTATCCGAGATCAAGTCCCTGACTTGATATGGGTAGTCGTATTTTTCTAAATTTATTTCAGGATTTAATAGCATTGTTTTTTCAATGGTAGGCGACGTGCTCGTCGACAGCGAGACGTCTGTGGTGACTTCGTCAATCTCAAGATCTGCTGGTCTATCTCGATTCTTCGAAGGTGTTCATAAGGGTAGGATGTGCATGCATGCATTCATAGAGGTGAGTGTGCACTTATATTTGTGAGTGTTACATCTGTAACTAAGTCTGAAAAAAACCTTAGATGGCCTAGGCATCCATCCAAACATTCAGTCAATTTGCTAAGTTACTTTCATTCTTTCAACCTCTGCCCTGACAAGCCTAATTCTTAGACCTGTGTTGACTAGCTTTGTCGGGTTCATGGCCGTTCCAATGCCTATTCCGCTGAAACTAACAAAGAGCAGAAAAAGTCAATGATTTAAAGAAAGAGTCACAATTCCTCGTACGTTCTCTAAGATATAAAAGCTAAAAAGACAATGATGTATTTGACCTCAAAGTCAACTTTATGTTGCATTATTCAGCCTATTTGGCTGCGCTTATTGTAGGTCTACTGCAGCAGCCGAATGCTAGTCTCAACAAAATGCCAGCGGAATAGGCTGATTATGTACCTATAGTCCTGGCTGCTACTGCGTCTTTATTCTAGAAGTGCGGTAGCAATATTTGCTTGTGTTAGAAATCGTTCACCGAATTGCTCACAATGCACTCAAGAACACAGAAATTTGGGCACAGAGAGATGGGAGAAGAGTGATCTTTCTGCTTCTTTGTTTCTCTTTTCTGGTGTGTATTACAAGTATGAAAGTGACCCTCTATTTATAGGGGACAAAGAGAATGGATACAAAGATTTTACAGTGTTTGAATCCATCGACTCCCTTTCTCTTCTTCATAAATTTAGCCACCATTCAAAGTCCTCTTTTCATATACTGTAGTTGGACTTTGGTTTTCAACACTCCCCCTTGGCTAAATTTATGCTATGTGTATGCCTCGTTAAAAACTCCCCCCCAAAAAAACCATGTGGGAAAAAAGGTAGGAGAAAAGAGTACATCACACGCGTCGCTTATGCTGCACCTATTGCCTCGTTAAAAACCTTGCATGAGAAAACTCAGTGGGAAAACTCATCAAGGGAAAAAGAGTACAACAGTTGATGTTCAGGTCGGCCTTCAAGACCGACTCGTGATCTTCAGGACCACGGGCATGGATTGTGTCTTTGGGGCTGATCTCCCCTAGACCCTACAACTCTCTAAGTCGCCTCATACCAATTCTATGGACACACTTATAGAAGCTAGAGGTGGGTAGAGATTTTGTGAAAAAATCGGCGAGGTTATCGCACGATCTTGCTTGCAGGATATTTATCTCCCCGCTCTTCTAGAGCTCATGGGGATAAAAGAACTTTGGAGCAATATGCTTTGTGAGATTGCTCTTGACATAACCCATATGCATCTGTGCAACA
>Ga0182004_10001555_pt1 | contig 16959 bp, 20 predicted proteins | sample Sormic07211540_1_FD_120479 | JGI IMG/M metagenome (GOLD analysis project Ga0182004, IMG submission 120479) | Endophyte microbial communities from Sorghum bicolor roots, Mead, Nebraska, USA - 072115-40_1 MetaG | ecosystem: Host-associated > Plants > Roots > Unclassified | place: USA: Nebraska...
ATTATTTTGTTGAAACTACTCACTAAAAACATAACTTCTATGTATAATGCTTATGTAAATTAATAGCGATAGAAACTACTTGTGATTTCTAGTATTATGATAGCCCTGAAAGTTTTACCATCTCTCTTCATCTATATTATGCTCTGTCAGCTTGAAACTCTCATAAAACTTTCAACAAGGCTGGCCTTTTACGACTAAAATAACTAAAATGCACTATGGATGGTAGGAAAATAACCTGCTGCATCTGTGTTTGGCTGGCCGTAAAAGCGACTGATGCTGCTGATAATAATTTGTTGCGAGAGCTAGATAAGTTCAAGCGAATAGGTACGCCTCCTAATAATTGCCGACCTACTTCCGGCTCCCATTTAAAAATGTGGTCCTTCGTCTCAAATGATACACAAATTAAAGAAGATTTCCTCATATATAAATGAATTGCCTTGTTTGACATGGACAGTGTTTGTTTTGACTTTTGACTGAAAGCATAAAAGGGACATCCGAATAGTTCAATTTCCGTGTGGTTGCTCAAGGAGTTCATATAAATTAAATGACATATTGTTGCTACTAGCTAGGTTCTCTAACGTAATGTAGCTACCTGCATGGGCATGGCTACCTAGCAGGCACGGCGACAAGGTCCCTTGCGTGGACATCTTCGTCTGCACCGCGGACCCGCGGTCGGAGCCGCCAATCTTGGTAGTCTCCGCGGTGCTCTCGGTCATGGCGTACAGCTACCCGGCTGACAAGCTGAGCGTCTACCTCTCCGACGACGGCTGCTCGGCCCTCACGTTCTACGCTCTGTGGGAGGCGTCCCGGTTCGCCAAGCTCTGGCTGCCCTTCTGCAGGAGACACAGCGTCGAGCCGAGGTCACCGGCCGCATACTTCTCGGAGACCGACGATGATAAGCTTCGTGCTGGTGCGTCGTTGTTGTGCAGCGACGACCAAGAATGGTCACTAGTCAAGGTAAATAAATACTACTAGGAGTATAAATACGCATGCTTTCATTTCATTTCATCTGGAGATCGGTCGTTGTTCCTTCCCACAGCATGACAGCAGGCAGGCAGAGGCCGGCCGGTTTGCAGTAATGGCGGCTGTACGTGCAGTAGTGCATTTGCTGCAGCACTGAATTCTAGCAGTACGTTGGAGTAATTGATGGAGCTAGCTAATCATTCGTGAGGGACTGGGGGCTGCTGCATCGACACTCTACTGATCCATGTGTTCTTTGTCGATGAGCATGCAGGAGTCGTACATGGAAATGACCGAGCGCATCGACTCTGCGGTCATGCTGGCCAAGGTTCCTGAAGAAATCAAAGCAATGCATAGGGGATTTTACGAGTGGGATTCTTCAGAAGTTACCTCGCTAAATCACCAGCCGATTGTTCAGGTGGTCTATTTTCATATTTTGTCAAGCCTGCTGGTAGTTCTAGCCTATATATAGGTTGTGTTCTTTCTGTTCCAAAAAAACTCATTATTACAAAAATAAAGACTCTTAACTTTTGAGTCACCAACATCTAATATACTTTTTTTTTGGTGTCATGACTCATGAGATGCACTCCGGCCGAGCCTAACATTTGAATCCCTGATAGGTTTTGATTGATGGGAAGGATCGGAGCGTAGTTGACAACGGAGGAAGCATGCTACCCACATTGGTGTACATGGCGCGCGAGAAGAGGCCTCACTATCACCATAACTTCAAGGCTGGGGCGATGAACGCTCTGGTGCACTCACGTCATCAGTCTTTTACTCCGGAATGCATGCGCTTCACATTTTTAATTATCATGAACACCCGATCAGTATATGTTTCGTATCGTCTATAGTACCAAGATATATAGCTACCCTTTCCTCAAAAAAGATATATAGCTACCAATAATACTATCCTAGTCCTTAAAATAAGCACAACTGCCATCTTAATATATAATATTAAGGCTAACAGACATCAATATATATACCAATCCAGTCCAGGCATAACGTGATGAAGAGTATAACTGTCATCCTGATCTTCTCACCACTGAACATTTCTATATATGTTCTACTGAAATTCAGATAAGGGTGTCATCGGTGATAAGCAACAGCCCTATCATCCTGAACGTGGACTGCGATGTCTACTCCAACAACAGCGATTCGATCAGAGATGCACTGTGTTTCTTCATGGATGAAGAAATGGGCCACAAGGTTGGGTTTGTGCAGTACCCTCAGAACTACACCAACTTGACCAAGAACGACATATATGGTAACTCCCTCAATGTCATCAACGAGGTCAGTGTACCCAAACAAGTTACATGCATGCAATTTTAAAGTTACCTACAACTACGACATGACTTCTGAACCTTGACATATGTACAAACTGAAGTACATCATTTCACTGTCAAAAATCTGAAGGTAGAGCTATGTGGAATGGACGGTGTGGGCGGCCCTGCGTATATCGGTACTGGATGCTTCCACAGAAGGGAAGTCCTCTGTGGAAGAAGCTTCACTGAAGATTACAAGCAAGACTGGGACGACACAGGGATCACAGCAGCAAAACCTCAACAACAAAACATCGACGAGATCCAAGAGCAAGCCAAGTCTGTAGCGACCTGCGCCTACGAGGCAGGCAACACGCAGTGGGGGCGTGAGGTGGGCGTAAAATACGGTTGCCCGGTGGAGGACGTCGTCACCGGGTTGGCGATCCAGTGCAGAGGGTGGGCGTCGGTCTATTTCAACCCGCAGAGGAAGGCGTTCCTGGGCCTCGCTCCGACGACGCTTGCTCAGACGCTGCTGCAGCACAGGAGGTTCGGCGAGGGCAACTTCTCCATTCTGCTGTCGCGGTACTGCTCGGTGCTGTTTGGGCATGGAAAGATCCAGCTGCCACTGCAGCTCGCTTACTGCATCTACGGTCTATGGGCTCCAAGCTCGTTGCCTACGCTGTACTACGCCATCGTCCCATCACTTGGCCTCCTCAAGGGCATCCCTGTATTCCCGGAGGTACGGTGATTCTGATGCTTAATTAGTTTGCCTCCTCAAGCTTAATTTTGTTCTGATGCTCACTGATGACGATGTCATTCCAGATTACAAGTCCATGGAGCATCCCGTTCGTCTACGTGTCAGCGGCGACGTACATGTACAGCCTCTACGAGGCACTGAGCTCCGGGGTCACGCTGAGAGGGTGGTGGAACGGGCAGAGGATGTGGATCATCAGACGGACGACGTCCTACCTCTTCGCCATGGTCGACACCGTCTCGAGGCTGCTCGGACTATCGGCCATGGCGTTCGCAATCACCCCAAAAGTAAGTGATGATGAAGACCAGTCGAGGAGATACGAGCAAGAGCTCATGGAGTTTGGGGCCTCGTCGACTTCGTCCCCCGAGCTCGTGATCGTCGCGGCGACCGCGTTGCTCAGCCTCGTGTGCCTGGCCGGCGGGCTGAGCCGCGTCCTGGCGAGTGGCTGCGGCAGCGCGAGCTGCCTGAGCGAGTTTTGCCTTCAGATTGTGCTCTGTGGAGCGCTGGCGGCCGTCAACGTCCCAGTATACGAAGCGATGCTGCTGAGGAAGGACAGAGGGAGAGTGGCGTTCAGAATCAGCGTAGCTGCTTGCTTTGGGCTCGTGCTGCCAGCCTGTCTGATTTGGGTGAACGTATTTTGAGAGGCCACGCATATATGTATAATATAAATAAAATAACTCTCCCCAAAGAAAAAAAACAAAGGGAAATAGATAATTACATTATGCTTCCTTTTGCTTTTTAGATAAAAAAGTACATTTTTGAGAACCTGAGTGCTGTCTACTAATCCTTCATAATGATCTTACCATAAATCAAACTTCTCTAATAAAATGTTGCAAAAACGCCATGAAGCAACGGAAGGAAGGAAGTTTGGAACGGGAGCATCCTCTAATCATCTGTAAATCCTCTAATCATTTGCAAACTTAAGCTCACCTCTACATCAGAAGTTTCGAGAAGTTCCGATGTACATAGGAAGTTCTAACCTACTCTTTGTCAAAAGGCATAATGGGCTCTCATCGAACAAAAAAAACATATATGTGGATCATCTAATTTGGAGATCAGATGAAGAACGCAAGTTTTCAAGGGGCTGACCCAATAGAAACCGGTTTGGTCGGTTTCCAAAACTGGCTAGGCCATATTTTTTAACTTCTCCAAATTGAGTAATGGATTGCACCATTGAACTCCTCTTGGTGTGCTGATCGAACAACATATATGGATAACCTGTGTTTTGGAGCCTAGATGAATTAGTTAGGATTTTCGGAAGGTTTTCTACGTGTAAAAACCAGCCAGGATGGTTTTGGAAACCGGCCTGACCATTTTTTTTGGTCTAGATTGAGTTTTACTTTATGTAAACTCATATAGTCGTGAAAAACTTGTATATTTCGTTTAAGAAAGGTTTTCTACTAGAGTAATACCACCAATTTATTTATTAGAACATCACAATAATCGATTGAGGACACAATCAACAAAATCAATCTACTACCTTTCTTTTACCCTTTTTCCCATCTACATACTCAGTGGCGAAGCTAGAGCAAATTCGAGGGGGGTGCGGCTGCCTTGTAGATATATAGATTTGAATCATAATCATGGTGGAATTTTAACCCTATTCATTGATATTTAAAATTTTAGTGGGTGCATCCGCATCCACCATCTTATACGTGGCTTCGCCACTGCATCTACTACCTCTCCTCGTTCTTCATCACTATTGCATGGTTTGTGGATCAATGACGATGAAGCTCTAGAGCGATCAAGCCGGCTAGGGCAGCCCATAGCCATCGCACGCTCCGATGAGTTCCCTCTAGGGCACATGGGGTTTAGGGTTTCAAGAGACTTCGTTGGCATGTCTTGTGTATCCTGCTCCTGACAAGGCTTCTCTGGCTATGTCTTGTGTATTACGCTCATCACTAGAGGCACTAGATAAAGTATTTGTGTGTGAGCACACTATAGGCATCAACCGACTTGAGGGCTGGCTTAGCTAATCTTTGGCCCACCTATATCGAGCGATCTAGCTCCTTACCAGTGTGATGACCTAATTCACGTCAACATACTTTTGGGTGACTTTAGTCTGGCTGATCTTTCTTTCTATTGAAGCCAATTTGTCCGGATGTATACCATGGGTATCAACTAACTCCTATCACTATGGAGCTCCCTTTAGTCGGCCATCTCAATCCTACAAAGGTGTTTGACTAAAAAATGATGAGTTAATTGCCAATCACTTGTTATTTGTTAATGCATGGGCATCAACTAAGTCCTGTCATTATGCAGCTTTACCTATGGCATGGTGAGGCTTATAAGTTATAAGTTATCACTAATACTAGTAATGCTCCTATTTGGGGTTTGAGATGCGTTTTTTATGTGTCTCAATCAAATCTTAGTTGTAGGGAATTATGTTTATGTTAGATTTGGATCTACATATATATGCTAAAGAGGGTCTGTTTGGTTTGTTGTCGTCAAAGGTCACCATGCCGCGGCATAGCTCCCATGCCACACCATTTGTCATGCATTTCATTTAGCGCACCACGACACAACTACTATCCCCTAGTTCATTTTTGTTTCCACCAACTTTCTAAGGTGTGGCAGATGAATCGTCTGTCACAAACCTTCATGTAGACCATACATGCCTCTAGTTAATTTTCTATTTCCCCTAAATCTCATTGGTGTTGACCATGGACTACACATATCTGGTGGTGTGGATATTCTAGGACTTGTAATGATGTTGAAATTAGTAGGTCGGTTCACGTTTGCACTCAAGGATGCCTGTGGATTGAAGATTCGCCAAGCTTCGCTCCTACGAATAGAACATCAGTGTTTTTGTTTGATTTTAGCAACAAGGGCTTGTATCCAAACCATTGTAATAATCTTATTTATGTAGTTTGATGTTGTATGGCAATGTAAATAGTTGAAAATTAGACGCCCATAATATACTCGAACTATCATAGAAGGGGTAAAAGAGTCTCTAGTTTGTTTTAGTTTGTAAGTGAACTATGAATGAAAAACAATTTCTATAGGAGGATTGTTTTATCTCTTAAAGCAGTTTATTTCCACAAGTCTTGGGTAGGGTCGATCGAGTGGCTAGGGCGGTGTTTGGTGCGTGAAATGAGGTAGCCTATTATCACTTTACTCATTTGTTTTGTTTGTTTTACGGAATGAGTTGATCTATATCACCTCATTCCTCATAAAGATAATAATTAGTACTAGTACTAGGAACGAAGTCATTTCATTAAAATAAGTGGTAGACTCATGATGCTTTATTTCATCTAGAATGGTTTGATCCACAAAACCAAACACTCTAGAAAGAACTCTAGAAAAACATCACCAATAATCCAAACAAATATAGTGTTGAAACCTAAAGAGAACCATACTCATGGTTATTACATTAGATAATAGAAGGTTGCGTAGCTTTATAGAAAAATAGGATAACAGAGTCCAGACTGCTAGAGTGCACTCTCTCACATGCACAAGACACAATCTTTGTGCACAATACTGTTGTCACTTCACAAAGACCGAAAAATCCATGTCCACTAAGGGAAAACATGAACCTTTAGTTATAAGAACCACATACCATATAATATAAAACCAACATCAATCAAAGTTATACTAAATGAAAATTATTATATTGTCTCAAAAGTTTTGCTCCTGTTTATTGAGTTTGCCATGGTTCATATATTTCATTTAAGGAATTACTGCACCATTACGTACGGTGGCAGTACCCCTTTGAAAAAGGAGTCTAATAATACTAATGCTCTCTCGGGCTGGGAGGACGGAACCATGTGACCAGCTCCTCTGACAGAGACAAATGTGAATCCTCCCTTGTATTGTTGAACATATCCTCCAACCTGTAAGCACAGTTATCAATATTCATAAGCCAAGCTTATTACAAACTTGTATATATGTAAGTAGGGATGAAAACGGTACAGATAGTTTCCGATCGTATTCGAGACCGAATCCGTTTAGAGGGGTTCAGATCTGTCCGTATCTGAGTCCGGATATTCAACATCCAATACTGTATCCGTAACCAAATACTTAAATCATATATTTATGATGTTGAAATCTAATAGTATTCTATCTAGTATGACTGACACTATCTGTATTCCAATCCATATTCGACCAAAAATATAAAAATTAATGTAATACTAGTGATATCCATCCCTATTCGATCCATTTTCATCCCTATATTTAAGACTTGATTCTAGAGAAAGATGCACACAAGAGTTCCATAGGAAACAAATATATATCTTACTAGTCCATTAACCCATGCTCCTGCATGGGCTAGAACCATAGAAGACATATTTATTAGATGCTTATGTTTAATACCTACAGCTAATAAAATATATTTATATTAACTTGCATGTTTTTTCTTTCTCATTTTTGGATGCAACACAGATATAAATACTCGGTAATGTCTATTCATTTGTTTAACTTATTATCTGTACATACTCTCCCCCTCCGCATGGCAACTTCATGTACCTTTAATATGCATTTATTTAAAACCCTAGCTTAAGTTATGGTGGATCTTATTGAAGCCCATGTGGCCATGTCTCATGGCGCCACCATGAATTTAGATTTAGATTTAAAATTTTTGAATTTATTAGTTGCTATAATTTTTATCATCAATTTAAGTTGAAATTTTGTGTTTACTACTATATCTTTTATCAACTCTCATCTTGTATTTTATTAAAAAATAAAAATTTTAGATTGTAGATTGCACTATTAAGTCTTAAGTACTATGATGGTACGTCAATTTAAACATGCATGAAGTGCTCAAGATCGGTTTGAGGTATAGATTATGGTTCATTTTTTAAAATGATAGAAATGGGCAATTTAAATACAAACTGAAGGTGTTACTTTATATTATTTTCATTATGGCAGATGTGGGTGCTTTAGATGTAAATTTAGGGGTTACTTTGAATTGTCTTTGTTAATGATAGATGTTGATAATTTAGATATGAAATTAAGCATTTATTTTAAATTATCAGAAGTGGGTCATTTTGATGCAAAGTCACGGGGGTTATATGATAGATGTGGGTAATTTAGATATAAATCCACTCGTTACTTATGAATTTATCAAATTAATTTAAAGTAAATTATAATTATTATTTGGAACATAAGGAATACAAACTATTTGCAGCAAATAGATGATGTTATAAATATTACTTTGGCATGTATAGAATTTACCTCCATGTTTACTGTCCACGGACGCCATGGAGTTGTGATGCGAAGGTTAAGATCATGGATGGAATACCTCGTTGTGGGAAGTGGGCATACAGAATCGAAATCGCCACTGAAAATTTTTCATAATGGCATTATTTTCATTTGTATGATACATATACTATTACTATATGTGCTTTGGATAGTTTAATTTGTTGCAACTGAAAAGTCACCGCTAATAAATTACCTAAAAACCCAGACAGGTAACTTATTCTGAACTAGCCATGAGATTGTTGGCACCATGGAAATCGGAGAATCTGTCCAGTTCAAGTATCTGCAACAACCACACGAGTTTGAGGTGAAATAAGACAGTTTGTAATTAGGCAGCTCACTAGTCTAACATTAGCCTGATGGGTCCAATCAAAAGATCTTACGCGCATCCTGACCAACTTGTCATTCTAGCATGGAAAGCATTCTGCACTGCTGGGTCATTGAGGTAGGAATTGGTGTAATGGTAGCTGCATGGATCATACCCACCAGGTAACTGTCGTAGTAATATGTGGAAAACGTAAGGTTAGTGATCTAGAACACAATTTTAGCGGAACCAAATTTAATAAGAAGTGAAGCCAAAACATTATGAATCGTTTGCCTTACGTAGCCACTGGGGTAGTATGCTCCATTGGCCGCATCAACACAGATTGGAGCATATATGTTGTAACCATCAATATGTCCAGGATCGACCCCATTCAGAGCGCCATTGCATTCCACACCATCTGAATCTGAATTGTCAAAATGGCAGTGCCTGGTTATGTTGGCAAATACCTCGTCTGACATCAACCCATGGCTCCACGCTCCAGTAGTAGTCAACTACACCCTTGAAGTTCATATTCAAATCCAGAAGTGGGTTGCCAACCTTGAAGGAAATTAAAAGGATATATACCCATTATGGACAATTTGACTATTATTGTAAAGTTGATTATAACCTGCTGTAGTGCTGCTTTAATAACAAACAAAGAAAAAAATAGATCAGGTGGTACCAACTACCAAGATGCCCCGAAGGTTTATGACCGTCTTGCTGTTGTAGGAATTCTGAATTAGGATGGTGGCAGCAAGTTCAGGCACATAATGTCCGGCGTAGCTCTCCCCGGAGATGTAGAACGGACGGCTTTTGTATTCAGGGAAACGCTCCAGCCAATTAATCAAAAACAAATACGCATCATCAGCTGTCCTTTGGTCTCCACTGAGGTCGTAGTCCGAGGATGTGTTGGAGTAAGAGAATCCAACACCCGCCGGCGATTCCAAGAAGATCACATTAGCCACTACATACCGGTTTTTGTTTATCCCATTATTAGAGTTCCATATGAATTGTCAATGACTTTCGAACTTAAACAAAGATAATGCATACCATTATTCCAAGCATTCTTGTTTCTACTCAGCGTTTTGTTGTCATTGTTTACACGGAACGGGCCGATGAGTTCTTGCATTGCTCCGATGCCAAACGACGAGCATCCTGGCCCTGTGGACGGTTAATTTGCATTAGCATGCAACAAACACACGCATTAACACATACTGACAGAAGTCCAGAACTAGTAGTACTAGGTTCAAACTCAGTGCAACTGCTCTACCACAAATCAGAGAAAAGATATGCATATGTATATATATTATCTTCCTAACCTCCGTTAAGCCACAGGAGGAGCGGCTTCGTCGAGGCATCCTGCGGCGCCTCCACGAAGTAGTAGAAGAGCGCTCGGCCATTCTTCTCGTCGACAGTCACGTACCCGCTGTACTGGTCGAAGCCGACGCCGTCTGGCTGCCCCGGCAGCGCAGTGATCTTGTCAGCTGCCTTCAGGGCGCTCTGTTCGCTGTCGGAGTAGCTTGTGCTCAGGAGGCTACTGGCAACCCTGTTTCCTAACTTGTTTACCCTAAACGTGTTCTTATTGCTACGACTGTCCCTCCTAGACCTGATGAATTTTCTCAGTTGCTCCTCTTGCTGGGACGCATCTGAGTGCAGTGCAGCGGCGCAGATGATGAGCAAAACGTACAAGAGAGAAGAAGCATTGTTGCTCCTCATCTTTACGTACGGTGAAATGTATGGCTGTGCAAGATTTACAGTTCACTTGGCATGGGTTTATATAAAGCCCCTGATCAAGGACCTGAGAAGCTTTCTGAAATTGCAGTTTTGGATTCTTCAATGGCTATGTTTCGAGTGCAAACGAAGGCTTCTTGCAGCTAGCTGTACGCCCTTGTACAATTCTGCCGTTCTATGATCCTTGTTTCCTCCTCGGGCTGTCGTCGTCTTAGAGCGGAGCTAGCTAGGATATCTCCGATCCGGCATTGTTTCTTTCGCAGAGATGGCAATATATGTTTCCCATGAGGAAGAACATGTTGCCGGCTGCTGAGAGCGAGCATGTGGGTCGATTAATAAAATCAAGCGAAGCGAGGCCGTTAGAAGTTCTTGTTGTAGTGTAGTCTTTGGTCTTTTCCCGGCCCACATCTCCGTTTAAAATGATGATTTGGGAGGTAACCAATGGCAATCTGCATATGTTGACCGTCAAAAAAATTCTGCATATGTTCTCTGTAGTCTGTACCCCTTGTCCCACTCCCACCCAATAACCTTCTATTACTGCAGGCCAGATGTAGGATTAATGATGAGAAAGTATCCATTTGACAACCGTACGAGACCATGCAATGCACATACATATATACATGGCCAATATTTTCACGGTTTGTTTTCTTTCTTACTTGCATAGAATGTCACACTGGGAATCAATACTTTTGTTCCAAAAAGGAGCGTACATATTCAGAGGCTGTGTTGTGTTGGCAGAAGAGTAATTAAAAATAGTGAGACCGATGTTGACAGAAACCGGTTTGGCCTGTTTTCAAAACTGGTCAGTACGGATTGTCAAACTTCTCCAAATTGATTAATAAATTGCACCATTGTACTCCTCTCGTCCATTTGATCGAAAAACATATATGGATCACCTCATTTGGAGCATGAATGGATTAATCATGATTTTTAGAAGGTTTTCTACCCTAAATCCAGTCTAGATTGAGTTTTATCTAAACTTGCTCAATGTCTATGGAAACTTGTAGGCTTCATTTGGCTCAGGTTTCCTACTGCGATAATGAAAACCACCCTCTCTATATATATTAGAGGATCACGGCCGATGATGTAATCCAACTACACAATCGACAACCCTCTCTTTCCCATCTACTACCTCTCCTCATTCTTCATCGCCACTGCATGGCCGGTGGAATGACGATGACGAAGCTTTAGAGTGGTCAGGCCGACTAACGCAACCCATAGCCGCTTGGGGTTTGGGGTTTTATGAGACATCATCAGCATGCCTTGCATATCACGCTCCCAATGAGGCTCCTCCAGATGTGTCTTGTGTACAAACTCATCGCTAGAGGCACTAGGTAAAGTGTTTGTCTACGAGCACATTGTAGAAGCCAACTTGAGGGCTGGCTTGGCTAATCTTTGGCCCGTATCTATACCGAGTGATCTAGCTTCTTACAGGTGCGGTGACCTAATTCGCTTCAACATACTTTTTGGCGACTCCACTGGGGAACAATTGGTTCGGTTGTATCCTACGGTTTGGCAGATCTTTCTAACATAGCCAATTTGTTGGTTCAAATTTGTCTTTCTTGTATCTCACATTATCATTACATATAGTATTGATCCCTTTATAAGGATGTGGAACAATGAGTTCAACAGTGATTTCACTATGCAGCTAAGGTGGCAAGACCTAAAAAGGGAGCTTCATCATGTCTACACCCAGACCTAAGGTGGCAAGTAGTGATGGGCATCAACTAACTCATGTCACTATGCAACTCCTTCTAGTCATTCATCTCAATCCAACAAAGGCGATAGACTCAAAAGTGATGAGTTATTGCCAATCACTTGTTAGTGCAGTAGTGATGGGCATCAACTAACTTCTATCACTATGCAACTTTAACTATGGCATGGTGGGCTTATAAGTTATAACCTATCACTAATGATTAGAACATGATGACTCTAATTTGGGGTTTTGGATGCATTCTCATGTTTGTTTCGATCTAATCTTAGTTGTAGGTAGTTATTCTATGTTAGATTTGGATCCCCAACCTGCATCAAGATGCTAAAGATCTAGGGCCTATTTGGTTTGTTTCCAGAGGTCACCATGTCGTGGCATAGCTTCCACGCCTCACCTTTCGTCATGCATTTAGTTCGTGTTGCGGCACAACTACCATTTGCTAGTTCATTTTTCCACCAACTTTCTAAGGTGTGTGGCAAACGAATCATCTGTCACACCTTCGACACAGACCATACATGCTTTTAGTTCATTTTCTACTTCCCCTAGATCTCATTGGTTCTGACTAGCATGGCTTACGCACATCTAGTGGTGTGTAGATTTTTGGACATGCAGTGGTGTTGGGGTTAGTAGTGGGTTCCTGTCTACACTCAAGGATGCTTGTGGATTAGAGAATCACCAAGCTTCGTTACTATAAAGGGCTTGTATCTAAACCGTTGTAATAATCTTATTTATGTACTTTGAGGTTGTATGGTAATGCATTTAGTTGAAAATTAGATGCCCATGATATCCTAGGACTATCACAGATGGGCAAAAGAGTCAGAATTTTGATTTTAAAATTCTAGTTTGTTTATTGAGTAAGTGAACTATAAATGAAAATCAACTTCTATATATAGGTGGACTGTTTTACCTCTTAAAGTTGTACATTTCCATAAGCCTTGGGTATGGTCACATTTGGTGGCTAAGGGGGTATTTGGTGTGTGAAATGAGGTAGTCCATTATCATTTTACTCATTTTTTCATTTGCTTCACGAGATGGAATGAGTTGATCTATATCACCTCCTTCCTAACAAAATAATAATTAGTACTAATATGAGAAATAGAGTCATTTCACAAGACATAGACTCATGATGCATCATTTCATCTAGAATCATTAATTCACAAAAACAAACAATCCATAAACAACTCTAGTAGGACGTCGCAAATAATCCAAATAAATATAGTGTTGAAACCAACATAATGGAACCATACTCACGATCATTACATTAGAAAATAGAAAGTTTCCCAACTTAATAGAAAAATAGGATAACAGAGTCCATACTAAGTACATTGTCTCAATCTTTGTGCATAGTACTCTTGTCACCTCACACATACCGAAATTCATGTCCACTGAGGGAAAACATGAAACTTGAATTATAATAACCACATACCATATAATATTAAACCAACATCAATCAAAGTTATACTAAATGAAAATACCGACATTGTCTCGCAAAAAAGTTTTGTTCCTATTTATTGAGTTTTCCATTGAGCATATATTCTATTTAGGAATTACTGCTCCATTATGTACGGTGGGAGCACCCCTTTGAAAAAGGAGTCCAATAATACTAATGCTCTCTCGGGCTGGGAGGACGGAACCATATGACCAGCTCCTCTCACAGAGGCAAATGTGAATCCTCCCTTATACTGTTGAACATATCCTCCAACCTGCAAGCACAATCATCAAAATTCATGAGCCAGAGCTTATTACAAAATTGTATATATGTAAGGCTTTATTCTAAAGATGAGATGCACATAAGACTTCCATAGGAAATAAATATATATCTTACTAGTCCATCAACCCTTGCTCCCACATGGTCTGGAACCATAGAAGACATATGTATTAGATGTTTATGTTTAGTACCTACAACTAATGAAATTTACTTATAATAATTTGCATGTTTTTTCTTTTGTCATTTCGTGGATGCATACACATATAGATACTCGACAATCCCTATTCATTTGTTTAACTTATTATCTATATGGTTTTTCATCTATATATGTACTTTCCCTCTCTGAATGGCACCTTCACGTACCTTTAATATGCATTTATTTAGACCCTAGCTTAAGTTATGGTGGATCTTGTTGCAGCCCATGTCTCAGGGCACTATGAACCTGCATTTTGATTTGCAAATTTTGAATTTATTAGTTGCTTTTAATTTTTTATCCTCAATTTAAGTTAAAACTTTATGTTTATTGTATATTTTGTCATCTCTCATTTTGTATTTTGTTAAAAATATAAATTTTAGACTGTAGATTGCATTATTAAGTACTAAGGTGGTACATATGTCCAGTTAAACCTGCATGAAGTCCTCAAGATTGGTTTGAGGTATATTTTGGTTTATTTTTTAACAAATGATAGAAGAGGGTAATTCAGATACAAACTCAAGGTATTACTTCATATTATTTTTATTATGGCAGATGTGGGTTTAGATGTATATTTAGGGGTTACTTTAAATTGTCTTTGTTAATGTTAGATGTAGATAATTTAGATACAAAATTAAGGATTTATTTTAAATTATCATTAGTGGGTCATTTTGATGCAAATTTAGGGGTTTATATGGTAGACATGGGTAATTTAGTTGTAAATCTAGTCGTTACTTTATAAATTTATCATAATGATATAAGTGCGTAATTTTTTAGAAAACATAATACATTTGATGGCCTTTAGTGGTGGTGATAATTAGAACCTACCAAATTAAAAAACATGTTTTTTATTTAAGTTGTAATTTCAAGGATCTATTGTTTGGAACCTACCAAATTAAAAAGGCATGTTTTTTATTTTTATTATAATTTTAAGTATTTATTATTTTTCTAGCACGTCTCGTAAAAATTAACATGGAGGCTATTTTAGAGCTTCAAATTAGTAACAGTAACACACTCTCCTTGTTCTATGTTACAGTTTACTTTCATGTTTTCCTAAGTCAAACTCCTCTAATTTTAACCAAGTTTATAGAAAAAATCTACAATGTCAAATTAATTTCATTAAATTTTCTATGAAATATGACATGATACTTTGTTGAACTTATAAATGCTAGTCTTTCCATTTCAAATTATAAATCATTTTGTCTTTTCTAGATATAGGTGCATAGCAAAAGATGTACCTAGAAAAGGCAAAATGACTTACAATTTGAAAAAAAACAGAGTAACATGTTTTTTTCTAAAAACTTAGTAAAATTAAGTTAAAGTAAATTATAACTATTTGCAACATAAGGAATACAAACTATTTGCAGCAATAGTGGATGGTATAAATATTACTTTGGCATGTATAGATTTTACCTCCTTGTTTACTGTCCATGGACGCCATGGAGTTGTGATGCGAAGTTTAAGATCATGGATGGAATACCTCGTTGCGGGAAGTGGGCATACGGAATCAAAATCGCCACTGAAAATTTTTTGATATAATGGCATTATTTTCATTTTGTACGATACATATATTATTACTGTAGGTTCTTTGGACAGTTAATTGTCCACGAACGTTTAATTTGTTGCCACTGAAAAGTCACCACTAAATTACCTAAAAATCCAGACAGGTAACTTCTTCTGAACTAGCCATGAGATTGTTGGCACCATGGAAATCGGTGCATCTGTCCAGTTCAAGTTTCTGCAAAAACCACACAAATTTGAGGTGAAACAAGACATACTTTGTAATTAGGTAGCTCACTAATATAACATTAGCCTGATGGGTCCAATCAAAAGATCTTACGCGCATCCTGACCAACTTGTCATTCTAGCATGGAAAGCACTCTGCACTGCTGGGTCGTTGAGGTAGGCATATGTGTAATGGTAGCTGCATGGATCATATCCAGGTAACTGCAAGATGTGGAAAATGTTATATATAGAACGGCAGTTTTAGCAGAATCAAATATATGAAGTGAAACATTATGAATCGTTGCCTTACGTAGCCAGTGGGGTAGTATGTTCCGTCGGCCGCATCAACACAAATTGGGGCATATATGTTGTAAGGATCAAGTGTGCCAGCATCCACCGCCTCTACAGCGCCATTGCATACCACACCATCTGAATTGTCAAAATTGCAGTGCCTGGTTATGTTGTCAAACACCTCATCTGACATCAACCCATGGCTCCAGTAGTAGTCAACTGCACCCTTGAAGTTCATATTCCAATCCAGAAGTGGATTCCCAACCTTGAAGGAAAAAGGATATACATATGACCATTATGGACAATTTTGTGATTTTTGCAAAGTTAATTATAACCTGCTGCTTCAAGTAAGATCAGGTGGTACCAAGATGCCCCGTAGGTTTATAGCAGTTTTGCTGTTGTAGGAATTCTGGATTAGGATGGTGGCAGCAAGTTGGGGCACATAATGTCCGGCGAAGCTCTCCCCGGAGATGTAGAATGGACGGCTTTTGTACTCGGGGAAGCGCTGCAGCCAGTTAACCAGAAACAGATACGAGTCATCAGCCGTCCTTTGGTCTCCACTGAGGTCGTAGTCGGAGGTTGTGTTGGAGTAGGAGAATCCAACACCCGCCGGCGATTCCAAGAAGATGACATTAGCCACTACATATACACCGTTTTTATCCCATCAGAGTTTCATATATATCAAATTGTCATTAATTAGTCAATGACTTCTGAACTTAAAACAAAAGAGAAGAATGCATACGGTTATTCCAAGCATCCTTGTTTCTACTCAGCGTTTTGTTGTCGCTGTTTACACGGAACGGGCCGAGTTCTTGCATTGCTCCGTAGCCAAACGACGAGCATCCTGGCCCTGTAGTAGACGGTTAATTACCAGGTTAGTTACCCATACTGATGCATTAACATGCAGAAATACACGCATATACTGACATACATGAACTCCAGAACTAGTATACAGCAACTGCTCTACCACAATTCAGAGAAGAGCTGTGCATGCATATATATATATATATATATATATATATATATATATATAGATTCGTAATCGTACCTCTGTTAAGCCACAGGAGGAGCGGCTTCGTCGAGGCATCCTGCGGCGCCTCCACGAAGTAGTAGAAGAGTGCCCGGCC
>Ga0182004_10001556_pt1 | contig 16956 bp, 16 predicted proteins | sample Sormic07211540_1_FD_120479 | JGI IMG/M metagenome (GOLD analysis project Ga0182004, IMG submission 120479) | Endophyte microbial communities from Sorghum bicolor roots, Mead, Nebraska, USA - 072115-40_1 MetaG | ecosystem: Host-associated > Plants > Roots > Unclassified | place: USA: Nebraska...
GGGGAGAGGGGGGGGGGGGGGGGGGGGGGGGGGGGGGGGGGGGGGGTGCGCAGTAGCAAAGTCTTCCACTTCCTTTAGATCAATTAATTTTCACACCTAGGCTCTAGCATGGCTAAGTCGCGAGAAGAAAAGATAAGATAATATAGAAAGCAGCAGCGGCATTGCATGCATGCAAGAAAGGCCATGTGGTACTGTACCAGTGATCGGTAACAAGTTGGAACTCGTGATTAGGCTGCATCCGCTTGTTGTGCATAGAAAGCCTACAGAAGTGCTACATGGAACTGCAGCATCGATGAGTTGTGGAGTTGCTTGCATGCATAATGCAGCAGCCATCCGAGAATACAGGAAACATATAGTGTGCTACCACTACTTCTGGAGGAAGGAGGGGCCATGGCCCACTATGGCCTTAACGTGGCTCCGCCACTGCTTGTGTGTTCGAGAAAATAAAAAGGGATTGTGAATTTTTATCTTGATTGAGCCCTGATGATAATTAGCTAATTGCCAATAACTAATTGTACCCATTCTAGAAAAAATGAGTACCTTCACTGAATTAATCTCATATATTTGTCCTTCAGTGGATTCAATATCTAAAGCTTGGATACAAGCTTCTGCCACCACAAGTCTGCTAACTTCCCCCACAAGCTTGTCACCTAGTAGGATATGAGGAAGTGTTAGAAGAAGCAAAGATCTTATCAAAACAAAAGGTTCATGATATGCATGTGAACAAAAGAAATAACCTTTGCCTATGACTACTGCTCGACGCTCTCCAGCTGTAGCTTTAAGAAGTGTATTAAGATCATACGAAGTGTAGGGCCCATCTGTCAATCTTCCAGGCCTGCAAACAGCTTGTATCATGTCAGAATAATATATCCACGATGTCCCTTCTTAAACACCTTTCTGTAAACAAACCTGAATACCTGATAATGGTGAATGGTATCCCTGAATTGCGGACGAAGTCTTCTCCCATCTTCTTGTACTTGAGCACACCAAAGAGATTCATGATGCTGAAAAATACATAGCATAATTGCTCAAGGACCAAGGTTAAAGTTATGGTAACATAAAACTCAGTGGTAAATACAAATATCAAGGTGAAAGGCAAGGATACTGCCTGACAGGAAGTTAATTGTTAAATTAGCTAATATAAGCTGTTTACAAAACTAGGATTTACATGTAAAACATGTCTTGCATATTGTTTTAAAAGTGTAGCCTTTAGCATTACTATCATACTATACCGAAATTCCTCTTCAGAATCATACATAAGGTATATACCTCCATGGTATCTCATTGTATTTTGTAACACCAACAGATGACACAAGAACCAGTCTCTTGATTGTCTGTGGCAAGGCACTTACAAGATTTCTGATGCCATCCCAATCTGTCACAAAAAATATGTGTGTGATCAGACACTGTCTCAACCATAACTGTCACTGTTAGCTTGTATATGTGACAAACATGGATAGCTATAGTCACCGATACGCATGGACTTAAAATGACTAAGCATACAGGTGCGCATGATTTGACCAGAAGAATGTACATAATGAACACATAAAAGGATGTTTAGAGCTCAAACCGATAAATAACTCATTATGCCTCTGTCACAGCTAAATTTCAGCATTTTATTTGGTACATTCTGGAATTGAGAGGTCCTATGCTCCATCAAGATTATCCTTGCACAAAGATCGTTTGTCTGGATTATTTAAATAAGGGAATTTGAAGTGCATGTTCTTTTTAACATTGACTGATATCTTGGGTGAAAGTTTAACTTCAATTGCAGAATATCAGGCAGTACATACCTACACGTTCTGGAGTATTATCTCCATCCCAGCGTTTAGATGGAAATGCTGTAGTTCCAGTACAACATATCACATGCGTAACTCCCTAGAAAAGAGACCCCTATATTTTGATTTATTCAATCATTGAAGAAATAGATAGCCCACAGATAGATAAACTGTATGAATTCAGATAAACAGAAGGGACCAACCTCAAACATTTGTGGATCCAAATCGTTAGAGTTTCTTGTGTCCGCTTTGTAAACCTGACATGACAGATAAACTCAAATAAGCAGGAGTCACTACAGGCATGATAATTGTATTTCATTTCTTGGAGACAACTGGGGTGGGGTGGGGTGGGGTTCGGGAGATGGAATGCTGAATATCCAGATGTACCTGCAGTACACTGTCATCCTGCTTGCCAAATAGGGACGATGCCTTTTCTGGATCTCTTAGGAGCAATCTTGACTTGATGTTCCTGCTTAGCAACGATGCTACAACCAACTGCCCTGAAAGGATGTACTCACTACTCTGTCAATATCTTGCCAACTGATCTAGTAAGCAACGCTAAGAAGTGCTGTTGCAGGACACAACAACACAAGTTTTGGAGATATGTATCTCGCATGTTTCAAACACAGTAATTGGCGCTAAGATATTGTCAAATTCAAAGACAAATGTGCTTTACTGTCTAGGAGCTGAAATTCGCCACGGAATCTTACTTCCGAAAGGGAAAATGCTAAGCAATGCTAGAACGGACGGAGGGCAGGGGATGTATCTCACCAACGCCGCCGGTTCCGCCAACGACCAGAACGAGCTTGGAGGACGCCTCGGCGGCACCCGCCCCGCCGGCCTCACCGGACTCTTCCGTCCGCGCCGGCTGCTCCTGCACGGCCTGCGACTCTGCCGCCGCCGCCGCCACGAGCCGCCGCGTGCCACGACCAGCTGCCACGCCGCACGGGAGCAGCCGGAGGGAGACCGCGGTCGGCTGGTGAGACTGAGACCGCAGCGCCGCTCGGACGCGCCTACCCGGCGGCGAAGGAACGAGCGGCGAGAGCACGGGGTTGAAGCAACCCACCGCCATCGCGGAGCCAAGAGACAAGTGGTAGTGAAGCCAGGGATTGGACGGACTGCTGGGACACGAGAGTGCGCGCGCGGCGGCGGCGAGACGAAGAGATATCGGAAGGGAAGGCGAGGCGGGGCGTGGACGGGGGCGCGAGACGGTGACGGTGGCCACTTGGCGGCAGCCCGGCCAGGCGCCGCCCCGCCCGGTGGGGCCCCGTGCGGGTGAGTGGCCCGAGACGCGCGCCTTCGGCTCGGAACTAGGCGTCTAGGCACACCTCCAGTAAAATATTGTTGTCCAAAAAAAAAGTAAAGTAAAATACTGAATTCCTCGGCTAGCAAAATCTGGAAATGCCTCCCCAAAGTTTGCCAGAGCATCCTAATCAAAAACGAAGATTTGGCCTTTGGTGATGAATACAACATACTAGTGATTCTCCAATCAAGGATGTTTAGAGACGAGGCTCGCTCATAACCTGTCACAGTGATCTTCTTCTTCTTCTTCTTCTTTTGGGGGTTCTGTCGGCCCTTCTTGCCAGAACTTGTGGAACAGCCTCTGGTCAAATCATGTCCATGGCATTTTACAAGTATCATCATGCTATAATAAGAACATATCCTGCTTTGCATACACTTGTGACTTGCACATTGATCTGGGTCTCATACAGGCTAAGGCCCAGTGCTTCTGTTCTTTGTTTCCACCCTTCAATGGAGCAGAATAAAGACCTTGAAAGACAATGAAACCATGGGATGCTCAAAGTGTACATCTATAAGCCATGATCAGCACAGAACAAGATTTTTCTTAGGTTCAGCCTTAGCAGACGAAGATCATTACAGTGGGAAAAATGAAATGAAGTATGAAACGGGCCAAAAATAACAAACACTTTCTATTTCTTCTTCCCAGCTTTTCCTTCCTTCCTTCTGACAACCTCATCCATATATCTGATACCCTTTCCCTTGTATGGCTCAGGTGGCCTCCACTTCTTGATAGTGGCAGCAAACTGACCGATCGCGCTCTTGTCGTAGCCACTCACGGTGATCCTCGTGTTCTCTTCCACCTTGACCGCCAGGCCTTCAGGAATGGCCATCCGAACAGGGTGGGAGAATCCCAGGTTCATCACGAGATCGTTGCCCTCCACCGCTGCACGATACCCGACACCCACTAACTGAAGCTTCTTATCGAATCCTTTGGACACACCAACGATGATGTTGTCTGTCAGTGTTCTGCATTGAATATTTGAACCAGGGTATTTAGAAGAAGACATGGAGGACAGGTGAGACAGGATTAAAAAGAACCATAGTCTGATTTCTCTAACCAAGCTATAATCGGAACAAATAAAAGATTATTCAGTAAAGAATAGAAAGACCATTGATCCTTAATAAGCAAAGAAAATGTACATACTGTGAGTGAAATAGCAAAGGATTACCTGAAGCATGAAGAAAAAAACATAGCTAGTGATAGATGGAGAATATGGTAAATTTTCACACCTTGGTTGTGCATAAAATACTAGCATGTGTGTCTCTTAACCAAGGTGGGTCCAAATAGTACCACAATAAATCATAGCGGAAGTGATACAGACACTCGATGATGTTTGTTATAGATAAGATATATTTTACAGTTTCTGGACACCAAAAGAGAGCAATAGCATAGCCTATTTCCTTGGTACCTACCAATACCGAACAGAGAATGGTAAATGCAAGAAGATAGGTATTCATTTTGCAAATCTGTCAGTCCTAGAACTGTGGCTATATTATTCCAATGCAGATTGATTGGTGGATTTTTTTAACATTAAAAGCAGAAAATGTTGTTTCTCAGGTCTAGAACAAAGCAAAGCCATCATATTTATTGGTCATTGGTGAGATAAGAGTCAGAAGAAAATAAATACAGGAATCAGAATAATGCTATCTAGAATCTGAATCCTTGTAGTTGTAAGAGATAGTAGGATCATAGGACAGTTTATGTACTCGCATATGAAAATAGCAAGTGTGATACAGCTTATTCAAAGTACCCATGGAATCAATACTGCTCTTAACTGTACAAAGTGATAGCACAAATATAAGAGTTTTGACAAGAGCAGAGAGTACAGAAGTTGACATCTAACTTTTGGAACACCAGGATAGATATATAAAACAAGGAACAAATGTAGTGAAACAGGGGATCACATTACGAGAAGTAGATCAGTAAAACACAATATGGGCAAACTCATATTGTCGTTTCCAATTGGTGTTTACCTGAAAAGTCCATGCATCTGGTTTGCCCTCTTGGTCTCTGCAGTCTTATAAACTCTCAGCATACCAGATTCTTCTTTCACAATCTTCACATCACCTGGAAAGCTTAGAGATAACTCCCCAAGCGGACCCTTAGCTTTGACAAATTGCTCCTCTAATGTGAGAGTAACATTTGATGGGACTTCGATGGGTTGCTTTCCAATTCTAGATTCCTTGCATTCCACTACTGTTCTGACAAATCCGACTCTTCCAGCAGGGAGAACACGAGGACGAATCCCATGTGTCTTTCCAAGGAAACCAGTTCTTGAATTGCTGGTTTATTTCAGAGAAAGTAAGAGCTCCAATAAAATCTTCATATTGAACAGAAGAAAAACAAGCCTTCCTAATAAACAATAATGCATAAATTTGCTCCAAATGGTTTATTACACCAAAATGGATAAAAACATGGATGCTGAGCGCAACATTTGCTGCCAACTAGAATATAGGCTGATGGGGTCTAAAGTCTAAACTTCGAAAGACAAAACAGCAAAAGCTACCAAATATCAAAACTGGTTACTAAATGGTGCCTTCACATTTTGAACCTTGTAACTACAAACCCAAGGTATGGTATCACGGTCATGAGGTTACACCGTAGAACAGTGCCAAGAGGGGCAACTTATCATTAATACCATAACATGTTTTGTGAGTTTACAGGGCCTCAGATATCAGGTGGATAAAAACATATAGCTGGCAGATTATCAGTCAGCTACCCCCTGCAAGTAAAACGAGGTCCTACAACCAAGCTATAGGCGACCTGAACTACCAGGCGTCGTTTCTGTAAGACAGAGAACTAAACGCATCCAAATTGGTATCCTATTTGACTAGCTGAGATACAGTATTGCCAAACCCAAGCTAGATTTGGTGTGAACAAGGCCTTGTTTAGTTCCAAAATATTCTGCAAAATCGACACGGTAGCTTTTTCGTTTGTATTTGATAAATATTGTCCAATCATGGACTAGGCTCAAAAGATTCGTCTCGTCAATTTCGACCAAACTGTGCAATTAGTTTTTATTTTTGTCTATATTTAATACTTCATGTATGTGTATAAAGATTCGATGTGACGGGGGATCTGAAAAATTTTGCAAAATTTTCTGGAAACTAAACAAGGCCCAAATGTGCCTTGACTGCCTGCGGCTTCCTACGGTTACTGGAATACAGGAAGATTGATGGCTGCATTTAACGGAATTTTGATTTGACGGCGGAGCAGCGAGACAGTAACCAAGAAAACGCCGGGCTCTTGGAAACACGAGGCATTCCGCACTTGGTGCGCCTCAGCCCTCAGCAAAGGTTGGCAGAGAAGAAAATCGCAGCGACTTAGGTGAGGGGATTGAGAGAAAAGCAGAGGGGGTGCGCAGGAAGAGAGGGAGCGTAGCGTACCAGGGGAGGTGGAGGGAAGGGGAGAGGGACGCCATGGACGGGCGCTCGCAGCCGCAGGAGGAGCTGCCTGCCGCCGCGCTCTTTTCTTATCCTGACGCTCCGGAGCTTGCACTCACCGGTTCTGTTATCCGCTTGAGGGGAGGTCAGTGAAGCCCAGCCGTCTGGCCAATGGGCTCAGGGCCTCGGTCCAGACCCCACAAAGAGTACACTGTTCGGGCCTCGGTCCAAAAATTTTACAAAGTTTTTCAATACTCTTCGTCACATTAAAAATACTGTTGGCTAATTAATTCATCTATAATTTGTGAGATGAATCTTTTGAGCCTAATTAATTTAAACAATACTTATCTAATAAATACAAATAAAAGTGTTATAGAAGACACTATGTAAAAATTTTCATCAACTAAACAATCCTTCATGGTTGCATGAAAAAAGGAGGCTTATATATGGCTTTCGAAAATTTCTCAAAGTTCAGAAGAAACTAAAATATGTAGATGACTACATGTTGGCCTCGCTACTTCAACGGAACTTATGAACTTCGGCCAAATTCAATTTATAATATTTATTCTTTTCTTATTTATTGGTATATAACTGGTGTGCAATGATTAGACAAGTATTTCCAGTTATTTCGAACATAGAACATCACAAATAGCTTGATTTCTTGATAAACTTAGATTTAAAAAAAATAGTGTAAAAGGAACAAAATCAATAGCATTATTGGAGTATGAACAAGCACTGGACGAACATTTCTAGAGATGAAGTAAAGATTAATCAACCATAGATAGTGATGTCATACAAATTTAATTGAACCAAACAAGAGAAAGCCAGTCCATTTCTTATTCGAACATTATTAAAGGGAGCTGGCAACAATATCGTTAGCACAAAGCTTCATCGCCATCATCACCAATAAGCAACAAACCCAACTCACAAACCACCAGAGAGGAGAGGACTGGACTGGACTGGACCCAAGCACCAAACCGGCCGCCTTCCTCTCATTCCCCAATCGCCCCGCCTCTCGTCGGAGCTCCGAACCCTAAACAACACCCTTCACCGGCCGCGGCTCCCAGGCGGCCGGGGGTGATGGACGACGTCAGCGGCGGTGCACCGGGCAGTGCGTGCCCCAAGAACAAGAAGCCCCGGCACTTGTCCCGATCGCTGACCTACCACCACCACCACCCGTACCAGGGGCGCCACCTGCCGCCTCCACCGTCCCCGGCGCCCACCCCGCCGCAGCGCCCGCAGTCGGTGGTCCTCTACACGACGTCGCTCCGCGGCGTGCGCCGCACGTTTGCGGACTGCTGCGCGGTGCGCGCCGCGCTGCGGGGGCTCCGCGTCGCCGTGGACGAGCGCGACGTCTCCATGGACGCCGCGCTCCGGCGGGAGCTCCAGGGGGTCCTCGCCGCCCGGGGCCGCGGGTTCTCGCTCCCGCAGCTCCTGGTCGGGGGCGTGCTCGTCGGCGGCGCCGACGAGGTCCGCCGGCTGCACGAGTCCGGCGAGCTCCGCCGCATCCTCGAGGGCGCACCCGGGCAGGACCCCGCCTTCGTCTGCGGTGCCTGCGGTGGGTTCCGGTTCGCGCCCTGCCCCGCCTGCGACGGCTCGCGCAAGGTGTTCGTGGAGGAAGAGGGGCGACCCCGCCGCTGCATAGAGTGCAATGAGAACGGCTTGGTACGCTGCCCCAATTGCTGTTCTTGATAGCTTGTTTGGCATATACACTTTTCATGCTAAATTGTTAATAGTAGTATATACAAGAACTTAAGGATTGCTTGATTAGAGGTAGTGGAGAGAGGGAAGGAGCCTTCCATGTGTTCTTGGGCTCCTGTATATTGTGCACACAGTTGGAGAATGGGGTATATATTGGGTATGCCATCAGTGTTTTGAAAGAATAGTGAATGGGTTCTTGGCCTTGAAGTTGTCACATCTGGAGTACTATTGATAGTGCCTGGCGGTTAAGGTGCCATCTCATAGTACTTCATGTATACAAATGTGTATTGATAAACCTTCATGTCATGGAAGAAGGCCCAAAGCCAAAGGGTTAGAGATTTAGAGGTTGTACTACACAGAGGCAACAAAAGATGGAGCCTTCCTCGATTCTAGCCTGTTGTATGTTGTAAATCTTGTGATCTGGCCCTATAGTTGTGAAATCTGCAGGGAGACACTCACAATATGGCTTCTCATGTATATTTGTGCTTGTATTAAAAAATGTATATTGTACATTCATAACCGGCGTGGGTTTGATCAATATAAGTAATGGAGATTGTGTGCTAAACATGGTTCGTTTCATATCTCCTCCTATTTTGCCTTTTTTTAATAATAAAAAAAAGATGTTTGCTGGGCTCCTAGGTAGTATCTACTAGACGGTAAGCATTTGTTGTGCTCTGAAACATGTGTGCACCTTTTTTTTCATGTAAATAATGTGCATATGATTTTGCATTTTTCTTACTCAGAGCTTAGTTGGAACACATTATCTTCTACACATGATGAATGAATGATGATCTTGTAGTTCATCAACCACAGAGTCTTCAAATACTACGCTTGTCTTGGAGGACCCTAGTGTTGTGATTTGTTTTTTTTTTTGGACAAGTCAATTCCTTGCAATAATCAAGTCCCAAGACTTGTTTACTTCTACCATCCTCTTGTCAAAGTTTACTTGTAGCATCCTACATTTACAGATCAGATGATTCTACATCCTCCTACAGGCTAGTTTTATGAAGATGTGCGATCCTCATCAAAGATGGACTCATCAACTGAGTCCAACTGCAGTCCTTACTCTTTTAGCAACACGGGTATACTCATAGAAATGGTTGGAATCCATGCCCATTGTACTGTAGTAGCACCTTTGCGAGGTGTATAATTCCCACTGATAATCAAATCAAAACCACCAAATCCTTTCAAAGTCTTCAATCACATGTGTTTTGAGCTTCCAGATTCCCACGTGCTGCCTTAGCACTCTAGTTTGTTCAGTTTTCAACAACCACCTTCGTAGAATTTTCCTATTCACCTCAGATTCCTCAACATGTATTACACATTTCAAAGGAATGCCTAGCAGATGAAGTGTTACTTCTGCACCTCCAGTGCCACTATAAATGGATAGCACTCTTATTCAGTGTTCTGCACCTCTAGTGCCACTATAGATGGATAGCACTCTTATTCCATCTGGATACATGCCTTTCAGGACTGATAAAAAAATATGACAATGTATCAGTCTGAAATGCATATTTCATGGCAGTGAATCTATCAGGTTGGTTTAATTCAAACAGATTTGTGTGGTTATGTGGATAGCCTAGTATCCTTTCCACTTGACGAGGTTCCAAAGGGCCTAACTTGTCCCGGCCAACCAAATAAGGTTTGAAATCCTACGTTAGTGTATAATCTGCATTTGTCTTGCTTGTGAAAGCACTCAACTCTCTAACCATACTCCCCAATCTTTCACATGTCTGCCCAATCCCTGCAACCTCTGTAGTAACAACATTGATATGTTTCCTTGTATCCCATCAGGGCCACCACCGTCTGGTGAGTGGAAGTGATTCTTCAATAGTCGTTGAAGACTTTGGAACCACGACATGTGTTTTCTCCACTGGAAGACTGTGAATGTAACCTTTCTTTCGAGTTAGGCCTTGTTTAGTTCTGAAAAGATTTCGGATTTTGTTACTGTAGCATTTTTGTTTTTATTCGACAAATATTATTTAATTATGGACTAATTAGGCTTAAAAGATTAATCTCGTGATTTACAGACAAACTATGCAATTAGTTTTTGTTTTCATCTATATTTAGTGCTTCATGCATGTGTCGTAAGATTTAATGTGACGGGGAATCTTGAAAAGTTTTTAGTTTTTTGTTTGAACTAAACAAGGCCTTAGAGTGCAGAAGGACTGATTGTTCCCAAACTCAGGCTCCACATTGTATAAGACCTGTTTGAGTTGATGTCATGTGTCTTTTGGGATCTCTACCACATTTCCATACAAGAAAAATGGGGGTTTAGCAACGTCACCTTGTATATTTGCACGGTGGCCTGATGTGCTTACCTCAAGTTCTACCTTAGGCATATGACTTGTCCCTGCACAGTGACCCATAGTCCATGGCTTGCTAGGTTGACTACTGGAGGCCCCTGTGTCATCTATAAATATATGCTTAGCCCTTTTAACCCATGTATTGTTGTTGTCATCGTCATAATAGCTTACAGCATAGTATGAGGGCTTGTATGAAGAATAATCAGTCTCTGCCTCGCCTAAAAAGTCAGATTCAATCTTTCTGCTCAATGCTACGCCTTGCCAAAATTGAGTCAGCCACCTCCTGAACAGTTGCTCTCTGGTCAATAGCTGATGATACCTCTTCCTCGGTAAAGCCCATCGAAAGCAAGCTAAGTAATTTTTTTTTTCTATCACAGCATACAGTAATTCAGTATTTGCCTGATTTGTATTTTCCATCACACCATACAGTAATTCAGTCTTTGCCTGATTTGTAGCATCACCATTTCCTAGTCCTCCAGAGGATACTCCTGATTGAGCACTGAAAATGAAGTCCACGAGCTGTTCTAATGGTGCTTCATCACCTAGTTACTAATTAGGCTAATTTTAGCCTAAATTAATTGTGCTTAACTAGCTAGTTGGTTAACTAGTTAAAAATTTAGCTGAAAAAATAGCTCTCCTATTTAAATACACTAGAGCTAATTTGAGAAAAAAAATAGCTAGCCAGTAATTAGCTCATGGTATCCAAATACTCTCTCCACATAGAATTTAGAAGTCGTTTTGGACAAGATTTGAGTCAAACATTGGGAATATAAATCATTAATAACTTTTAAATTGATGAGTTTGCAAATGTGAAAATAATATGAATGGATTTGTCTTGAAAAATATTTTTATAAATATATACATATATCATTTTTCTAAATATTTTTTACAAAAATAAGAGGTCAAAGTTATGTTTTGAAGACCGTGTTGCTGTCTAAACGACTTCTAAATTCTCTACGAAGGGAACGACTTCTAAATCCTCTACGAAGGGAGTATGCCCGTAGAGGTACTTATTGGAAGCTGAAAAGCGAAGCCCTGTTTAAATCTGCTAAGAAAGATGATAATGACATCTAAATACTTAGATCCTAACTGGATCTTCTACCCCATTCTCCCACTAGAAGTTAGGGGGGTGTTAGAATCGTATTCTCATCGGAATATTGCAGTCTCCAAATAGTAGGTTTTGACAGATCTCATTTCATTCTAGAATCACCCGTACCTCTCAACATTTCATGCTCCGTCGCCCGCGCCCCTCTGCCTCTCCGCCACACCTCTGCCCACGTACCATCACTCCGAGCGAATGCGGATCGGTGGCGGCGACAAACTCCGAGCGAAAGCGGCGAGTCCTGAGGCCACATCTACCAGACCACCACAATGATGAGTGCTGCGACACCGCCGTCAAACTCCACAAGCATTCTTTGTAGCATTTTCACCATACATTAACTTCTCATGCATAAACCAGTTCAATCTTGAGTTATGAGTTGCCACTAGATTCTCCTATACCACACAATGGCGACTCCGAGACAGTTCAAATAAAATAGAGGAAATCTCTACGAACTCTGCATCAGTAGCAACCACCAACCTCCCTACACGATCTACATCCACCAGCACCTTGCAAGAGCCAAGACTCAAGAGGCAATAGCAAGCCAGAAGAGCTGAAAAAAGGAATGAATCACAGAGTTGTCGATTCCTACGCATGGCAAAAAGGCTCTGGCAGCAGTGGAGCAGAAGAGATGTATTAGCTGACCATCATCTTATTGTTCCTTCCAGATTCTCCCAGTGACGCGCAGCTTGAGCTCCTTCCTGTCACCGCCCGAGAAGAACAGGGCCATGTTCCTCTGGATGATGAGCCCGTCGTAGCTATCCCGGACCTTCCGGTGGCTGTCTCTGATGCTCCGGGGCACCCCTTGCCAGATCATCTTGCGCCCAGTGCCCCCTACCTCCAGGCTGTAGCTGTAGTTCTTTGCTTCTGCGTCATCTCCCATGAACCTCAGGAAGGCGATGTAGACAGGTGACATGCCCAACTGAAAGGCTTCAAAGTGTAGACAAAAGTACTGGCCAAAGCAGCTGAAAACCTGCACAAGATAATTGTAGCAGATCATGAAGCAATTTTTATAGCAGTGTTTCTTCATTGCACTTAAAACAGTGAGAAAAGGTAGCAACTCAAGAAGCAATCTGAAATGTAATGCGCTTGCGCCTTAAAACAGCATGACCTTTTCATTGAAAACGGATGAAGATGGATACATATATGCAGTATGTTTGTATAAGAAAAAAAATATTTCCAGTTGAATAAGTGAGAATCTCTCGAGATTAATTGGATAGTGAGGGTTGTCAACCAGGGTTCTATTCTCACCTTCTACCTATTCAAAATGAGGGTGGACATCTCTCCCTCTAGTCGTGTTTTAAGTGTGTATCATGATCATCACCTAATTCAGTCCAACCAGTGTGTGCCGTGGTCAGCATTTTCATTGAATATGTGCGACAAAAAGGTGGAAGTCTATAAACACACACTATGTCAATATTTGACAAATATGCAAAAGTTTCTGAGACATGATAGAAAAATGAACTTCTATCTTTGCAGAAGCAAACTGTAAAAAACAACTAAAATGTAAGAGTGGATGTCTCTCCCTATAATTCATTTTTAAGTGTGTATTATGATCAGCACTTTTTTTTTGGTCCAACAAGCGTGTACCATGGTCAGCATCTTCATTGTATATGTGCTACAAATAGATGGAAGTTGATAAACACACATTACGTCAATATTTGACAAGTATACAAAAGTTTCTAAGACATGAACTTCTATCTTCGCATAAACAAACCACAGTAAAAAAACAACAGAAACTTTTAAGCAACATGTCGATGTTAGTGTGCAGTACCGTAAGCATCCAGGTGGCATTCTCAACTTCATGAGGGTTTGGCTTTACATAGCGATGGTTGAAGGTACAGCCATTGTGCATGTCAACTTTGTGGTCATCTTTCAAGTGATTTACCAAATATGGAATGTCACCAACAACTGTGCATTCAGATCCAGCATATGGACAACTATAAGGCCTATATTGGCACTGTGACTCATGCTTCAGCTTGCTGTAGTAAGGATAAATGCCTGAGCACCCAAAGCTCTGGTACTTGCATGGAACTTCAAGAGATGCAGCCACCTTCTCGAGAGCAAGGCACCTTATATTACCCAGTTCATGCCTACAAGTTGGACAACGATTATGAACCCTTGGTTTGCATCCAGAACACAAGGTATGACCATTAGAGCACTGCATAGACAAAAGATGGCATTACTATCGTACGAAATAAGATTTTAATAGTTGAATATAAATGTAAAAGATATAAAAGCAGAACATATTGCTATTTTGCACCATGCTAATCAACAAGGAAAAAAAGAGTAAAAGTTAAGGTTTCTAAACACTATAGATTAAAGGTCAGACTAAAATGGTGATAGCAGTTCATGATACTCAAAGGGGAACTCTTAAACCAGTAACCCATAATTGTCATCCAATCGACTACATTTGAACAGGTAAATTTATTAATACAAGAATAGATATAAACATGTGATGGATCCATGTGAATGTGCACCTGATGAATAGGAGGATACATGGCACTCAAGCAGACTGGACATTCCAGAAGTTCACGCACACTGCTAGACACCACCACATTTGGTTTTGGTGGGTGCTGAGTATGGTCACCAGGGAGCTCAACAACATCCAGTACCTCAGTCTTTGGGGGATCAATAACCTCCGAACAGGAATCATCAATATAAGCAGTTGTGGCCATCATCAGGATCTTGGAATTTTGTAGTCCTGCTATGAAAAAAGGACGAATATCTTCATTTATACCATGTGATTTAATAAAGGGACAGGAGAGAGACACTCAGTAAAGGCAGTAGCGTGTGCATCCTGCTACCGATACTGCTAACACAAACCATTGCCTTACCATCTCTTGCGTATAAGCACAATTTTACAGTTTCAGCACAGTGTTGTGATATGAATGGATACTATTTTCCGATTTTGAAATAGATGGAGCACATGGTCACTAGGGCCTCAGGTGATGCTTTCAAGTGCTTGACCAGACAGGTCGTCCTACTTACGCAACAAATATCTCTCGAGTCTCAATGACTTATTCAAAGTTTTCAGGTAGTTATATCATGGACTTGTTCAAAGTTTTCAGGCAGGCTTATATCAAGCTTTCATTAGCATGTCTTTCACAAGGAGAAAAATCTATACACATTGATAGCGAGGATATGTTGTCAGTCTGTGCTGAACTTTTCATTCGTTTCTGCGCTTGAAGTTTCCGTGCCTTCAGCGAATTAAACAAAACGTCAAGAACCCTACATGGGCTAAACAAGCAAAGGCAACGAGATTTACCCAAGAAAGAAGCGCATCCACGCATCACGGAATAAAGAAGCGCATCAACGCGTCACGAAATCGCATCAGATCGAGAAACTAACCCAAAAAAACAAAAACTGCTCAAATCCTGGCAACCAACCCACAAAGCACGAACTTAAACCCCGGCGCTAGCGCTACCATCAGGTCGCCCGCATTTGAATCGAGCGAGCAGAATCGCTTCGGCAACTCCTAGAACCTCTCCCCGCCCTCCCTCCCGAAGAAAACCCCAATCTTTCACTCGGAAAAGAAAAGAAACCGTGAAAAACTCCCCACGGAAAATGAAGCGGCAAAGACTTGGAGCAGGCTGTACCTCGGCGGAGCGGATCAGCGGGGTGCGAAATGGGCAGGCTCCGCCGCCCTGATCTTGCCCGGTGCGGGCTGCGGCACCGGCGGCTGGCGGCGAGGTGAGGTGGAGGAGCCGAGGGGGAGGCGAGAGATTTCGAATGAAATGCCTCCTCTCTCTCCCTGGGAATGACTGACCCCGGCTGTCCCCCTCTGCGGTCCGGTCTGGTCGTGTTTTTGTTTTCTTGCTCTTTTCTCGTGAAAGTCGTGAAGCTTTTTCGTTCCGGGAGCCGTTTGTTTGGATCCTCCTCCGGTCCTCGGGACTCGTCCTTCCATTCATTCCAAAAAAACGCCTTGTTTAGATTTTTTTAATTTGACACTATATCACTTTTATTTGTATTTGACAATTATTAAATAATTATAAATTAACTACACTTAGAAGATTCGTCTCATAAAATTACAGATAAACTATATAATTAGTTATTTTTTATTTATATTTAATGTTTCATATATGTGCCGCAAGATTCGATGTGATGAAAAACCTTAAAAAGTTTTTAGATTTTGATTGAAACTAAAGAAGGCAGCCTTGTAGAGTTGTAGACTTGTAGGTATACGGAGTACATGTAAGCGTATAAAACAAATGCCATAAACAAAAGGACTGCGTATGAAGGAAACTAATTACTTTCCTAAAATAAATGATCCTTGAACACTTTCTTTTCTTAAATAAAATAAAAAAAATATAGTGAGTTTCTCGTAGGTGTACTTCATCCTTCTCTTACTAAAACATATGATGAGAAATTTTAGTTATTTTAAACAACACCATTCTAGTTTAACACTGGTACTAAAATATAAGGACTTTTAGTTGTTTTAAGCAAAATCATTCTAAAATTAACTAAGCTTATAAAAACAATATCTAGAGTGTTATTAAATGAAATATACTTTTATAATTTACCTTTTTATATGGTAACCATTGATAATGTGTTCTATAAACTTGGTTACTATTAACTTTATTATATTTATTTACGATTGTTAAAAGTTTATTACTACTACTCATGTGCACAAGAGAAAAAAGAGCAATACAATAATCTCAAAGCAATCGATCAATTTTTTTTAAGATAAAAGATATTGCCTGATTTTATTGGAAGCTTAACATGGCTGATGTTTCATGTTGGGGATGCCAGCTGAACGACAACGACTCCTTTCAAGATTACTCAAAAGCAAACACATAGAACTCTTAACTTGAAAAGCACGTTTCACCACGCCCAAACAGTTACATAGACGCGGCCCTCGCTGCCACCAGGCCACCAGCTGAATCAATTCTTCCGCAACGGGCTTCAACTTTGGGCCTTGTTTAGTTGCGAAAAGATTTCGGATTTCGGTATTGTAGCACTTTCGTTTATTTGTGACAAATATTATCCAATTCTAAACTAACTAGGATCTAGCACTTTCGTTTATTTGTGACAAATATTATCCAATTCTAAACTAACTAGGATCAAAAATTCGTTTCGCGATTTACACCTAAACTGTATAATTAGTTTTTGTTTTCGTCTATATTTAATACTTCATGCATGTGCCGCAAAATTCGATGTGATGGAGAATTTTGAAAACTTTTTGGTTTTTGAGGTGAACTAAACAAGGCTTTGGTTTCCAATCAATCAATCAATTTGACCCCTTTGAAGAGTAGCCGAGAGTAGAGTATAGGGTAGGGCTTTGACTTGTTTTGTATCGTGATCCTTGTTTGTTTATAGAGTAAAGTACAGTGGCGGTCCTTAAACTTGCATGGGTGTGTCAAGCCGGTCCCTAAACTTGCAAAAC
>Ga0182004_10001557_pt1 | contig 16955 bp, 10 predicted proteins | sample Sormic07211540_1_FD_120479 | JGI IMG/M metagenome (GOLD analysis project Ga0182004, IMG submission 120479) | Endophyte microbial communities from Sorghum bicolor roots, Mead, Nebraska, USA - 072115-40_1 MetaG | ecosystem: Host-associated > Plants > Roots > Unclassified | place: USA: Nebraska...
CCCCCCCGGCGCTGGGCCTCTGCGCGCTCGTCCGCCCCCCCCCCCCCCCTCCCCCTCCTCCCCCATGGCTCTGAGCCTCTAAGAGCTCCTCCGCCGCCCCCTCCCCCTTCCCCCGGCCTCCAGAAGCCCCGACGAGCTGGATGAGGATTTCGATGGCCTCCCGCCCTCTGCTCGTCGCACGGTCGCGCCCGGCTGATGTGCGGCTGCGCGCCATGGCCGAGTGCTAGGCGACATGGCGGTGCAGGGGAGCACGTGGAGGCGCTGCTGTCGAGGCGGGATTCGCACGCGACGGCAGTGTTCGTGGTGGTGTGGCCGCTAGCGGCGCTAGTGCTGTACGCGGTGCCTTCAAGGTGCTGCACTGCTGCTGCTGGGGCCGCGGGCCGCGGCTCTCCTAGGGATGGTTCTGGATTCCGGATTTGGATGTTTATTTACTGATTGAAGATGAACTATGTCAATCTGTCGCGGCTGCAGTGGTGCTACTATATTGAGACTTTTTATTTATGTTGAATTTATATCTTAAAATGTTCTGGTGCTAGCAATATATTTGTTGGGGATTTATCGGGGATGCAAAACCCGACGGGGATGAAATCCCCGTTCGGGGACGGGGACAGGAAAAATGTGGCCCCGATGGCGGGGACGGGGACGGGGAGCGGGGAGTTTTGATCCCATCGGGGAAGAGAACGTTCAGTTCAAACCCGGCGGGGATAGCCCCGTTGCCATCTTGACTGATAAGTCATGACTGAAAGTATTGTTCATAAACTCAAGCGAACGGATGATTCAGGTTAAACGAAACATGAATAATATATCTAGTATAATGCATCCTCCATTCCTGGCACAGTTAGCATCACTAGAAAATTATCTAAATAAAAACTTTTATTGTCAGTAACTGTTTTTAAAAATAAATTAGAAAATCTTATTTGATTCTAAAGTAAAATTGTATTTTTTTTGTACGGAGCAGCGAGTAGCTTACAGTTGGCGTTGACAGTCGATACGTCGGCCATCCAACAGCACTCACTATTGATAGGCATTCTCTGTTTGGTGTCGGGGCTACTGTACACTATACAACGTGCCAGCACAGCAGCAGCAGCAGGGTGCCAGGAATAAGGGCAGTTTGGTCAATTTAGTAGTAGTGCCGAGCGCACGTCTCGAAGCCGGAAAGCATGGGGGGTGTGCTTCGTGCTTTCCTTGGTGGGTTGCTGCTTTAAGTCTTTAACACATTTCAGCAGGAGTTTTAGCTTTATTGGCTTAAATAAGGTTTTGTTTAGTTCACCTAAAAAATAAAAAACTTTTGAATCATTAAATATAGATGAAAATAAAAATTAATTACACAGTTTATCTGTAAACCGCGAGATGAATCTTTTAAGCTTACTTACTCCATGATTAAATAATATTTGTCAAATAAAAACGAAAGTGATCAAAATCTAAAATCTTTTTAGATCTAAACAAGGCCTAAATGTAGGGTATTCGATCGGCCTAGGGTCTATGCACGCTGGGTCCATATCATCAAACATTTATTTATTTATTTTATATACAAAAATTAACTTGTACTTGCTTGGTGCCAAAATAAATAAACTTTTATGGGTTTTTACTAATCATGGTACAAAGAGGACTATATATATGTGCACATATTCATTTTTATAAACGCACACACACATTCTATATCTATAATATCTCTAAAAAACTAAGCTATTAAATCTTAGGATTGACAAAGTCATCACATTGCCTCACTATTGATAGGCATGTCTCCTACCACTAGAAAATTTCTACCGTTAAATTTTTGAACAAATTCAGAAAATTACTAGCACCCATTGAGCCCGTTCGCTTGTTAGAAAGTACTATTCACTGGTTTATTGTAAGAAAAACACTGTTAAATAGCTAGCAGATTTGGCAAATAAACTCAAGCGAACAGGACCATTAAGTTGAGAAATTAAAATTGAATGTACTAATCCTTTGAAAGTACTTGTTGTAAGGATAGCATGTTTCCGTGCATGCCTTTGTAGGAGGTAAGGCAAGATATATGTATCTGTGAATTTGTGTCTTCGTAAGGGGTGTGTAACTTCACCAATTTTAAAATTTGTTAGACCAACTTAGGCTTCTAGAGGTGCTCATAAAAATAGCGTGTGTGTATATATCTTTATAGGTTTGACTGTATATGTATGTATGTATGTATGTGAATATTCATGTTCATTACATTTGAACTTAAAAGTAGTTTATTTATATTTAAGAAAAGGACTTTTTGCATTAGATGTGATTCAACTTAAAGTTGTTTTCATGGGAACATTTATTGTACTATGTACTAAGATCTGTATTAATAGATTGTACATGATGTACTATGGAACTTAAAAGTAGTATATCGGCGCCTCCATCAGTACATGATTATCCGTCGGGGGTTCACAGTTGACACGCCTGGGCGGGGGACAACGCGGCAGCGGCAGGGACCGGGACAGTTTGGTCATTTTAGTACTTTTTCTTCAGTGGGTTGCTGCTTTGATACATTTCAGCAATACCTTTAACTTTAGCCTAACTAAGTTTTTTTTAAAAAAAAAAAACTTCAGCCTAACTAAATATCGAGTACGATTTATGGGACCTAGGGTATGCACACTGCATGGTGTTTGGCACATTGGTGTTCGTTCATGGAGACCATTTCATGTAAAGCTTGGGTCTTTATATAACAAATGGTGTGCTAATACTAATATATACAAGCTAACTAACTATGGCTTGTTTGGATCCTAATAACTTTTATTGATACATAGACCGTTCGGATCACTTTGAAGAGAGATTATAGGATTATTATTAAAATCTGATGGTTGGACTGTAAAAATCGAATCCATAATCTGAGATGTCCTTTTAATTGTTTTGTCAATTAAAATTGTTCGCTACACTTTTCATATGTCTTACTTTTGTTGTTTAGGCAACATGTAATTTTGTTATTGTTTGTCTATAGAAAATTGTTTATTGTCTCTAGTGGGTTGTCCTTTTAATTACACTAGCTGTCGGAGTTATTGCTTGAAACTTTTCAAAAATTCAGTCAGCTAAAATATAGCGACTCCCTTAATAATATAATTCAGTGGGGTCCAACACCCCTCTTACTCTAGAGCAAACTTAAGCATTGTGTTCTCTTAGATTATTCCTAGTACATAGTATCAGCAGACATTATCTTGGACCCCTACCTTCCAAACATTTTTTTTTTCTTTTTGCTATCGCAAGAGCCAATGGTGAAAAGTTTATCTTTCCTCAAAACCAAACAAAACTTTATAGAAAAAAGATTGGTAGTTTTAGTAAATCAAACAATGAGGCCAGAAAAAGCAGAATTTGGCTTGCCCGTTGAGCTCTCCTTTCTTTGCATTGTCTAGGTTTGACCATACCAAATTCGCCACAAATGCGTGCGCATGTTTTTTTTTTTCATACAACCTCCATGGGGCCATTCCAAACTTCCAATTGGATGTGATCTTTCCCATGGGGTTTTCTTTAAAACTATGAATAATATTATCCAAACTGACAAGAATGTATTCACATCCATTTCTTTTATTAGACGCACACACATACGCCAAATAATCAAGATTTGGACAAAAGCTTATAATCTTTTACTAATGTGCACCTAATAATTTTGTAGACGGTTTTGTTTTTATTTTTAAAGCACTTTCTATTACTTTTGCTCTTATAGCCATAAATCTGCAATGCTATGATGATAGAAATCCTATTAGTTAAAACTACACCACATATTTAAAGGCAAAAACTACTCAATCCATCCCAAATTGTAAGTCATTTGACTTTTTTAATATCAAGTTTGACCACTCGTCTTATTCAAAGTTTTGTACAAAATATCACTTTTTTTTTGTTGTGTATTGGTTTATTAATAAAAGTTCTTCAAGAGTGACTTAAATTTGACTATATTTGCACAAATTTTTTGAATAAGACGAGTGGTCAAACTTAAGGTAAAAAAAGTCAAACAACTTACAATTTGGAATGGAGATAGTATAATCTAAAATATTCCTTTCGGCTTTTCTAAAGAAAACTTTGTTCTTCCATTATTGGCATAATCAAGCGTCCAATGCAATTTTCAAATTATGTGTAATGCATTTACCAAACTACCCTCAGTACTCCTTCCCTGCATCTTTTTCTCCAAACTTTTTTTTTCAGCCTTTGTTTTTTTTTTCCATGTTTGCTTTATTCTCAACAAACAGGAAGTTACACTCCCCTCCTAATCAAAAAGTCGTCGTCGTCGTCTTTCCCTCGCCTCCTCTCTCGAAACCCACGTGAACGAGAGCACCGAGGCCGGCCTCCCCTCGACCCACCGATCCGGCTCCAATCCATCCCGCATTCCTGCCCACGCCCACGATCCGCGGAATCGGGATCCGCTGCGAGCCCTGATCCCGACGAGCCAGGATTCGCCCGCCCCATGGTTCCGTCTCCGCCCGCATTTGGGTAAGCCTTTGCTTTGCTCCTGCGTTTCTTGTCTTGCCCGGATTCGGTTCTGATCTGCTGTGCTCCTTGTTCGTTCCTCTGGTCGAGGAAAATCTCTTCTTCCGCTCTCTTTATTGCTATATTTGTGGGTTTAGGATTTGTTCCTTGCTTGAGCTTTCGATTGTCTCCCGATTACTTTTTTTTTCTCTGTCTCCTTTTTGCTTGAATCATTTGTGTTGTGATGGTGATTAGTGTCAGATGAAGGGAAATTAAAGGGGACACTTTATATTTGGCGTTGGCGATTTTAGTGTTTGTGGAGACAAGCGCAAGGGGAGCATGTATGTAATTTTTTTTTATGTAAGTTTATCTGTTGTGATGATGTGAAAGCTGTGAGCTTTTAGTACCATATTTTAGTCTTTTCATTTTCAGTTGAAAGTTTCATTGTAATAAAGGAAGCAGTTTTGATTTATGTGTTTCTCGCATTTAAGGGAGATGGAGAATTTGATGTGCTCTAGAAGCCTGGTTGATATTTGGGTGGCATTAGAGTCTAGGTAGTGGTTCATCTGAAAAACAATTGTCTCACTTAAGGTTTGACGAATAAGGAAAGCGATGTCTCACTTTGGATGTTTGTTTGTTCACCAAATATATCCAACTCGTCTCTGTCCAGGTCCAACTTTGATTTTGTATCTGACACGTCCCATCACTATGGTTACCATTTTTCACTTCTGATGTGATATGAGCTGAGATGGCAAAGTTTGACCAAATATTGCTGTAAAACTTCTCTTTTTTTTAAAAAAAATATATTATCAATATCAAAGATTGGTTTAACTTGTTGCAGTGCATCCATGTCGTCCTTGCACACCCACCAAACGAACAGAGCCACACGTTCTCACAATTCAATGCTTCCAACTTACTTACTATTCTTCATTGTACTTCTTGGCAGGACATATAGCTGTTGCTCTTCTTCCTTGGTGGAGTGTCCATGAGGTGGAAGCAGTATCCCTAGTGTTAGGATCTGGTTGCTGAGTGGAGAGAATGAAAGGAGTTTCCGAAGGTCTGATCATTGGAATCACGGTTGGGGTGGTGATAGGTGTGCTGCTGGCTCTTGGGATACTGCTGTGCTTGAGGTATCGGCGTTCCCAGACGCAGATAAGGAGTAGCAGCTCGAGGAGGGCATCGACAGTCCCCTTCCGTACCAATGGTGTTAATACTTGTGCCATGCTCTCGAACTCGACTACAGGACAGGAGTCTCCGAGGGAGCTTGAAGACCGTGCAAGTTCTCTGTGGATAGAAGGGCCTGGTAGAAAGAGCATGATTTCAGCTTCTGGGATACCCAAATATGCATACAAGTATGTTTCATGAATTCTTGTGTATTCTTATTGTTTCATTAGTTTGCTTAGCAAATGATCGGTTTTGTTGTCATGATAAGTCAGTTACTTCATCCTTTGTTTAAATCTACTTAATACTGCTGAAACATTTGACAATGACTTCATAGAAGTTGTTTCCATCAGAATGTTTGATTTGGAGAAATTAAATGGAGGGTGAGAATTTGCCAGATTTATCTCTAGTTAAATAGATGGAGAGAAACAAGAGTGAAGGATGGGAACATATAACTTAAAATAATGTTATATGTCAAAGTAAAACATTCATGTGGATGTAGATCTCACGAGATCAAATCCAATTTGGTTGAACTGTATACATAGAGGGCATGTGCTTCTATGTTGACCAAAGCATCCAGCCACATGTGGATGTTTGAGTGAATCAAACTGCAGGTGGCAGGGACCAACATTTCAACTTTTTGAAAAATATCAGTTTTCCACTCGACACAATATGGTCAAAAGTTTGGATATGACTTCATTCATTAGTTTGTGACTTGTTAGTATTTAAGTATATAGTGTTTCATGTTTTAAAAGTATTATTAATGCATTTTTTTTATTCCAAAAATATAATAAAATACACATTGCACGCAAATACTCATCATAACATTATGTTTAGAGGGTCAATGCACTGTAATGACATTTTCCTGAATCGTATCCAAAATTCCCTCCCTGTGGGTAGGACAAACTGTTACTCCCAGGGGCAACTGACCAACGGATTATATTATATTCCAATTTTCAATGAGAATTCAGCATTCTATCAATTCAACATTACTGCTACAAATTTCAGTTGCTTGTACATGATCTATTTTACATAACCGTGGACTGCTCAGATAATTCTTGTGGCACTTCTAATGGTTGATTTAGAATGGCACATACTCTTGCTGAACTCCACAATTTTTTCTCATCTCTAGGGAACTACAGAAAGCTACCGGCAATTTCACAACATTATTAGGTCAAGGAGCCTTCGGTCCTGTTTACAGAGCAGAAATGTCTTCTGGTGAGATATTGGCTGTTAAAGTGCTTTCGAACAATTCAAAGCAAGGTGAAAAGGAGTTTCAAAATGAGGTAAGCTAATATTTGTACACCTGTATTGTTAGATTTGGATCCAATCCTCACTAGAAATTTGGCATGCTTAGTGTTTGATTAATTCTTGACTTCAGGTCTTACTTCTTGGGCGATTGCACCACAGGAATCTGGTGAATTTGGTTGGCTATTGTGCTGACAAAGGGCAACATATGTTATTGTATGCATACATGCCTAATGGGAGCCTTGCATCACACTTATATGGCATGTCTTCTCTTTATGTGATCCTGTGTTTCTCTCTCATGATAGTAATTATTATGGCTTATCCATGATTGTTTAGGGGTAACCTCTGTGATATAACTCAAGAAATTCAGTAAGGTTGAATTTTAAGATAATTCGAAGGGATATGTCATAGCTGGACTGATAATCTTCTGATGAAAGATAATAGGATATACTTAAATTACAACTAAGATTTTTTATCAGGCGTGTAATGCATTAATGTGTCAAAATTTGAGGCTTTATATCTTGAACCATGGAAATGCTAGGTTACTGATAAACATTACCACCATTCCAGCTGCTTTTATCTGAATACCGACATGGTCTCATTATTCTTGTATCAATTAAGTCCACGAATGCTGCTTTTAGTCATTGATGTTTAGTTAGCACACCATATTCTTGAAAAAAAGAAATGGAATAAATATACTCATTAGTGCATCTTATGTAAAAGTTTGTTTTTGAAGTCAGCATCTAACACTTTACCTGTACAATATTGTATCCGTTTTTTAGCTAACTGAACGTTCTTTTTGTTGTTCAGGTGAAAACAGTGCACCACTGAAGTGGGATTTAAGAGTGAACATAGCTCTGGATGTTGCTAGGGGTTTGGAGTACTTGCATGATGGGGTAAGCTCTTGTAATGCAGAATTCGTAGCATGGGTGCATGGCACATAATGCATAGTGCTTGATCTGGTTTCACTTATATGCAGGCTGTTCCTCCAGTAGTCCACCGTGACATCAAATCTCCTAACATTTTGCTGGACCAAGCAATGCATGCTAGGGTATGTTAATCATCTCTCTGATATCTTATCGTTCAACCTATCTTTCCTGATACTCCATGGCTTCCTGGCAAGTATTGCTAGGACCCATTTTTCTTTTAGAAGAAAGAAAAAGAAAGGAAGGACCCTGTTGGGTTCACATATACACCAGAATTTCCTGCAAATCACTGTCTGTATCTGTTGCATTTTGTCTAGAAGTTCTGCTCTCAGATGTAAATAACCTTTTGTGGCCAGGTTGCTGACTTTGGATTATCTAGAGAGGAAATGGTTACTCGCAACGGAGCCAATATACGAGGAACTTATGGATATCTTGATCCAGAGTATGTATCCACACGATCATTCACAAAGAAGAGTGACGTGTACAGCTATGGTGTTTTGCTATTCGAACTGATTGCTGGCAGAAATCCACAACAGGGTCTAATGGAATATGTTGAGCTTGTAAGCCGCCATGCCCCTTGCTCTAAGTAGGTTTTGGTTTGAGGATATTAGCTTCTCCAGATGCTGATTACATTGCATTGTACCACAGGCTGCAATCAATGCTGATGCGAAAACTGGGTGGGAAGAAATTGCAGATTCTCGGTTAGAAGGCGCATTTGACATGGAGGAGCTCAATGACATGTCTGCTGTTGCCTACAGATGTGTAAGCCGCGTGTCCCGGAAGCGCCCGGCGATGCGAGATGTGGTCCAGGCTCTGACCCGTGTGTTGAAGCGCAGCCGCAGCAGGAAGCACCACAGCAACAGGCATCCACAGGCAAGGCCAGACGATGAATCTGTCGACCTGGAGGGTTCCGAGGTTCAGTCGTCCTTCTCTGGTCTTCAGAGAGAGGAGTCAGTTGGCAGCATTTCAGATCTGCCAGAAGTCTGACCGAAGTTAACTGAATTTTCCAGTTCTTGGCTCAGTTTCTTGGTCTGAGCAATTTTTTTGTTTTGTTGATATAAAAGTTGCACAATGATCAAGGATGGATTATTGGATAGAGATGCAGTTTTGAGTAGTAAGGGTGGGTAACTTGGTGTGAAGTCAATTGTAACTGTGTTGTATAGAATGCATTGTGACTACGTGATATATAGAAGCTGATTGTTACCATCCCCTTTGCCATTGCCTTACTCAGTCAGGAGATCAGGAGGCGCACAACTGTACTTTTCTTGGCAATTTGGATTTGCTACAATTTTTAATTCGACAGGGTCCTAACTAGATCATTGTCCATCAACTTAATGCAGATTTCTTTATGTTATATTTAAGTACTCCCGAACTGTGATTTGCTTATTACCCATGGGGCTGCTGGGATTTGTAACCTCGTCTGAAACATAATAGTGATGTTAACCTTGGGAATCAGGGTTTGTTTACTTTATTTTGTAATAATGATTTAGAATTTGGCAGCTGACATGTGGGCCCATGAAGAAGCTAAATATTTGGAGGTTCTGGTGTCTGACTGGTGGGTCCAATAAATTCAGCAACCGAAGAACAGCAGCTCTGTCAGCTGTCCATAAAGAATGACAGGTGACAGTCAAGTCATTCATTCTTACGGCAGGTATTCAGCGCAAAATGCTCAAACGAGGCTATACGTTGTGCTGAAGAAGCTCACGGAAAAATGTTTTTGTTAAGTGCAAAAACTGGATAATGATGTTTTCGAGCATACAACGGAAATTACTGTGGACATTGACACAAACTTTCACATGTTTTTCTCAGCAATAGCAACAAATCAAACAACAAGCATATATTTTCCTTTTAGTTTGACTCTGGTACAAGAGAGAACCGCATGCTTGTAAAAGCCAAATCACAAAGCAGAAAAGGACGAAGCAGCTGAAACAAGGAAAGAATAGTGATCGTCTCTTGGGCAAAAGCATTATATTATACTTTGCCGCTCGACTAAGGAACTTCGTGCGCTGCGGCAGTGGCGGTGACATAATAGGCGACCGTGATACCACCATGGACGAAGCACATGATCCCTCCAAGGCCCAAAGTGTGGCCTTGAGTGAACCGGCATGATGTCTGGGACTTGGAGTTGGACATGGCACCGGCGAGCAGCAGCGAGAATCCAGCAATCAGGGCAATCCTAGCAAGTTGCAGAGCAATTGCAATTAGCACTGATAAATAAATTTCCTGTTAGCAGGGTTGTTTCTTGTGCAGTATTTGTGCGTCTTGACAGTCACCGTGATTAGGCTCAAATCAAACAGGGTGGTATTAAATATTCTGTCTAGAGGTCCATCTCGCTGATTTGCAAAGGAATTGTACAGACAAGTGAAGTTACCATGAGAGAATGATGGTAGTGGCTGCCAGTTTCCTGTTAATGGAAGCCTTGATGAACTCCAGCTGAGAGCAGATACAGGCACAGCCACCAAGGAAGTTGGCTATCGCATGGGCAACTACCAGAAGCACTGCAGCTGCAAGGCCAAGTTGGTATGCTCTGTAAACTGGTTTCTCGCATTGGATGAAGAGAATTGTCACCTTTTTAACCTGTAGAAATATAGTATCAAATACAATACCAACAATATCAGTCACCAATTATATAATCAGAGACCATCAAGCTAAAATACCAACTGTGCATGATGAAGCAAAATCATACATTTTCAAAATCCCTGTGATTTGGGTAAAAAAAATACCAATATCTTGAAACATTACCTTGTTTTGAGCAGCCTGTGCCTCAATTCCTAGTATGCCAGCTGTGACATCCAGGGCTAAAACCACTATGCAGACCAGAATAGCAGCTCCCATCTTCGCCATTGTAGCGTGCTCTCAGACTTCTGCCAGCTGAGAAGATTATTGGAGGAAGATCACCTGCTTACAATGGCCTTGTGAGCTGCGACCTGTTTTATGGCTGATTGGTGAATAAATAGAGGCAAAAGTACAGCAGGGTATTTGTTCTCCAACTAGGATGCAGATGAAGCATGAAGAAACTAGCTGTCTCAAGATGCTCAAAGTATTATACTTCCCTTTGATCCTTTGTTACATCAGAGCTTTATTCCTTCCTTACAGGACACAATTAAAGATTGGTATCTCCAATGCGAAAGCCACACAACACATATTCAGCCTACTTTTAAAGATCTGCTTTTACACAAGGGTTGTAAAGCTAGTGAAAACACAGGGAAAAACAGTCTATCTGATTGTGCTAAAAAAACATTTCTATTGAACACATCACAACAGCCATCTTTTCTACAGAGATAAAGGCACACAAGATGTTGCTTACCAAAATAAAGGCACAAAATTTTTTGCCGACAGTTAGATACTTAGATGGAAAAGGAAAGGGGCAAATGGACACATCCATGTGAGTGAAACTTGTAGATTACTCTTTCAACATCTTAAGAAATAAAGAACTCCAAACTTACCAAGCCTGCATGTAGCACAGATACTGAAGCATCATGGTCGACCAATCTGCTTTACCCTCATTAATCAAAGTAATGTCCAGAGAATTGGCTTGAAACATCTGGAGTCATTAGCTGTCAGCAAAATGTGTATTAGCTTCTGCAGCACATGCACTTTTTTTCCATGTGCTAAACAAAGCATATTTGGTCAGAAAATAAACTAGGTCACATTCTGGATGAAATATATACTGTTTCACATCTGGTAATCCGTAAAGTGAAAAAGGACACTACTGCTGGTCAATCTCATAACCCTTTCTCAGTTTAGTTGTCAGAAAATAAAACCATTAGAAAGTTGGACATACCCAATTACCAGTAGTCACCACAAGAGCAGATCCCGAGTTTGAAGTGGTGGAACCTGCTACCATCCCTTACAACAATTTCCCTCTTGGTAACTTCTGCCACAAACTTAATTACCTTGTGGCAGTCACGGCATAAACGATGGCTTTGATTGATCCTCAAGGGAGTCTGTGGAGCTGTGCTCATAAGGCCAAAAGCAATTGCTAGTCTCTCACTGTGGTAAGCACTTGATACCTTTTGCTCGTCAGGATAAATATCAGGGAGCAACTCATTCTCCTCAGCAACATAGCCAGCTTCTCGTACATCCTTCATTAATGTATGTAGCCTCCTGTATATTTCAGCACTTTGTGGATGCAAAGTATCTTTAAAGAAAAACTTGTGATCCGTTTTCTTGACTGTGATCCAGGTACAGGCGTTATGAATATATAAACCTTTCCTCTTCAATGTTTCAACTACCTTGCAGGCATCGTCCTGTCTACCAGAGCTAACATACAAGTTGAGGAGCACAGCATAGCTGTTTATTTTCTCAGGTTCCATTGCCAATAGCTGCTCGGCAGCTAATTTCGCAAGATGCATGTTCTTATGGATCCTGCTAGCTGTAAGCAAGGCCCCCCACATGTTTGCAGTTGGGGTGAATGGTGCTCTTCTTATCATTGAATAGGCTTCATCAAGTAGGCCTTCTCTACCAAAAAGCTCAATAACACAAGCATAATGCATAGCCCGTGGTTTCATCCTCAGATTTTCAGTCATCAACTGGAAAATCCTCTTCCCTTTGTCAACAAGACCTGAAAACCTACACGCATTCAGCACTGCCAGAAATGTCACATGGTTTGGCACAACACCCTCAGCTATCAGCCTCTCAAACATCTCGATCGCCTTATCCCCCATGCCATGGTAGCCATATCCAGCAATCAGAGCGTTCCATGAGATCAAGTTCCTCCTAGGCATCCTCTCAAAGACATTCCTCGCGTCCTCCATCCTTCCCCACTTGCAATACAAGTCCACAAGTGCCGTGTTCCCAACAATGTCCAGTGGCAATCCCCTCTGGATCAAGCCAGCGTGCGCCTGCTTCGCGTGCTCCAGCAGCCCCAACCTAGAGAACACCCCTAGCATGGTCGAGAACGTGAACTGGTCCATGGCGACACGACTCCTGCACATCTCCTGGTACAGCTCCAGCGCCTCCTCGCTGCGTCCATGGAGCACATACGCCGCCAGCATGGAGTTCCACGCCACGACGCTCGCCCGTGGCAGCCCGTCAAACACCCGCCTCGCCTCATCAATCAAGCCGCACTTGCTATACATGTCAAGCAGCGCACACGCCAGGTACCGGTCAGCGACGTCACCGCACGCCCCTGCCTTGACAACGCAGCAGTGCAGCTGCTGCCCAGCTCGTGCCGACCCTGAGGCTGTAGCGGCGCGGAGAGCCACCACGAGGGACCTCGGTGGCGGCGCGTCCCCGTCCCCACCGGCCTCCTCCGCCAGCAGCATCTCCCGGAACAGCGCCAGCGCGGCGCGGGGTTGGCCCCGGTCGACGAGGCCGCCCATCATGATCCCCCAGGTGACGCCGTTCCTGTCGGGCATCCCGTCGAACGCCCGGCGCGCCTCGGCGAGCATCCCGCACTCGAGGTACGTCCGCAGGACGTGGTTGTGCGTGTACAGGTCGAGGTCGAAGCCCGAGCTCTCGACGTGCCAGGCCACCGCCGCCGCCGCGCCGGGCTCCCGCAGCGCGGCGGCGGCGAGCAGCAGCGCGTGGTAGGTGCGCGCCGGGAGCGGCGTGAAGGGAAACCCCGCGCGGGCGAGGCGGAACAGGTGGAGCGCCTCGGCGTGCCGGCCCGCCGCCGCGTGCCGCTCGATGGTGGTGCAGAGGGCGGGCAGGTGGGCGGGGTTGGGCCTGGGCCTGCGCGCGGGGACGGGGCTCTGGCGCGGGAGGCGCGGGCGGGGCTTGAGTGGCTCCGTGGAAGAGGAGGAGCAGGAGGTGGAGGGCGCGGCGGTGGCAGTGGAGGTGGAGGCGGCCTTGGGGCGGTGGGCGAGGAGGCGGAGGTTGGTGAGGGGCGGTGGCGCGAGCTGCAGGTCCATGGCGAGCCCAAGTGGTGGGGGGTTTTCCTTGGGTTTTGCGGATTAGGCTCCGCAGGTGAAGGTGGAGAGGACGAGCAGTGAGCCCCGTCAGTACAGTTTCCTGACATGTCGAGCCCACTTCGCAGGGACTCATTTGAAGGTTGGTTGACGAGGACTGCGCGCGGTGGTTTGTTTGGCCGCCGTATTTCTAAGTTTTCAATTTCAACAAGGCTGTCCATAAATAATTAAATAAGTGTACATCTCGTTTCTCGAGGAGTTAAACATTTTTTAGTTTAACTAAATATATATATAAATATATTAATATTTATCATATTTAAGTATATATCATTAGATTGAGCATGAAACATACTTTCATAATATACTTATTTGTAAATACAAATATTGATATTATTTGATATATTTCTAATCAAACTTAAAAAAAATTGACTCCTTAGGAAGCGAGATGTGCATTTATTTGTGCACGGAGGTAGTAGATCTTAAACTAAGGGGTGTTTAATTAGTTCCCTTTCGCCTCAAAATATTCTGGGTTTTGGTTTATCATTTTATATAATGAAACTAAACACTATTCAAAAATTTTGGCAAAAAGGGTCATTCTCATTTTGAATTTTGGTCTCAAGAGACAAAAAAAAAACACCCAAAAGAGTCTCAAAAGATCCTCATGAGCACAATAAATTATGCATTTTGGATGGAACTAAACATAATCCTAAAAAGTTTACTATTTAACATTCTATCATTCCAAAGTAGTTAGCATAAAAATGCAGGCTACACTGATTAGGATCCTAGAATCACACCCTTGTAAAGCTGTAAAATTAATGCTATGTTTATTTTAAATTACGATGTTTTGGCTTTTTCGGATAAATAGATTTGTATGTTTTAGTTTTTTAGATAAATATGTTTTGCTCTACATTAAGAGATTCCTAATAAATAAGAAAATCAACGTATTTAGAAAAACCAAAACATCTTATAATTTAAAAAAGGAGAAGTAAATTCTAACAACTAGTTTTAGGATCAATTGGACTAATATGGTTTGGTAGCTAGTATATAAGGTATTTAGTCTTATATGGATGGATGTAAGGATAGACTTGGACAAAGGCCCATGTGAATATCAAGTGATTAGGAGAAGCGTGAGCCCCTTGAACCTTTTGATACCTCGAGGAAAGTACCATCATCGAGAGTTTGCACACTCTATCTCGTTTAAGCTTCCAATTGCTTTCCCAGATTAAGTGCTTTACACTTTCTACTCTAGCTTGCTAGGTTAATTGATAGTATATAAATCTAGAGTGTGCAAAACTCTTTGACGTTAGTTGATAGCATGATATCACCTCACCAATCTTGAGTAATTTATTGTTTTAATTAGAGAGAGAGGCCCGTGCGTTTTATTAAGTTAATTATATGTATGTATTATTTCTGCAAAACACATTTGATAGTGTCGGAAAAAAAAAAAGAGATGAGGTCCATTGACCGTGAACTCCTCCTTACCTGAACGTGTAGGAGAACCAGTTGGCAATGATGTAAAACAAGATCTTTCTGGGTTTATCTCATCCATGCTCCCATTGTCTGCGTGTTTCCTGCAAAACATCATAAGGGGCTGTTTGGTTTGGAGGTACTAAAGTTTAATAGGTACTTAGCACATTTGTAATTATAATAATTAGTATCTAATCATAGATTAATCAAGCTTAAAAATCATCTCATAAATTATTTTGTAGCTGTGTTTTTAGTTTCGTAAATAGTTTATATTTAATACTCCCTCCATTCCAAATTATAGACGTTTATCCCAAGTTTGATCACTCGTCTTAGTCAAAAAAATTTGTGCAAATATAGTCAAATTTAAGTCATTCGTGAAGAACTTTGATTAACAAACCAAGCCACGACAAAAAAAAATATTTTGCACAAATTTTTGAATAAGACGGGTGATCAAAATTAGTGTCAAAAAAAGTCAAATTCCTTATAATTTAGGATGGATTGAGTACTTCATCATATATGTGTCTAAATATTCAATATGATAGAGACTAAAGTTTACCGTTTTTGAACCAAACAGGGCCTAAAACCCAAAGCCAATGGTCTGCCGTTATGGTTAGCTGTTACGTGCCGGTACGGCATTTTACATACCGTTACGATTCCTTAGTCGTTTGCCCTCGCCATGCATTGCCGATCCACTAGGAGCATGCAAATGCTCTCCAACGTATGAATCCATGTGCGATAGATATGACCGCCGACGTCAAACATGGTAGCTGAAAGGTGAGTTCCGTCCACGGTCCGGGTCCTCATCACGTGACTACATGAGGCCAAGTCTTATTGATTTACATATAGTCCTATATTATAAGTTCGTTAATGATGGACATATAATGTATGCACACGTTTAATCATGCAAAGCTAATGACTGGACCATGTCGACATCCTTGAACACTACTCCCTTCGTCTCAAAATAGATGGCGTTATGTGCCAGTCAAACTTTCTCAACTTTAACTAAGTTTGTATAAAATTCGTGTATACTAATTCTGTATTATAAATATTTATATTCTTATATATAACTGGTCAAAATTAAAAAAAAAGTTGACTTCTCGAAAAGTGAGAATGAGAGGGAGTACGACATTCCATCTCTCCGTGCCCCTGTATGTTCACCTCCATATGCACATGCACGCAACAATTGCTCAACCATCAAACTAACTAGGCAATCATTTCCATCCATTGATTTCTTCAAGAACAGCTAGCTAGCAGCGGCTGTCGAATTAAGCTGATGGCGAGGGCACAAGCATCAATGATCGCCGTGGTCGCGATCATTTCGGTGGCAGCGGCGGCATCCGTGCTCGGAACGGCGTCCGGCGCCACCAGCTACACCGTCGGCGAGCCAGGTGGGTCGTGGGACCTGCAGACCAACCTCACCGCCTGGGCGTCCACCGTCGACTTCCACCCGGGCGACCAGCTGATGTTCAAGTACGACGCGTCGGCGCACGACGTCGTGGAGGTGACCCAGGCCGGCTACACCTCCTGCTCGGCGGCGAGCCCCATCGCCGGCCCGAAATCTTCCGGTCCGAATGTTCGGACCGGAGACGCCGTCCGATGATTCCCGCGCGATGTTTCCCGCGCACGCGTGACAGGTACGTACGTTTTCTTTTTTATTTCTTTCTTTTTGTTATTTCTTTTTTTTTCTTTTCTTCTTCTTTTCTTTCTTTTTATGTTTCTTTTCTTTTTCCCTCCCGCCGTTGCTGTTAGTTTTCTTCTCTTTTTTTTTCTTTTTTCTTTTTCTTTTTCTTGCTATATTTTTTTCTTTAATTTTTTTTCTTTTTCTTTCTTTTTTTCATTTTATATTCCGTTTGGTTCTTTTTTTTATCTTTTTTGTGCTTTATTTTTATTTTATTTTTTA
>Ga0182004_10001558_pt1 | contig 16933 bp, 13 predicted proteins | sample Sormic07211540_1_FD_120479 | JGI IMG/M metagenome (GOLD analysis project Ga0182004, IMG submission 120479) | Endophyte microbial communities from Sorghum bicolor roots, Mead, Nebraska, USA - 072115-40_1 MetaG | ecosystem: Host-associated > Plants > Roots > Unclassified | place: USA: Nebraska...
ATACTTCAACGGCTGCCTCCTGCTGCACAGTGCATTCAGATTGGTTCGCTGGCGTGCTGTTACCCCTTTCAACACTTAAACTATGCAGGATTCTTAGAAAGTTGGTGATGCATATGCTCAACCATCAACCTTGGGGGCTGAAACACACACAAATGATGTAATACCACCCTGGCTAGTCCACTTCTCTCCTTACTTACAAGTGGGGCCCATATCTCATCTCCTTCCTTCCTCCCAGGCTCTTATCCATCTTCTCATTCCTCTCTTGTTACAACTCAAGCTCCCATGGCAAGCAGGTGAGGCCAGGAATGGTTAGAAAGGCACCCTGACACACATGTCCTAGGAGATGGTTTAGCCGGTGCGCTCACCCACGACCACTGGCATGCCCCCACCCATGTTGCCCCACAATTGCACCTCATCAAAGATGGTCCTTTGTCCCTCCACTATCACCAACCTACACGGGCTTTCATGTACTAGTGAGGCACCTACCCCTTAGAGCAGTTTTGCAACCATGGAGCTGGTGCTAAGGTCGTCTCACACTCACTAAAAGCCCTAGTTTAGTTTGGGTAATTGAGTGCCAACCATGTGAACCAATGCTTTCATTGAGTATGGATAGCTAGGGTCCACATGGAAGTGATGGGCAATGCATAGGAGGTGATGGAAATGGAGATCATGATCACATGTATGCAAGTGTTCATCAAATGGAGCAAAGATGGAGCAAAATCATGTCACAAGGCAAAGGTATTTGTTAGGGCTTAGGACAGATATACTATACTATAAAGAGGAGAAATATTTAGTTGCAATAGTTATCTAGTGTCACTAAGTGTGAGTTTTATTTGCATGTGCATATCGCTTAGTGACATGGTGAGATACAAGTGAAAACCCTTGAAAAAAATGTTTGTGAAAGACTAACTCATGTGCACAAGTTGGTGGAATACTTGAGGAATTACCACGTTTAAAAAATGGATGAAAATTGAGTGTTTGGTGCCTTTTAGTGGGCACCGGATTAACCCAGCAATGTCCCACTTGAGGCACCAAAGCAAGCGCCACATGAACAGTCTTAACCTAGGCTAGGGTTAAGTAGCACCGGATGATGCGCTGGCACTATTCACTAAGGGGTTGTTGCTCGGGAGTTCCAAAAGGGGGTCAATGGATAATCTGGAGATAGGCACCACAGTATCCAGTGGCCAAAATTGCTCTCTAGAACCTCTCTGCAAAGGCATTTGATTAATCCAATGGTCACTAAGAGCTAAAGGTTGGCCGTTAGGGGCTGCAACGGCTAGTCCGGTGACACTACCAGATAATTCCTTGGTCCAATTTTTTGTGCACGTTGGCTCCAACGACTATTTTGGGATTGTGCACTATATATACCTGTGTGGCCAACCAATTTGGTTATCTTAGCACAATTAGCTGACATTGTTGCATAAATAGAGCTCAAGCAAACACTCCAACTCACTTGCTAACTTCGTGATCATGTTTGTTTGAGATTGTGAGTGATCTAGTGGATTGTAAATTGAGAGCTTGAATTTGGTAGCACTAGGTGGTTTTTGAAACTCAAGATTTCTTATTAGTTTTGAAGATTTTCTTCACCTAGCTGGCTTGGTGCTTATGGAGGACCATGGAAGGGTCTCTTGGTGATTGTAGCCACTTTTGGTCATTGGCTATTGTGAGGAGTTTTGTGCTCATCTAAAAGCCCTAGTTTGGTTTTGGATAATTGATGAAATCCTAGTACTAACATCTATCCTAAATGTGTGTAGACTAGATGAGGTTGGTACATGCCAAGTGATGGAGCAAGAGATGATCATGGTGGTAATGGTGATGACCACAAGGTGATCAAGTGCTCAACTTAGAAAAGAAGAAAGAGAAAAACAAAACTCTTTGGAGATCAAGGTAAAGGTATTGCTTAGGGTTTTGGTTTTGGTGATCAAGACACCATAGAGGGTGTGATCACATTTAGGATAGATAGTTGTACTATAAAGAGGGGAATTCTTCGGGTAAGTGGTTATCAAGTGCCACTAGGAGTCATTGTTTATGTAGGTGCATTTAGAACCTAGTGAGCTAATTTAACCCTTGAAAATGTTTGTGAAAATGTGCTAACACATGTGCAAAAGGTGAAACACTTGGTGGTTAGCACATTTAAGAAAGGGTTGAAGTGATGGAGAGGAGTTGGGTATCTCTCTCTCCCTCCCACTTAGCTTGCGAAGTGGGATTTAACGCTTTTGAGAAAATGAAATGCATATTTTCTATTGCACCAATAGAAAGTTTGGAGAAGTCATAGGAGAACACTCACCGGACGCTGGCCACTGAGGCATCAGATGTTGGTCCAGCATCCGGTGTGTCATGGAAACTCAGCGCATGTTTGAATGGTGCATCAAAGCATCCGATGGGTGAGCGTCGAACGTGGCTCTAACACTTTTCCTATGTCCAGTGAAGTGGTAACGTCAGCAAGCGCGCAAGCGAGCATCTCTAGCTATGAGTGTCAGACACCATGGAGCGTCCAGTGAGGACGTGTCGGGCGCGTTCGATGACCTTGCACACTTGTAGGGCTCCCTGAGTAGCGTCCAATGCTAAGGGGCGTGTGACGCGTCCGATGCATGTTCCCTGAGAAATTTAATGTTTAGCGGCTCCATTCTTTGGGGCGGCTTATAAATAGTGTTTGGCCGGCTCAAGGGAAACTCTCTTAGCATTCTAGCATACTTGACATCCTTATGAGCCTAAGCAAACACCTCCCACTCATCTCCTTCATAGATTAACCATCTTTGTGAGACTGGGAGTGATTCTAAGTTCATTTGCTTGGGTGATTGCATCTAGTGGCACTTGGAGATCGATTTGGCTGCACATTTCTTGTTACTCTTCGTGGTTGCCACCACCTGACGGCTTGGAGCAGCGGAGGAGCATTGGCATGATTTGGTGATTGTTCGTGGCCATCTCTAGGTGATTGAGGGGTTTTGTGCCTTTCCTGGCGAAGCGACAAAGGAAACTCTAGTGGACTGCGCGTGTCATTGGGCTATCTCATTTGTGGGTAGGTTCTTGTGGTGTCCTATTGAGGACGAGGTTAGTGCAACATGAGGAAAGTTACAAGGAAGAGTCACGTATGTTACAAGGAAACAATAGATGAGCTTAATGGACTATCTAGAATTTGCCAAAAGAAAATTGTTAATTTTGTTGTCCTTAATTTGCCTCACTAATGGAGTATTCTTTTCGTTTTTTTTATGAAAGCACTAAGTACAAGGTTGTAGTTATTAAAAAAGTCCAAAACGAGGAAAGTTCTGAAGGCAGAAGATGTTGTGGTGGTAAGCATTAACCTAACCAATTCGATAGTGCAGGTATTATCTAGGTTATTGTGCACATTTTTTATTTGTTTGGTTCAAATACCTATCACTGTACTTCTGCTATTTATTTGGGACATATCAGACTCAATGTTGTACTTCTGCAATTTATTTTGAGAAGAATTGTTTGATATACTACACTATTTTAAGCTCTGTTTCCATGTCAAATGTTATACTTCTGTTTCGATAGAGCTTGACTTCAAACACTTACTGAAGAAGTGCAGTCTCAGTGACATTAATACTTTACTGTTGTAGAGTCGTTTTATTGTGCTCTCAACTTTTTCTTCATGAGAAATCAATCATGTGCTATTGCCATTTAATTGAAAGAAAATGCAGATATGTTGTTTAAGCTCTTGCAGATCAACTTGCTACAGAGCTGTTGAAACTTGAGAGGCACTTGCAAACATTTTCTCATAGGAAAAAAATGAGGTGGTGAGATGTTACTTGGAGAAATGGAATCTGAATTTGTGTTGCTTTCTGTTTCAAGTTCTGAACTTTCAACTTGTAGATGCCATACATGCTAAACTGGTTTGTGGTTTGGGTTGTGCACATGGGATGCATTTTACACCAATCTTACTATTGGAAGAGTGAGAGAAATACTAAGGATATTTACAATTGTCATGCATTTTCACCAATACTGATCCCTATCACATTATAAGTAATACTCCGACCCCTACTTATATTTCATTTATTTTTAGAGGTGGAGTTTTTTTTCCATAGGTGACAATGTATATGTCACTATGGATCCAGCGGGAATTGCATGCTAATTTGATAACTCAGCCAAGTAAGCAGACTAAACATATTACACTTTATCACTCATTTTTTTAACAAAATGTAAGGAGTTTCAGTTCATATTTTGTACTTCGTTGTTCTGTCTATTAGCTTTGGAAACAGGTTGACTCATATAGTCATATTAAGGGGAACCACAAATTTCAGAAAATAGTTTTGAGAGCTATAAGCTATTCCCGGGAGAAAAGGCGAGGCTACCTGCACTTGTTGGATCTCAATTCTCACGGTAGAAACATATTGATGTTGCTAATCCTTCACTAAAATAGGAAAGCCTAGAAGATTTTTGGTTAAATTCCATTGCAGGGATGGACCCTTTGTAGTTATTACTTACGAGTGAGATGGACATGCTCCTTTCTCTTACCTGGCTCGACCTTGCTCCCTTCTGGATTGAAATTTGATCAATCGTACTAGAATACAGGCCAGATTGGATCTGTGGTATAGGGTGTAGTGTTCCTCGAAATTGCACTAATCAGGATTTTCGTGCAGCGCAGGTGTTTGCGTATTTGCTACAGCAATATGTTGCCTGCGGACGATGGAGGAAGCCAGTGATAAAGATCGGCTCAAGAGAGCGCTTCAGATGCATGGTTAGGACTCAGAAGGCTGTGGGGGGTTTTCATGAAGAGCTCGTCAAGGCAGCAAGGGACATTGCTGACCAATGGTATAGACATGTAGTATAATGTATATATATGCACTCTCCGAACCATTCCTAGTCACATATGTTCTTCTTTTCTGTTGTAGTTCAAATCCTGAAGGTGGAATCACAGTATAAAAATGTGAAGAAATCCTATCTCAAGTATTTGTTAGCCAAACTCGCGTCCTAGAAAGCTTCCGCCACCTCGTCAAAGTAGGTGAACCCTCCCAGGATGACCACCATTCTTTACAAGAAACACTCACTTTCATGGATAAAGTGAAGGTGATTTATATGTCTGCTCCTTGTTTGAGGTATTATGGCTTGGTGTCCATGGCTGTTTTCACTCGATGCGCATTTCTTTACTTTGTGTTTGCAGGCATCATCTACATATGATGGAGATTATGAAGATTTTTTGATCACCATATCTAAGTCAATGGAAAAAAAGATCACTGATCAAGAGACATACCTATAAGTGTTTGTTTTTCTTGGTGGTTTGTCGAGAACAATTGGACAATCATTTTACAACCATTTGTCTTTGTAGGTAAAGAGAGCCATGCACCAGATGAAAATCATAGTGCAAATCGCTTGGATCATAACGAAGAAATAGGTACTTCAGGGATCGCCGACTTCGTGCAAACATCTACAATAGGTATGTCAATTTTCCTTGAGAAGTTTATTTATATGCATTTTGAAGGTGGGTGCGAGCTCCGCCGTGGCCTTGCCTTTTTTCTCGGGCGCCGGCAAGCCATAGGCGAGAGGAAGAGCTGCTACCAGAGGGTATTTGTTCCTTCCAAATGATAGAGCTCTTCAGTTTTATCGTAGTGTTAGCACGGGCATACTACTCAATAGTCAACAAGTCCAATTCTTTTGATAGCAGTCAACAAATCAATTGTTGCTTCTAACCTGTACATGTGTGCAACACCATACCCCACCTACCTAAATATTCAATGTGTTGACTGATTGAATTTCGTTCTGAGTTTCTTCGAGTAAGGCCCTATCATATCGAATATTTTGACATATGTATGAAGTATTAAATATAGACTATTTACAAAACTAAAAACACAGCTAAAGAATAATTTCTGAGACAAATACTTTGAGTCTAATTAGTCTATGATTGGACACTAATTGTCAAATAAAACAAAAATGTTACAGTACCTGTTAAACTTTAACACCTCCAACCAAACACCCTCTAATCTGATGTGACAATATTTACATATATACTTGAATTTGTGTACAAGATGGTACGAATATGTGGCGGAACTTATTTGTGAATTTACTGGCGCACGAAAGAAATAGATATGAGATATTTATTTTCTGCTGATATAAAATATTATTTTAGTCATATCACGGAAAGGTCTATACAGTAGAGCTTGTGAACCTATGATGTTACGCTCTCTATGACTGTGTTAATTTCATAAACTTTGGTTTTTCGATTTAATATCACTTTAATATTGGTATTTAATTTCATTGTATTGTTATCTTATCGTGCGATCTATGTGTTTTATTATAAAAATTTAGTTATCCTGTGATAACGTATGGACACGCTACCCAGTAAAATATAATGATAAACTTCTAAATAGATGAATAATAATGACATGTCTCAGCGTGGAAATTATAATAATATTGATCAAATCACCCTTAATAAAAAAATTTAACAATCTCAAAAAATTGACTCTCCTGTCCGTTCTCTTCCCGCATCTCCTGCGTCTCCCCATTTCGGCACCAACTCCGGTGGAGTCCACCTCAAGTCCTCCAGCTAGTCAGTAACCACTGGCCACCGCCACCCCGGCCCCGCTACTCACGTTGTCATCCGTCCCCACTGCAGCCGATCCTCTCCGTCTTCCCAACCGATTCATTCCTCGAGGGATCGCTTGTCGGCGGGGAAGGAAAGCTTCTCATTCTTGCCGGCCTGCCGCTCAACCTCTCCTCCGTTGCCTATTCGCCTCAGGTGAGGAAGATGTGAAGAACCCTCTCTTGTTCCCCAATTTTGGGTAGCCTTCTCGTTGTGTAGAGAGGCGGTTTGCTGCTCTGCGTTCTTGCTCTTGAATCTAGATTGCTGGTCCTGGTTGTCCTTCAAGGAGGACGCGTTTATGCGATTGAGATAAGATGGAGTGAACTCTCTTTAGGGCCTGATCTTGGTTTGCAGTTTAATTAGTTACTTGCCTCGGGAACGCTGCAAGTTGGTACTTGTGTTTGTTGCCTGCTGAATTGTGGTTGGTTAGGAATGGTTCGCCATACCATACTGGCTTTTCTGCTGGCTTACAGTTTTTGTCTCATAATAAATCAGTGAACAATAGTTTCAAACTATTATACTTGTTTCCTCAGGGAGCCTTGGTTTGCAGAATTAGTCTCAACCGAGCCATCTGTTCCAGGGGTCCCTTAATTTGGGTGTTAGGTCTGTCTAGTTGCTTATTGTCACGGAGTATCAGTGCAATCCAGAGACCTATTGGTAGGATCCTTAAACATGGTTTGCAACTTTTCTAAGAATTGCTCCAGACTCTAGCAACTAAAAAAAACCAAGGATTAAGGTTCACATTCTTTCTTAATTCCATTTATATGTTCTCCTTGTCTTCATGATATAAAAAATACATCTCTTGGTTGAATGAACTAAGAACCTTTTCTATCTCTTCTTGTATTCTTGGCCAAATTGGCATCTCACAATTTCACTGATAGTTTTTCCTATTATAATTTATGGTATTTTCAGTTTCCATGATAAATCTTTGAGTTTAAGTCCTGTTTAGCCTTTAATAAGCTCTTTCAAAATGAAAAATTGATTTCATTATGTTTGGTCGACTCTGATTTTTGTTGACCTGCAAGTTTGGTTCATACATTTGCTTTCATATAGTTGTTAGAGCACCGATCAAACACACATGACACTGTGGAAGACACACAGGTTTTGGGGCTGCAATGAGGCAGCTTTTTCTCTGATTATAGTTTGCTCTATATAGCTGATTACATAGCTATCTAAGGCAATAAGCCAATCACTAAAACTAGGCAATAGCTTAATATGGCATGCTCGTGATTGGGGGTTGCCATCCCAACTCCTTGGGCCATGCCGTGTACTACTAAGAGCAGAACAGGAAGATACAAAATAGGAAAGTACAGCTCACGGCTTACTGCTAACAATCTCCTCCTAAGCCGTGAGTACCTACTCTATATTCTTCATGCCTATCATGCTTCGAAGCTCTTGGAACCGAATGCGACCCAGTGCCTTTGTGATGATGTCACCTAGCTGCAACTTTGTTCCGACAAACTCAACATGAATCAGCTTCCTGTCGCAGCATTCCCGGATGAAGTGGAACTTTACATCGAAATGCTTGCTCCGGTTATAGTGTATAGGATTTTTCATCAAAGTGATGGCAGACTTGTCCACCAGATGTCTTGGTGCGAGGATGGCTCCTCCGACGAGCTCAGCTAGCAAACGTGCCAACCAAACTACCTCGCACGCAGCAGCAGCAGCAATGTACTCCGCTTCGCATGAAGACAGAGCAACCACCTTCTGCTTCGCCGATTGCCAAGCAATCGGTCCCCCTGCAAGGAAGAAGATGAGCCCACTTGTGCTCTTTCTATCATTCACGTCGCCGGCCAAATTGCCGTCTGAATATCCCAGCTGCTCCGGCGTACCACAATTCTTCTTCTTGGGGTAGTAGTGTAATCCCCAGTGCAGTGTGCCCGCCATGTACCGGAGCACACGCTTCACAGCAGTGAGGTATTCTTGGCGTGGCGCCTTCATGAACCTGCTGAAGTACCCCACAGGATAAGCCAGGTCTGGCCAGGAACTTCACAAGTACCTCAGGCTCCCAATTAGGCTCCAGTGCTCAGTGGCATCAACAGCCGACGAAGTTCCTTCCTTGAGCAGCTTCAGCCTTGGCTCCATGGAGGTTGTACTTGCATTGCAAGCACTCAAGCCCGCCTTCTCAAGTATCTTTGAGGCATACGCCATCTGCCGGAGCGAGATGCCAGCTGCTCCCTATGTCACCTCGAGCCCAAGGTAGTAGGAGAGCAAGCCAAGGTCACTCATCTTGAACGTGTCAGCATCTGCTGCTTGAACTTTGTCACGACGTTGGCGTCTTCTCCAGTTATGATGAGGTCGTCGACGTATACACCAACGATCAGGCGGCCTGTGCCTTGACCGCGGGTGTACATTCCATGCTCGTCGACGCAGCGCCTGAACCCAAGCCACAACAGGTTGGTGTCAAGCTTTTGGTTCCAGGCGCGCGGAGCCTGACGCAGTCCATAGAGTGCTTTGTGGAGGTGGAGCACTTTATGCTTGTGATCGTCGACGATGAAGCCTGGAGGTTGCTAAACGTACACCTCCTCCTGGAGTTCGCCATTCAAGAACGCCGATTTGACGTCTATGTGAAGGACGCCCTAGCCGAAGTGATCTATGACTGCAAGCACCAGCCGCACTGACTCCAGTCGTGCGACCGGGGCATAAACCTCCTCAAAGTTGACTCCGGGCTGCTGCACATAGCCTTTGGCGACAAGGCGCGCCTTGTAGTTGACAATGGCGCCGTTCTCATCGCGCTTGACTTTGTAGACCCACTTCAAGCCTATGGCCCGGTGTCCGTGTGGAAGCTCGACCAACGACCAGGTGTGGTTTTCACATATCGACTTCATCTCCTCCTCCATTGCGGCAACCCAGTTGGGATCGCCGTCAGCCTCCTTCAGCGAGCGAGGCTCCTCCACGCTCACAGCGTGGCTGACTGCATGGAGCTCGGCTTCGGCGGTGTCGCGGTGCGCCAGCCCCGGCACCGCGTTTGTACCAAGGATTCCAGTGTCCGGTACCGATGCGGCTCGCCTTCATCATACGTGTCAAGGTTGACGTCGTTGGCGAGCGGCGTCGCGAACTCAATCTGAGTTCGGGTTCCCTGCGTCGATGCGGACGGAGTCGACAGGGATGGCGAAGTCCGTGTCGTGCTCGGGGTCGAGGATGACGTCGTGGGTGCACTCGGGGCTGAGGAAGACTCCGCAAATGCAGCAGATGCAATCTGCGACCGCGTCACCGGTGATTCCGGTGCTGGAGTTGGCACCGGGGTGTGTCGCGTCCGCACCTCATGGTCGTCCTCGATGGTGAAGGGTAGATGGTCGTCTGCGCCCAGAGTATCTTCCCAGTCCCACTGCGCATCCTCATCGAAGACGGCATCGTGGGAGACATAGACGCGCACGGCCTCACGATCGAAGAACCGGTACGCCTTGGTCCCGTCCTGGTAGCCGATGTACACGACCTTGATGCCCCTGTCGTCGAGCTTGGTGAGGTGTGGGCATACTTGCTTGATGTAGGCGACACAACCAAACACTTTGAGGAAGTGTACAGGTGGTTTCTTCCAGTACCACGCCTGGTACGGGGTTCTCCCATCGAGCGGAGTGGTGGGTGCCCTGTTGAGTAGGAACACAGTAGTGTGCACCGCCTCGCCCTAGAAGCGCCCTGGTATGCCACGTGCTAGAAGGATGCTCCTCACCATCGCCACCACGATGTGATTTTGGCACTCTACAACGCCATTCACCACCACGATGCTCCTCGCCATCGCCACCACGATGTGTATAGGGAGCCGAATGGTGGCGCTGAATCCCCTCTCCAGCACAATACTCACCAAACTCGACTGAGGTGAGCTCACCGCCATTGTTAGTTTGGAGAACTTTCAGTTTCTTGCCCGTCTCGTGCTCAACACGCGCTTGAAATGCCTGGATCGCTGTTGGGGCATCCGCCTTGGAGCGCAGGAGAGGGGCCAAATGAAGCGGCTCATGTCGTCAATGAGTAGAAGGAAGTAGACATTCCTAACCAGTGTTTCCAGCGTGATGGGGCCGTAGAGATCTCCATGGATCAGTTCTAGCTCCTCCTGAGCCCTAAACTTTGCGGCCTTGGGGAACGGCGTCCGCTTCTGTTTTGCCAGGACGCAGTCCTCACAGACCTACTCGATTTTGTCTCTGGTGTGTACTCCATGCACCATGTCGGAGCATCCCAGCTTGCGCAGCGCCTTGAAGTTGAGGTGGCCATAGCGTTCGTGCCATCGCCACGCCACGTCGCCCACCCGTGCGGTGAGACACACAGGGTCAGTCACCTTCATGTCGAGGAAGTACAGACGGCTTGGCGATCGATGCACCTTGGCCAGCAGCTGTCGGTCCAGGTCGAAGAGGCGGAGTATGCTCGACTCGATGACGACCTTGAACTCAGTCTCGTCCATCTGACCGAGACTGATGATAGTGGTGGTGAGGCGAGGGATGTAGTAGACGCCGTCCGACTGATGGTGTTCACCGGTCCTGTAGACAAACAGTACCGTCCCCTTGCCGTGGATGTTCACCACTGAGCCATCTCTGAACTTAACCGTTCCGGAGATGCTGGTGTCGAGCTCGGCGAAGACACTCCGGGCGCCGGTCATGTGGCTGTGTCGAGCACCCATCGATGGGGCTGAACGGCCTCCTCCTACTCCTCAATGAGGTGAAGGAGGACCTTGGGTTCAGTGAGGTGAACCCGTGTCTTCGACTCTGGGGCGGCTGGCGCCAACGGTTGCCTGCGAGAACAGCACGGCACGGGCGACGCGATTACCTCCGGATCCGCCGCAATGTACATCAGCGCATGCTCCTCTTCCTTGGCCTAGGCAATTTGCGATGTGCTTCCCAATCCTCTTCATAGAGCATCAGGCGGCCCAGCGAGTCGGTGACTTCCTTCGGCTTGAGTCGCTCCTCGAACACCCGCAGCCGCCCGATCACCTCCTCGATGGAGACGCTGTTCAGATCGAGGAACATATCGAGGGAGACAGCTGCCTGTGTGAGCTTCTCTAGAATGACCTGCAGAAGCTTTTTGACTACCTCTGCATCCTGGATGTTGTCACCGAGGGAGCGCACGTTTGCAGCGAGCGTGGAGATGCGGACGTCGAAGTCGCTGACGGTTTCCCCCTCCTTGAAACCACGCGAGCGCGTTCGTCGCCGATTCGCAGATGATTGACCGCATCCCAAGCCTGCTTCACCGTGTCCTTCCTAGCCAGCGTGTTCCAGAGCTCGGACGGCATCGAGCGTAGTAGACCGGCCATTGCCCGGTGATCGTCGTGGTACTCGTCATCATCGGCGTCGTCGAAGAGGTCGTCCTGGACGACGTCCCATACTCGCAACATCTAGAAGTTTACTTCCATGACCAATGCCCACTCTGGGTAGTTCGTCCTGGTTAACATCGGCCACGCAACATGTGCAGACGAGCGCTCGACGATTTGCTCGACAACTCTGGAGCCGGAGCGACAACGGCTGTCGGAGCGCCCATGGCGACGTCGCGGCGAGCGCGGCGGATGGACCTTCTTCTCGTTGTTGCTCTCTTCGGCCTTCTTGATCTTTGCTGGAGATTTAGAAGACACAGCTAACTACGAGATCAGGCTCTGGTACCAAATGTTAGAGCACCGATGAAACACACACGACACAGTGGAAGACACACAGGTTTTGGGGCTGCAATGAGGCAGCTTTTCCTCTCATTATAGTTTACTCTATATAGCTGATTACATAGCTATCTAAGGCAATAAGCCAATCACTAGAACTAGGCAATAGCAAACTAGGCAATGGCATGCTCGTGATTGGGGGTTGCCATCCCAACTCCGTGGGCCATGCCGTGTACTACTAAGAGCAGAATAGGAAGATACAAAATAGGAAAGTACAGCTCACGGCTTACTGCTAACAATACTTTTCTGTAGTGGGATATCAGATTCACTTTGTCAAATTATTCCTTGTAGGAATTTGGGAAATTATGTCTCTTTGAGGGGAATCAAGGGACTTGCTTTTACTTGTCTGGGCTCCATGTCTAAGTGGGAGCCAGTCACATTTCAGGAATCTCTTAGCTTTGTCAAGAAAGTAAAGATGAGAAGTTTGCTCAAAGGAACTCTCATTCAGTTGCTAGAAGCTTTTTGCAGTTTCGATGGATAGTGTTCTTTAATCTTACGCTGTTGCGACCCATAGCTGTTAGTTTATAGCTCACATTCTAGTCATATCAGTGGCAACAATTTATCCTTAAGTGATGGAAAAGTACATGTTCCATGTTCTACTTATTAACATAAATATCTGAGGCATGATGGTAGTTTCATCATCTAGGGTGCACAATAAGAATGTGCATAGTCCTTTTCAACCATTTGGTAGCAAGTTGTCTGCAATTAAGTGAAGAAGGAAATGGTTCTTTTTCATGATATAAAAGGCTGCGAGCAATTGTTTGGCAATTTGGATCTGAAGCAAATAGAGATACTTGCTTTACAGATATTGAAACCAGGCTGCCGACAATATGCAAAAAAACAACAACAAAGCCTTTTGTTACCTAGCAAGTTGTGGTGGGCTAGACTACTAGAGATGAAATCCAACAAGAGCAACCAATAAAGCAGATAAAAAATGTAAAAGAAAAAAGGGTAATAGTACTTCTCTCTCTGATTCCAAACATAAGTCGTTCGGGACAGCTTACACAGTCTCAATATGGTATTTTGAATTGCAGTTTTGTAGAAATGTATTATTTGAAATAATGAAAGTTATATGTTATGAAATTATTCCATGGTGTAGCTGGTATCATCAGAATTGTTACTGTCAACTATATAACTTTTGATGTAGCTGGTAACATGCAATATGAAATATTTGAGTCTATCATAATTAAATTTTGCATGCTGTAAAATATGTGTCAAGAGCGTCGAGCCCTTGACTGGCAGGACCGCGGCTACGGAGCTCGTAGCCATCGGCCGTCTTCTCCGGTGAGGTTATACCCCTCTACCGTAGGCTTAGGTTTCAGAAGAGAGGAGATAATTGTTATTGCTTGCTTATATCAATAGAGTCTACAAATATTTATGTCCCTTCTACTTCACCTCTTTTGCTAAATAACTTATATGGGACTAATATAAATTGCCAATACAAAGATAATTAAACTTATAAAGATAACTGGGCCGAAAGCCTGTTGGCTGCCCATGACAGAATCCTAACAGCCTATTTGTCCTTTTAGCCCCTGGACGGCGCCTGGGACTCCTGGGCCGCGCCCTCGACGCGCTGAGCGTGCTCAGCCACGCGCCTAACGTTCCAAGCCTGACGACGCCTGCTGTACGTATTACCGTACATGACATCTCTCCCCTCCTCCTGTACCAGCTCGTTCTCGAGCTGGAACGTTGGAAAACGTTCGCGGAACGTGTCCCAGTCTTCCCAAGTCAATGACGAGAGCGGCTCTCCCTTCCAGCGCACCAGGACCTGGCGCACGCCTCTTGCCAGCCGCGAGCGCGCCGGATGACGGGGAGAGGCGGGGGACTGGTTGGAGGGTCGCCCTGCCACTTCTTAAAGAGCCCGACGTGGAAAACATTATGAAGTCGAGCACGGGCCGGAAGGGCCACCCGGACGGCGACCAGGGCCTGAAGAAACGGGGCTTCAACTTGTCGGACGATGGTTCAGCGACGCGATGGGGCGGTGGCGAAGACGCAGCAGAACCCAGTCGCCCACAGCATAGGACACCTCCCGATGATTCTTGTCGTAGTGACGTTTCTGAATGGCCTGTGCCTGTTCTAAGCGGAAACAGATGTCCTGCAGAAATTCTTCCTGCCCGGCCATGGTCTTGGCGACGGCAGCCACGCGCATCTCCCTGGCTTCATTGGAGCGTATGGTCGGCGGGTCCCGGCCATAAACAATGCGGAACGGAGTGTCGCGGAGGGACGACTGATATACTTAGTTGTAGATGAACTCAGCCCAAGGAAGCCATCAAAGCCATTAGCGGGGACGGTCGTCGGTGAAACAATGCAGGTACATGGTGATCACCTTATTCGCTGCCTCAGTTTGGCCATCTGCTTGCGGGTGAAACGCCGAGGTCATGTGCAACTTTGTTCCCATGAGACGCATGAGTTCACGCTAAAATGTTGAAGTGAAGATGGGATTGCGATCAGACACCATAGACTGCGGCATCCCGTGGAGGTGAACAATGTCGGCGAAGAACGCATTGGGAACTGATTGTGCAGTGTACGGGTGAGCAAGAGGAATAAAATGACAGTACTTGTCTTGTTTAACCTGTCCACCACGGTGAGTATGACGAACTTCCCGCAAACTTTTGGGAGAGCTTCGACGAAGTCTAGTCCAATGTCGGACCTTACCAACGACAGCACCGGAAGCGGCAAGAGGAGCCCTGCCGGGTGAAGGTGCTCCGACTTGAGCCGCTAGCAGACTCCACACTTGCGGATGAAGTCTTGAACGTGGTGGCGCATCCTGGGGAAGTGAAAGTCACGCCGGAGTCGATGTAGCGTGCGCTAGACTCCCTCATGGCCGTCGTCGTGGATAGCAGCCATGATCTCCAGGAGCAGCAGGGACGAAGGTGCGATGTAGAGGCGGCCTGCGTAAGTCACCAGACCGTCGCGAACAGCCCACGGCGAGGCGCGTGTGCCCTCCAGAATCTCCTCCCGGAGAGCCACCAGGGCTGGTTCCACGGCGTGTGCTTGACGTAGCTTGTCAATGAAGTCGAAGCGCGGCGCCGACAAGGCAAGCACCACTCCCGTGCTATCTTCCATGTCGCGGCGAGAGAGGGCATCGACGACTACGTTCTGAGTGCCCGGCTTGTACTCCACCTCAAAGTCGAATCCCAGAAGCTTCCTGACCCAATGATGTTGAGGGATCGTAGTGAGCCGCTGGTCCAGCAAGAACTTTAAATAGTAGTGATCTGTGCGCACGGTGAAGTGGCGGCCCCAGAGGTATGGACGCCAATGGCGGACGGCGTGGACGAGCCCGATCAGCTCCCGCTCATATGCGGTGAGGGAGCGGTGTCGTGGCGTGATCGGCCGACTAAAGAACGCGATCGGGTGCTTCTCTTGCAGGAGCATGGCGCCGAAGCCATGCGTTGAAGCATCACATTCGACCACGAATGGCTTGCTGAAATCAGGGAGGGCGAGGACCGGTGCTATGGTCACGGCCGCCTTCAGCGCCTCCCCCGACCATGCGAAGCCATCTTTTTCAACAGCCCCGTCAGAGGAGCCGCGATGGCGCCGTAGTTGAGGACGAAGCGCCGGTAGTAGCCCGACCGACCGAGGAAACCACGGACCGCGCGTGCCGACTTGGGCACCGACCAGTCGTGGATGGCCTATACCTTGGCCGGGTCCATGGCCACTCCGGTCGCTGTGATGAAGTGGCCGAGGTAGGAGACCGACGTGACGCCGAAGGCACACTTGGACCTCTTGACGAAGAGGTGCTGGCGGCGGAGTTCGGTCAAGACCGCACAAAGATGTCAAAGATGATCCGCCCATGACTCAGTGTAAATTAGGATGTCATCAAAGAAAACAAGGACAAACCGACGAAGAAATGGTCGTAGGACGTCGTTCATCAAAGTTTGGAATGTTGCAGGCGCGTTGCACAGGCCGAACGGCATCACCAAGAACTCATAGAGACCGTCGTGCGACTGGAACGCGGTCTTGTGGACGTCTTCCGGCTTCATGCGCACTTGATGGTAGCCCGAACGCAGATCGAGCTTGGTGAAGAACCGAGCACCGTGAAGCTCGTCCAAAAGCTCCTCCACCACGGGGATCGGGTAGGCATCCTTGACGATGAGTGCGTTCAACGCGCGGTAGTCTACGCAGAACTGCCAGGATCCGTCCGGTTTTCACGAGGAGTACCGGCGAGGAGAAAGCCGATGTGCTGCGGCGTACGATCCCTTGCTCGATCATGGCAGCACACTGGCGTTCCAGCTCATCTTTGTGGGCCGCCAGATACATGTACGATCGCACCGCCACTGGTGACGCGCCGGGCTTGAGTAGGATCGGGTGGTCACGGCCGCGTGGGGGGGGAGACCCGCCGGGGCGGCGAAGACATCCCCAAAAGAATCCAGCAGACCCTCCAACAGGGGCTCGCCGGTGGTTGCTGCGTGTACCGTGGGCGCCGCCATGCACGCCACTCCCGACCAACAGATAGGCCGACCGTCTTGATGGAAAGACAGGGTGTGGGTAGCGACGTCCCAAGCGATGCGCCCTAGGGTCGCCATCCACTGGGTACCCAGCACCATGTCGTATCCCGCGAGAGGCATGACGTAATGGTCGACGTCGAACGTCATGCCCTCGATGCAGTGAAAGAGCATCTACACCCCTAGTGATTTCGATGATTAATGACATCATGATTACTATGACTAACGTGTGTTTTGCAGAGGCAAAGTCATAGGTAAGGTCATGGTATATAGGTACTCGATGGACAGGGACGTACATGCCTACTTAATAGTGGAAAT
>Ga0182004_10001559_pt1 | contig 16932 bp, 13 predicted proteins | sample Sormic07211540_1_FD_120479 | JGI IMG/M metagenome (GOLD analysis project Ga0182004, IMG submission 120479) | Endophyte microbial communities from Sorghum bicolor roots, Mead, Nebraska, USA - 072115-40_1 MetaG | ecosystem: Host-associated > Plants > Roots > Unclassified | place: USA: Nebraska...
AGATCCCGCAAGGAAGCGCGCATCCAAATCCAAGCCCAGAGAGTCCTACCTTGCGCGTGCTCTCGAGGACGTCGCTGCGTTTGCGGCGGCGCCAGGAGCGGGACCACCGGACCAGCTTCTCCCACGCGATGCGCACCGCGCGGCGACGGTCCTTGCGGCCGCTCCTGCGTGGCGCGGCGCCGGCGTCGTCGTCGTCGTCGCTGGAGTCCTCGTCCTCCGGCGGAGGCACGGCATCAGTGGCGCCGGTGAATATGGGCGGAGGGCGGCAGACGACGGTGGCGGTGAGGCGGGGCCGAGGAGTCGGGATGGAGGGAAAGAATGCGGTGGCGGCGGCGGCGGCGGCCATTGGAGAATGGAGGAAGAACAGTTTCGCGCGGCCTTTGTTATTGTTGCTATCTTATCCGTTCCCGCCTTTCGCAGCTCCCCTGACCCCTGCGGCCCTGCTACTCTTTTTTTTTAATTGTTTTTCTATTCCAGTCGAGTGATTTGGGGTCTTCAGCCAATACGATGACGCCACGTTGTCCTTCCTTATGAGCCGCTCGAGACAATTGGGCCTTGGGCTTGTTTAGTTTTCAACTTTTTTTTAATGAACACTCTAGCACTTTTGTTTGTATTTGACAAATATTGTCTAATCATAGACTAACTAGACTCAAAAGATTCATCTCACAAATTACAGGTAAATTGTGCAAGTAGTTCCAAAAAAATTTGCAAAATGGACATAGTAGCATTTTCGTTTGTATTTGACAATATTGTCTAATCATGGACTAAGCAGACTCAAAAGATTGGTCTCGTAAATTATAAGCAAACTGTGCAATCAATTATTATTTTTATTTATACTTAATGTTTCATACATACGCCACAAGATTCGATGTGACGGGAAATCTAAAATTTTTAGCAAATTTTTTTGGGAACGAAACAAGGTCTTGGTAGGGTTGTCCTTCCATACTGTGTCCTTAACCAAACGTTCTAATCCTCGTATTCCATTGTTTTAGAAATGGATATTTGCAACTTAGATAATACCTAATAAAATAGAAAAATAGTCTCTATTCATAGAATGAAAACTTCGTAAGCAAGCTATTTCAAGTCTTTTATAGGGAAGACATATCATAGAGAATTCTAATTGTCATATATCATATCAAGTAGGTTGTGGTATTTCATTGCTATAAACATAAGTTACTGTAAAATATAAGACGTGTCATTTGGATACTTCTCTTTGACTTTGAAGTATTTTTATATAATATAATTTCTCGCTCCTCGCTCCCTCGTATGATTTCTTGAAGAACCGCGAGCACTAACAGAAGAACCAGACGTGCATTGTACTCTGTATGCATGGTTAATGTTTTCCAAGCTGCACCTCACATTTCACATTTTGTTTTCGAAAATAGTCGCCCCTTCTCCGGTCGAATTAGTCCCTTCATCTTATCGCATGTTATGCTGTGTCTCCACTCAAGTGTTTCCATGCTCCAGTTTCAGGAAATGGTAGTTTAAACATGATTTAATTTGCTACACAGTAAAAAAATATCAATGGCGTCTTCCACAAATCACAATGTTGTCTCTCCGTATGATGATCATGCATTATGCTTTCATAACTGGTGTATGCTATGCACTGTCCCGGTAAAAACAGACCAGGAAAGTGGAAAGTAGGATGCATTCATAGCAGAGCACAAAGATTTGTCAAATCAAATAAGAAATAAATTAGCAACCGCAGCACAGACAGTGTAAACATGATAAACATGGAACATGATTATTAAACATCAAAAAGGTAACGGCAAAGCAAGCATAAACTCAGCTCTTCTTGATTTGCATTAAAACCAGATGACAGCACCATAACAAAAATTTCAGATGTCCAAATTGCTCATATCCTCTTTGGCTTTTCTAGTAAAATGTTCTAGTCTCCTAGCAAGCCCCAGATGCAAGCATAATTTTAAGCCCAGGTCCAAAGTACTGAAACGTATTACATCTAGTGTGACTTGACATACTCCTGCACTATGTTAAGGCCCTCAGATTCTTCACCGTAGTCCTGGTAATTGAAACAAAACAGTGAAATGTCATGTTAGCTGCCTAGGGTAAACCAAAGTAATTAATTGTAAGAAAGTAGATGATGCATATGCTACCTTGACAACGACACAGGAGCAGCCTACAACCTTCCTTGCCTTGCCCTCAGAGTCGATCTTGCAAAGCTGCAAGGAGCGTAAGTGGAGGTTGTTACAATCAAGGCTCAAGTTCATACAACAGAATACACATAGTGCAAAACAGCATGCTCTAGAAAATAGAAACATGACTGAATGAATTAAAAAGGAAATGTAAAGACTTGACATTTACAGACAATAGTAAATTTTCCCCTGCTAACAAAAGGTGGGGCATTGGAAGTGATAAAAATGAATGTTCAAATGAGTAATCCAGTAGCAGCATCAATAACACTATGTAAAAAGAAGCACAAGTTTTAGAGAAGGAAACTCTAACTCACCCCAGCCCACTCGCCAAGAGTCTTAGCAGCAGGAACAGTGACCAGGTGAACATTGTGCTCAGCACAGAGCGCCTTCACCAGCTTGACATAATCAGGCTGGTCACAGTCCTCAGCAAGCACACAAAGCTGAGCAGCGTGCTTCTCAATGGCCTTGGCAGCCTCACGAAGACCCTTGACAAGTCCGTCATGAGCACTTGACTTCTTCATCACGAGCTGCAGAGCAGTCATCAAATCCATCGGCTCTCCAAGAATTGGGGTCGGTGCCTCAACAGCGACTGGGGCCTCCTGATCACTGCCACATCAGAACAATTTGGTGAATTGACAACGCAGGAACAGAAAGCTTCCAAGTATATCAAACAAATTTGCAATGCAAAGCCTATAAAAGTATCAACATATACTGCACACAGATGAAACATTTCAATGCTACTAGTAGTCAGGTATTGGGAGAACCAACAAGCAACAGGACATAGGTTGCAAGCCAGCAGAACTTAAAAGCGTATAAAGTGAAGTTCATTTTTATAGTCTTTGATATGATGATAATAATGATCTCAATCAATTGAAACAAAAACATTCAACTATGAGTTGCTTAGATTGGTACACTAAACTACATAGACAAGACAAACCTGCAGAAAACTAACCCTAACTTAATAACCGAATTAGCCATCAAAATCTCAGTTTGGTTTGGTCAGCCGGCCATTGAGCACACAAGCAACGTTATGAACGCACTTGCAAAATAATCTAATTCCATCAGAACACAAATGAGCCGAACATGCCTGTATCAAGTTCGACCCAGGACAGTAGATATGCCCGATGATTCAAGATCGGAAGACCGCACAAGTCGCAGGATAATCATTTCATCACAACAGTAGCGCAACTTAAATCTACCGAGCTATTGGCTATTGCTACCCCTACCCGCGACAGTTCCGGAAAACCCGCATCGAGTAGAACGATTCTAGCGTCATACTAATCTGGAGCTAAAATTTCACTAACCAGACCAAGATTCCTGAAACGAGCAGGGAAAATAGATCGGCTGGGGAACTTACGCCATGTTCCTCGCTGTGAAGGGGTCCCTGGCCGGCGGCTGCGAATAGAGATCTGGAGCAGGCAAGCGAAAAGTCAGTAGCGATTAGTGAGGGAGACGACGGGAGGAGGAAGAACAAACGAGGCGAGGGGAGCGCGCCGCCACCTGAACAGAGGGCGGGAGCACCGAGCGGCGGCTGCGGCGGCTAGGGTTTTGGCGAGAGGGTGTGAGAGGGGTGGGAGAAGGCGGAATTATAGTGCCGGGCTGCCGGCTCGTTGAGGCGGGCCTGTTTGGGCCTTGGTGGGCTGAATGTCTAGCTTTCACTACCCCAAATATTTTCATCGTTTTTCTTTCTTCTTGGTCTTATCATAATTTTCCGTAACGAATGAACTCGTACGGTCTTTTTTTAAAAAAAAAAAAAGAATACTGCCTTACTTCATTGCTCCAAATAACGCACGACTTTAGACCATTTTTATTAAAATATTTTGGTTCGAAAATACTAATCCGTCTCTTCTATATAGACATGTGAGGGCAGCAAATTAAATATGCTCAGGGCATGTACAACCCATAGACGGAAGTCTGTCTCTAAGTGCCTCGAATCTAGCATGCAGACAGATATAAAGACATGTCATACAACCCACAGACAGATATCTATCTCTATATTGTTTAATGCTTTTGCATGTAGCTAGAATCAAGTGTGTATATGATTCATGTATGTCATCGTGTTGCTTCTTGGTACAAACTCGATCATACACATAATTAGAATATTTTATTAGAACCATTAATATAAATTATATATAAAATGTTTTCATAATCCAAACAAAATATAATCCGACTGAACTTATAAGAGCGGCCAAAAAGGTTTGCCTAGGCAGGCCTTGCTGCCATAAACAAAAGGCGCAGTTACTTCTATTTTTGCAATTGAACGTATTGTATTCTTATTGTTCTTCAGTGTATTGATACTTTCTTCATTCGGGTTTCAGACAACGCGTTTGTATTGAAACATATAAATTGAGACTCAAATTCCAAGGTATATGTAAGAAGCAGTAAGACAGGTACGAGGAATACAGAAAAACAAAAGCAAATTCAGAGGAGGAGATGCGGCAACAAATGAAACGAGTGCTTGACGGTTGCAGTGAAGATTGCAGCGGAGATGAGCACAAGGTGCTGTAGCAGCGACCAGCGAGGCGGCAACCCATGCAAGCGCGCCGTAAGCACCATTGCACCAATCGTCGCAGCGTTGGCCGGTTCAGGGACAACAGCTCTCCGCACCAAACCTCCGACTGCGCCACCATGGGTGAGGCCTGCCGTATCTGCTGCAAAGACGAACCCCTTCCGCGAGACCGCAACCAAGCGAGCCAGCCACCGCCGTCGAACTGCTACTGCGACAAAGGTTCTCGGTTGCCGCCGCCGGACTGCTACCGTGGAGGCGCCCTCGCTCTAACTAGATGCGGTGCGGTGGTGCCTTCGTTCCTCTTCCGCGCGCAGTAGACAACCAGAACCCCGCAAGCATCGAAACCAGAACCCCCCAAGTGCACGGGATCCTCACGCCGTCGACTCGGAGAGTACAACGCTGCTGGAGTCATCGCGTGGGCCTCGGAGCACAGGCCTTCCCCGTCGCCTCGCGAGACGACGACACCTCCGTCTCCAGGCTTCGGCAGGGTTGTTTTTGTAAAAATAGTGATGTAGAGACGAGCACAAGGACGCGTTGTACATGCCCTCATGGCTGTCATGCATCCACCCAGGACACGCAGACTTGCATAGTACATTTTAGACTTGCATCCACCCTCGCTCGATGGTTAGGAACACGCAGAATGCAGACTTGCATAGTACATTGGGCCTCAGCCAGCAGTAATTATTATGTATCAAACATCCAAACTTAATTAAACTCCATACAATGTGTCGATGGATATATGTCCAAAAATAGGTAAAGTCCAGTGGCCATCCAGCCTCAATTCCAAGAAAGATCGATATTAGGCCTCAGCCAACAGTAATCATTATGTATCAAACATTCAAACTTAATCAAACTCCATACAATGTGTCGATGGAATATGTCCAGAAATAGGTAAAGCATATATAGTGGCGATCCATCCTCAATTACAAGAAAGATCGATATTATTAGATCAAGTCATATATATATAGCCTCCAACCCTGTAACAAAAGGAATGTGCCGCTACAGACGCCCGCACAAGCTTCCGTTCTATACAGAGAAATAAACGACAAGAATGAGATTGAAGCCTCAAAGTGTAAAAGGATTTATATTATATATGTCATAAACGGTAAAATAGGCCATTCCTAGGACCCATGTTATTTTAACCTAATTCACAATATGAAACAAAACTCTAACAGACATGGAGGAGCAATGAAAAGCTACATGAGACCTAACAAATTAATATGGAAATCATTTTATGTCCATGACATGATTGAAAACATTTCTTTTTTTTTATGACCATGACTAGGTACGTTTTTCATTAATCAGAAGTAAAGTGGAGATTGAAAACATATCTCATAAGGAAAAGGTTATTCAAACAATAATATGATGACAAATGGTTGGAAAATCATCAACTAGGCTCTTGTGTTTGAACCATGCATGAATGAAATACTGCACGGGGCATGGGCATTCTATCATGATCAGGAGAGGAGTCAGCCCGTGCCTCTTATATTTTAGGTTAGGAAACATCGAGCGAGGGATGGTTGGGATGATCTCTAATTGCATTCCTGATAGCATCATGCGCTTCGGGGCACTCCTTAATCGCTATCCGAACAACGACATGACGGAGAGGTTCTCCAAGCCATAATCAATATTGGCACTGGATACAAGGAACATGTTCCATGAAATCCAGAGGATAATCTTGTGCAGGATTGTACTAGTACTATGAATGATACTTGTAAACTGGGGCACATTTCTAGGCACTTGGGGATCAACTCCAGATCTGATTTGTGAGAATTTTTGAAACCGGTGCCAAATCCGAGAACCTTTAGCCCTCTCAGTTTACCAATCTTAGACACTGCATGCAACGTAACCAGTATGCCTACGAGCTCTCGCAGAGATTTCATATTGTGCAGAGCCAGACCATCCGGTAGTTTAACCCTTTCAGAGAGTAGCCGGACCAGCTTACTACCTAGTTTATCGAAAGACACTGGCAACAGTATCTCCTGCCAGACATAGGCACGTCTTATGTCCAATGTCTGCAGGGACTCCAGCTCGCCAATACTCTCGGGTAGCTCCAAGACTTGCAAACCGTGTAGTGGCGGAAATCTCAGCTGACAGACACAACCTACCAAGATTATTGAGATGATTGTTCTCCAGCCCAGTGCAATCATCCACTTGCAACAGACGCAGGACATGAAAGCTCGACAGGGGTGGTATCGACTTAACCTTGCCAAAGATATCAAGTGACCTCACTTTGGACAGTTGCTCTCTTGCTTCTGCTGAGGCGTAGGATTCATTGCTGTTATGGATAGACAGCCGACGAATTTTCATCTTCTGCACAGCAGATGTAAGTGTACTTGCTTGTTGACCATCTTCTGATAATAGCGTTGTAAAAAGACCTTCTTCAGCTGACAACTGATTTATTAGCTCAAGCACCATGTCATGTACTTGGCAAGCAGGAACCACAACACCTATTTCAGTATAACGATCCAACGGCCACCTGTCCACTGGCTGGATCAAGCTTCGATTGATGAGCTCGCTGAAGTAGTTCTCTCATATCTCCTGCAAGCTTGTCCCTGCAGGTTGTGTCTCTACTTTAATGAAACCTTCTGCTATCCAGCTCAATATCAAAGCATCCTTCTCAATCACCTGATCCTCAGGATATTTGCTCAGAGACAGCAAGCAAGTCTTTAAATGAAAAGGTAGATCATTATAACTTAGGCTTAATATCTTCCTCATCTTGTCCACATCAAGACTATTTTTATGTCCAGAACCAGAACCAAAACCAAAACCGATAGACTTATTCACCTTCTCCCATTCCACTGAACACATCGGTTTACTAGCTAGTAAACTTGCTGTAGTAATAATGGTTAATGGCACACCAAAACATTTCTATAAGATTTTTCCAGCGGCTTCTCCCAAACTAGGAGGACACTTATCATCAGTGTCAAATATTCTCTTGTCGAGCAACTTTCTTGAGTCATCATCAGAAAGTGGTTTCATTTCATAAAGACCACCAACATGTTCAGCAACAGTCTTCTTGCGAGTGGTTATGATTATCCTGCTTCTAGGATGACCATCCTGGCAAGCAAGTTTGATAGTATCCCAGTCAGATTCTTTCCATAAATCATCAATCACACACAAACACCTAGTGATAAATACAGGCAAGTTAGTAAACCAAGATGCAGTTGTGCTAATAATCATAGGGTACTGAAAGTACATGAAAGTTGAAAAGACCAGTTACTGCATACTCTATTTATAATTCTCTACAAAAGCAAAATAATTATTTATGTAATGATGAAAAGTAGGTAAAATATAGAAACGTACTTTGTATTCTTGAGGAATTCTATAATTTTGTCAATGAGCTCCTGGCCTGCTGCACTTCCCATCCTTCATCTATGCGGCTATACTTCTTGTCATCAAGTTGCAGAAGGATGTTCTTGAAAATCTTCTTTATATCAGGATTAAGGGAGACAGACACAAAAATACGGCAATCAAAATTTGACTTAAGATCTTGAATCAATGAATTGGCAAGAGTTGTCTTCCCCAGTCCTCAAAATCCAACAACAGAATTTATATTTTGCTGCCTCGATGAGCAGTGTTGTCCCAAGAGTCGCTTAGTTAGCTCATCCTTTAGCCCGCCAATGGCAACTAGCTCTGCTGTCTTTCTGTACATACCTTCTAGGCAAGGATCAACCGACACCATAGCTGGCCTGGCAGTAATGCTGTCAATCTTGTACCTATAACGACGCTTAGTGACCTTCTTGACCTGGTCCATGATGTCTTTGATAACACTGTGGATCTGATGGTTAGTCTTTGGCCTTCTTGTACAGATGGATGGCCTTACCAATGAGCCCCTTGAGGCTGAACGGCTTGGTATGGTCATGCTCCTTGCCCCGCAACATGAAGGTGTCGACTTCATCTTCTATGTCATAGGATAGCTCCCTCACATCGCTGGCCCGACCTACTCATTATAGCTGGTCCGGCAGCACTTCAGCCACCTTGTGGAGGGTGGCACTCATGCTCGTCAGCTCTCCCTGGTGTACTGTGATCTCTCCCTTGACACCCTTCTGCAGCTTGTACTCACCTGCCACCAGCTCTGCAAGCTTGGGAAGGATGGTGTTCATAGCTCCCAATCTCCCATGGCGATGTCCATCTTGGACGACTATTTTCTCTATTTCTTGAGTATATTTTGAAATTTATGAGGCCTTGGGTTCTAGTGGTCTGCATAGGTAGAAAGGTACGATTAGTAAGCCCTTGTGCTATGTATCAAGAGCAGAAGGACCGTTCAAAGGATCGCTGACATTCAAATTACTCAATGAACCTAGCAAATCATGAAACATCTAAATGCAGAAAAGTAGAACCAATAGATCGTGAGGAGCAAGAGCTATAGCAAGTTCCCACCTAATCGATCCTAGCAGATACCATCCTACCATGAGTAGCGTGAACTCTGGATCTGGCAACCTCTTAACACGTACACAGCTGTCAGTGCCGGTGAACCTGCCATCGGAACCCAACTTGATCTGGCAGACTGGCACCAACTATACCGTGACTCATCACACACAAGATATGGCCGACATCATCACCAGCTAATTGCTTAAACTAGTGCAAAGTCAACTATGAGCTGTCTTTGATTAAGAAGTTGGCTTAGTTGGTGCTGCCGTGCTGCTTTATATAAGAAATTGTTTAAACCAGTACAAGTGTGACTTACACAAAGGTGGTGGACTGGTGGTATAGAATGAATACCATAAGTCACCACCGTGCACATGTGACCAAAGGCAGAGATAGCACAACTCATTCTTCATGGACATAAAAGCAAACACCTGGTATACATAGGATAAACAGAGTAATGAAATCATGAAACAGCAGCCAGGGTTCTCACCGTGCACTTGAAGGAGGACAGAAGCCAGGTGCGGGAGGAAATTACACCCAATGCTGTGGGAGATCTCGATCTCGCCGGAGAAGCTGCGGAGATAGTGGTAGTGTAGTGCATTCTGCATACTGGGTGAGAACACGTGCGGAGAAACCTGACGGCCAGGCGCACGCGGGACAACGGTAGAGTACACAGACGGCAGGGAATGGTGTCGGTGAAAGCAGCCAGCGGCGGCAGCACGGCCATAAGGCGGCGGGAAGGCACAAGAACGGCGGCACGCAGCACTAGATCAGCGGAGGCGCACGAGCGACAGCGGGGCGGCATAGCGAGCGTAGGCACGGCGCAGGGTGGCGGAAGGGCACGCCGGTGGCGAGGGGAAGCGGTGGCGCGGCAAAGGAGATGCCCGGGGTGCACGGGAGCAGAGCAGTGACGGACGGGGAAGCAGAGAGAAAGTACTAACAAAGAGGACCCACGCGACAGAAGGCGGCGACAGACACAGACAGTCACACGGACACGGAGGAGAAAGAGACGCTGTTTGGATGGGATAAAAATTCTTCGATTCCAGTATCCCACATCATTCAAATTTCATCAGATTTTAGCATTTTAAGCATTTGTGAGTAGATACTGCTCTAAAATCTCTCCCATCTGAATTAAAATCACCTTTGTTAGCTTCCACTATTACTTTTACGGATGAGTAGGATTCTTTGATCTGGCAGTTCAATTCTCAGGGTGTTTATTCTTCATAGTCCTTATACAAAGTCATCAATTTTAGGGGTATTTCTCCAGTTTATGTTCCTGCTGTTTGGTCTCTTAAAATCCCACCTTGAGTGCACTTTTTCTTATGGCTGTTGTCCAAACAAGGTGCTTACTAGGGATAATTTGAGTATCAGGAAGAAAATTAAGGATCCTACTTGTTTATTTTGCTCTAAGATTGAAACTGTCAAGCACATGCAAAGATCAAGGAGGAGGCTCAACTTTGGTGTAGTGCGGGACCCAAGCGTTTACGAGAAATTTTGCCTATGGTTTAGGTCGTTTGCCTCTTTTGCCTTGAGGGCCTAAATCTCTTATTTGGGCCTTTTGGTTTGTTGGTTTTCCTTTTTTTTCTGTTTGTACTTTGTCTCTTTCCTCCTCTATATTAATATATTTGCCTGGCATTTCTGTCAACATTTTTGAAAAAGAAACTGTCAATCATTTGTTTTTTGACTGTGTAGTAGCTAAACAACTTTGGGCCTTTCTTTCTTAAGTTTTAGATAGACAAGTTGGTATAGACTTTGGGTCTTTAGGAACTATGTGGTTGAGTAACAAGAAGTTCATAGTGGAAAATACTTTTTGTGTTGCTGCCCTATGGAGGCTTTAGAAACTAAGAAACAACTTGTGCTTTCTGGGTATACGCTGGATAGATGTGAGGATACTGTTACTGAAGGTAACAACTATGCTGCACAACTGGAGCTCTCTATGCCCAAAGGAGAAGATACCAGAGTTTCTGGATCGCCTGAACAAGTTGAAATGCTTCGGTACAAGACCTCACAATCTACCTGGCTTAGTCAGGTGAACAACAGATGGGAACGTGTCTTATATCAGTCAGCGTTTGATTGGAAGAACAATGTACTCCCTGTTGAAGCTAAAGCCTTGCTGGCAAATGGAGATGATCTGGAGAGGATGACTCGTGAAGGGAGCTGGATCAACTTTGCAGCATTAGATATCAATTATGGGACATCTTTCCTGTCAGTTCTTCCAATCCATCATTGTGGCTGCCATTGTCTCTGCAGGGGCTGCTCAAGGAACACCGAGACGATGTTCTTGGTCCATTCATTTCTCTTCTTGTGTCTAGGATTTTTCTCCATTCCATTGGAGGAGCGAACTCGTCAACATTAAAGTCATCCTCGACATCAGAACCTGGAGTCCTGGTTTGCTCGTCCATTGGCTGCACTTGATCAGAGAACGGTTGCTGAAAACGATGGTCAGAATATCCATCTTGGATAGGTGAATCTGACGCTTCTTGGTCGTTATCTTGGGGCTCCGATCCTCACGGATGTCATTGCCATCCTCCTCAGATGACGGGCTGTCAGGCTGGCACTGCATATCCTCCATCGCGCAGACGACAGTCTTCACCTTGCTCGGCAGCGACGGCCAGCCAGGGGCGAAGGTAGGTTATATGCAGGTGGTGCAAATGCACCACCAAAAATTGTAAAAACAGTGAATTTGATTAAAATTTTATCATACATGCACCACCTATTAGACTTGTTTATGCACCCACAAAACAAGTGCACCACCCTCTAATTTGCCCAAGCTTCGCCACTGCGGCCAGCCCGCGGTGAACTTGGTACTCTTCGAGGAGAAGTTCACCGTCAGGTTCAGGGGTGTTGTTAATGAAGCTATCCTCATTGGAGGGGTGTTGTCAGGAATAAGCAAACCAAATAAAATTTGTTAACTTGCATTATTAATACTCTCCCTCAAGGACTCAACTCAAACTACCTCAAGAGTCAAGACTCAAGCCGCCTAGCCACAATTGTTGGGGCTCTGAATTGAATAACTCCACATGAGGTGTCCATTAATTAAGTCCTAATAAATAGATCACGACCATACTCAATTACAGCAAACCCAGTATATGGATGACAGTAAGTTTTTGAAACAAATACTAGTACTGGTTTTATATTGGAATAAATTTCATACAACAAACACACATGGACGAAAGTATTTTTCAAACAAATACTGGTACTGAATTTATTGGAATAAATTTCATGGAAAAGCACGTAATCCTGTGACCAAGGAATGTGACGAGTAACAAATTACATGCTGCTGCTTCTGTCCTACAAAAGAAACAACAAGAATAAGAATGAAGTCGTAATAAGGTATCGCAAATGATAGTTTACAACTTTCATAATAATGTAAACAGTTTAAGTAGATCATTGTACACATGTTGCAGGAGGCATTAGTACGTACAATGGTATTGTAGACTGACGTCCCAAATAATAGTGAAAAAACAATGGTAGCAGTAGCACAAAAGAAACAATTGCTGTTGGCTTGACCACTCATTTCTTAGTTAGCATGATTGTTGTCTTGTTTTGATTCAGTGCATCAAAATATAAATATTTTTTTCCTAACAAACATGCATGGACACATGTGACTCACGGTATCAAAACAAACACTTGAGTAGCGTAGCGGTAGGTTCCTTTGTTGTAGCACCAACCAACCAGCCACCACGGTTAATTAACATCCCCGGCCCAATACTAAAAAGAAGCCCTTGTTGTGTTCCTTGTATGGCGGTGTTGGTATATATGGCCAATGGGTGACAATATATACTTGTATTTTTTTACATATTGTATTAGCTTTGTCCTAAGTTAAATATATATTTATATATTTGACCATTGATTTCAAAAACTTCATATAGATTCATGACATGAGGTTTATGTTTTTAGATTGAGTTAACTATAATAAATACTTTCACAATGAAAATCCACATGTCATGAAACTATAAGGATTTGTTGAAATGGAAGGTCAAAAATAGTAATATTTGACTTGGGACAAAGCTAATGTGACACATGAAGAACAGAACAAGTAGGATTACTAGGTCTTTATTATGGGCTTTATGGCTGACACCATGCTCGTGGTTTCTATATATTCTTAGCACAATGCCTCGAGACTTGAGAGCGGTCAATTTACTTATACAGTATCTAAATTGATTTGGCACAGAGGAAAACAAGTCGTATGAGGGCTAACTAGCTAGTCAGAATCATCTTTATTTTTTAAAAATGGTATATAGAATCATCTATATATGTTCATAACATGGCAAAAACTACATTGGCGGAATAATACAGTGCAGGTTAACGGAGCTCATCAGCTTAGCACGAATGAAATGTTGCATGGGCACTACAGATATGTTAGCTACGACATCCACCCAGAAAGAAAAATGCAATTCTAGTGCTAGTCAAACTAATCAAATTTATAAAAATGTAGTGTCAAAATTTCTGACACATAAAATAGTCATATTATTAAAATTTATTCTATGAGAAATATAGTGATGCATATTTCATATTATAAAGATTGATATTTAAATTTGGTCAAACTGAAGATCGGTTTGACTTGATACTGTTTTAGAGTTGTATTGTTTTGCCGCCAGAGTGAATAGATAGATAAAATTATCTCTTGATGTAGAGGAGTCAGCTCATACCTTTAAATCTTATATTTTAGTCAACAAATCGAGTGATGGATGGTTGGGATGATCATTAACTGCCTTCCTAATAGCATCATCCATTTCCATTATAGTGCGACCAGACCCCATTAACTGAATGATAACATGACGGAGAGAAGGGAGGTTCTCCAAGCCATAATCAAAGACATTGTACTCATCAAAAGTGAATTTGGGGGAAAATGTAAGTCGAAGTTTTTGAAGTTTTGGCATAGCCCCCTGTTGAAACTTAAGGAACAACTTGGGAGACCAAAGATCAAGATACGTTAAGCACGGGAATCCAGATGAACTGCTGAGGGTCTCCTGCACACGATACGACTGACAAACTGAATTTATCATGAGAAAACAAAGAGATGGTAACTCAGCAAGCTGCTCAATGTGCTCAGGTAGTACACACACAGTATGAAGACTGAGGTGTAAGACGGTGAGATAGGACAGCTGCGGCTTAGTCCACTTTGGGAATGCCTTCTCAAAGTAGCCACCATGGCAAATGAATGTCCGCAGACCAGAAGGAAACTGCGCCATCAAATCCACGGGATAGCGACAAAAATGTGGGGCTTCTAGGATGAATATTTGTAAACTGGGGCACAATTGTAGGCACTTGACAATCCATTCGTTGACAGAAGGGGGCAATCTCATCCCATGTTCCATCATAAGAGATGTCACATACCAACCTCGGTCACTTGATGACTCATTAGGCCTAGGCACGTAAAGCCCTAGGACCTTTAGTTCTCCCAGTTTACCAAGCTCGGTCACTGCGTGCAAGGTAACCTGTATGCCTACTATCTCTCGTAGTGATGTCATATTCTTCAGAGTCAAACCATTCGGCAGTTCCACTCCATTAGCGAGTAGCCGGACAAGTTTTCTTAGTTTGGCAAAGGACACTGGTAATACCATTCGCCTTGGCCGTAGCATGCTGACTTGTTTTCTTATGTCCAATGTCTCCAGGGACTCTAGCTCGCCAATACTCTTGGGTAGCTTAACAATTTTCAAATCATGTAGCCGCAGAAATCTCAGGAGACGCAACTTGCCAAGATCATTAAGATGATGGTTATCCAGACCAGAGCAGTCATCTACCTGCAACACACGCAGGACACCAAAGATTGACAGGGGCGGTATCAATGTGACCTTGCCAAAGATATCAAGTGACCTCACTTTGGACAGTTGCTCTTTTTCTGCTTCTGGTGAGGCTCCATAGGATCCGGTGCTGTTATTATGGAGCGATAGCCGGCGAATCTTCCTCTTCTGCATGGCAGATGTAAGTGTGCCTGCTTGTTGTCCATCTTCTGACAACACTGTAACAAAACCTTCTTCAGCTGACAAGTGATTTATTAGCTCAAGCACCATGTCATGCACTTGGCAATAATGCACCTGACCATCTTGTTCAGAAGGGGCATGACTTTGTGCTGGCTGGATCAAACTTCGATTGATGAGATCATTGAAGTAGCTCTCTGCTATCTCCAGCAAGCTTTTCCATGCAGGTCCTTGTGTCTCCTCATGTTTAATGAAACCTTCTGCTATCCAGCTCCATACCAAAACATCCTTTCTAATCAACTGATCCTCAGGATATTTGCTTAGAGACAGCAAACAAGTCTTCAAATGAAAAGGCAGATCATTGTAGCTCAGGCTTAAGATCTTCCTCATCTTGTTCCCGTCAAGACTATGTCCAAGAAGTCCAGAACCGATAGACTTATTCACCCTCTCCCATTCCTCTAAATGCATCGCTCTACTAGCTAGTAAACTTGCTGTAGTAATAATGGCCAATGGTACACCACCACATTTCTTTATGATTTTTCCAGCAACTTCTACGAAACTAGGAGGGCACCCATCTTCAGTGTCAAATATTCTCTTGTAGAGCAACTTTCTTGAGTCATCATCAGAAAGTGGCTTCAGCTCATAAACACCACCACAAATATGTTCTGCAACATTCCATTTGCGAGTGGTTATGATTATCTTGCTTCCAGGGTGACCATATTGGAAAGCAAGCTTGATAGCATCCCAAGCCGTTTCTTTCCATAAATCATCAATCACGCACAAACACCTAGTAATATATAACAGTACGCACAGGCATGTTAGTAAACCAAGATGCAGTTATGCAAAAGTCTATCTCGAAAACATATACATAAGAAATTATGACACCACAAGCACTGTAAATAAGAAATTAGTAGCAAGGTGACTGCAAGATGCATGGATAATCACCTCAGTGTTAAATTAGAAAAATGGTAGAAGATTAATACAGAACATGGAAGGCGGACTGTGCATGATTTATTTGTTACGAACCAACTGTGGAGTTAACGTAGCTATTAGAAACCATAAACAAGCTGTCCCTCCTCTCATAAGAGAGTAACAGTTATTTTACTTTTTCTCAATTTCTTCAAATCAAATTTATCTACTAATTTTCCAATGATCATTAGCACCTGTAGCTTTTGGACAAAGACAATTGTTTGAGTCCTAATGTATGAAAATTTTAATTTGTTCGATATTAAAAGGTGTCAACAAGTTTGTAGTTAGACTACAGCTACATGTCAGAACACTGCAGAAAATCCACGTGCAGCCACTCATTGAGCGCGTCGGGCAACGACTACCAGGATGGAAAGGAAGATGGCTTAATAGGGCAGGGCGCCTAGCAGTCGTCTCTTCAGTCCTCTCGGCCATGCCAACTTATCACCTCACAGTATTTCCCCTGTCAGCTTGGGAAAAAAAGAAAATTGACAAAATTAGGAGATCGTTCTTATGGAAAGGGGATGAGAATGCAAATGGAGGACATTGTCTGGTGAATTGGCCAACGGTCGCCCGACCAAAGGATCTGGGAGGGCTGGGGGTACCTGACCTAGAGATATTTGGCCGCGCACTCCGACTTCGTTGGCTGTGGCAGGAGTGGACGGAAGACTCCAAACCATGGATTGGGATGGACCTCTCTTGCAGCCACATCGATCGACTGTTGTTCAATGCCTCAACCACAGTCACCATAGGAGACGGCGCAAAGGCTAGTTTCTGGCACAACAATTGGCTTGAGGGAGAAGCACCTAAGTATTTGGCCCCAAATCTCTTCCAATTAGCCAACAGGAAGAATAGAACAGTCCAGCAGGAACTCTGTAACGACAACTGGATACGCTCCCTAGGCCATCGCATCACCACTGCCACCCACGTTGAGGAATTTGTCTCCCTCTGGATCAGAATCCAGGATGTTCATCTCACCCAAGGTGTCAAAGACTCTATCACCTGGAAA
>Ga0182004_10001560_pt1 | contig 16929 bp, 10 predicted proteins | sample Sormic07211540_1_FD_120479 | JGI IMG/M metagenome (GOLD analysis project Ga0182004, IMG submission 120479) | Endophyte microbial communities from Sorghum bicolor roots, Mead, Nebraska, USA - 072115-40_1 MetaG | ecosystem: Host-associated > Plants > Roots > Unclassified | place: USA: Nebraska...
AATAATTCATATATGCAGTTCCTGTGGTCCAATTGTGGTAAAATTTTTATGGTGGGCTCATTATTATATGCTTGAACTATGGTAAAAATTTCATACTCATTGGATCACGTATAGCTTAGTTATAGATAAAGCATAGATTTAACAAGAATAAAACTAAATAAATTGATAACTAAGTTATACGTGATCCACTAGGTACGCTATTTTATGGAGTTGAAGCCGATAGAGCTGTTTATGAAGTTGAAGCCCCCAAAAACAGCTTTACTGGTGAAGTGGAGTCATGCCAGACGGAGCCTAATTTTGTAGAATTACTGTGATGACTAACAATCTAGTGAACCTATCGGTCGGTTGTCTGCTAAGTGGGTTGCAGGCTCAATTGATGATGAGTAAGTACTTCCTCCGTCTAAAAAAATATCATTTTTAACTTTTATAGACATCTTATTTGACCATTCGTTTTATTAATTTTTTATATGAATATTATCTATTTTGTTATAACTTATTTTATCATTAGAGATATTTTAATAATAATTTATTTATTAATTAATTCACATAAATTTTTTAAATAAAACGAATCGTCAAACACATATCCGAAAGTTAAAAATGTCTCTTTTTTGACTGAGGGATTAAGTAACTAGAGTTTTGGACTGAGCCATAGGATCAACAATCGGTGCCAGGCTCGATCGATAAGGGTAAGGCAATGGAGCTGGGCCTGAGTCTATTTTTTTTTTGTCGTGCTGTCCAGGCCCATACGTTGATGTGGTGTTATCGGCGAGAGATCGACGGCGAGGGCGGTACATACCGGATACCGTGGAAACATACTCTCTCCGTCCGTTTTCCCTTTCCAAGAAATAACTTTAACTAAAATATATAGTAAAAAATATTAATATTTATAATATATAATTAGTATTATTAGAATAAATCTAGTTTTTTAATAAATTTATTTAGAGATATAAATATTATATATATTTCTTACAAATCAAATTAAATTTGTAACAGAAAAAATCTAAAACGATACTTTTTTTTTTGACAGAGGGAGTAGAGCGCACCGGGCACCAAAAGGCGGCATCCTCCACCACCACATGTCCGGCCAGATCGGTCTCGTCTCGTCGTGCGGTGCGCTTGTCCCTTTCCACCGCCCCAACCAAATGAGGAGGAGGTCTTTCCCAATTGGGCTCCCCCGCCTCCACGACACTGCCTCCGCCTCGCCAAGTCCGCCGCCTCCATTCCTCTCCTCTCCCCCTCCTCCGGTGAGTACTTCTCTCTCTCTCTCGCCAACCGGAGTCCCTTGCTGATGCACACTGCGTTTCTGTTTAATCTCGCGGCCAGCGCTCGATCCGGTTCCGTATGGGGGATGGGGGCGTCTAGCGCCTTGCACGGTGACTAACTGACACTTCTCATTTAGTAACACAGGTTGTGGAAATGGGGGATTTCTTAGGGCTTTTAGGCTTTGAAGGCATAGGAAATTTGTAATTTGTCCAGGACTGGCATGTAGCAGGCTGCGATTATTGGGCGCAGTGGACAATGCTATGATGGACACTGTGGCATAGGGACTGGACGAGATAGTGTAGAGTGGAGAGCCTAGAGGGGAGATGCTGCTTGTTTAATCTGAGATGGTGGTGCTACGAAATTGTCTAGAACGAGGTCCGGGTCATGCCTTTTTTTTTTGACGGTCAAAGGGGGGAGACGTTCCCCACCTGATTTTATTATGGTTGGCCCAAAAACGGCCTTTCAGTTAAGCCGAGTTACAAAGTTTACAAAAGACAGGGTTACAATTATCATGCCATTTTTGTTTCTGTCCCGTTAACCCATCAATTGTTCTCAGCATAGAATAACTTCATTAGTATTTAGCAACCTGGATCAATTTACTCATGATACTTTTAAGTCTTAAGACGTATACATATGGGAAAAGGCTTCATGAACTGTGGGTCTAGTGGCTCCTCTTGAATTTGCAGTAGTCTGCCTGTGCCTATTGGCTGAACCAGAGCTGACCCCACTTTATCAAGAGTTGCCTCAAAATGGACACTGGCCGCCTGTCATCTATGAACATTACTGGAGCTAGCCAAGCAAGACCTTTTGTGGGACAACTTCCTCCTCAGAGATGTTTTGCGAGTAGTCACCATGTGAGCTTTGCCGTGAAAAATCTTGTCTTAAAGAGTAAAGGAAGGCGATCACACCGTAGACATGCTGCCTTGCAGGTCCATCTTTTTGTTTTTCACCTTTTCCATGTTTTCACTGTGTTTCTTGTGAAATCATAATTTATTGCCTTTTTCTGCAGGTTTTCTGCAAGGATTTTCCAAGACCTCCACTAGAAAGCATTATTTGGAAGCTGGGCAGTTTGCAAACGCCCGAGTAAACCGTTGCAGGTTGTGATTGCTGGTGCAGGTCTGATGTAATTCATGATTAATGTTTTCACAGACGTTATTTTCCTTTGTAAGTTGGGGAACTTTGAGGGAAACTCTAATTGTCTGTTAGCTTTATTAATCTGTGATGTTACTTTTGCAGGATTGTCTGGTCAACGGCGAAATATCTGGCAGATGCTGGCCATAAACCCATATTGCTTGAGGCAAGAGATGTTTTGGGCGGAAAGGTTGGATAGATACTTGCATGACTGTTTACCACTCTTTGAATTGCTCTCATGCACCGTTTTCATCATTTGTTCCTTTTATGATTTTGTATTGCATTGATAGGTAGCTGCTTGGAAGGATGAAGATGGAGATTGGTATGAGACTGGGCTTCGTATCTTTTGTAAGTTACAGTGGTCCTCGAGGTTCTCTTCATGATATTTGATGTTCTTGATTATTTCTATTAGGAAAAATACAGTTAATATGATGGCTTTGGCCTGAGTTCATCCATTTTGGGTGAATGAAGCCGGATAGACTATCTATCCTTTATCTAAAAAAACACCATCGCACAAACGTCTAAAGCACTCTTTCCTTGTATCATGCTTTTTTAATTTTCCTAGTGTCGTAGAAGTTTCTTTCAAGGACAATTTGTAAATATCTGTGCAAAATCACTATTGAGAAAGGGACTTTGTTAAGTTACTAGTAGTGACAAAATAGCCTGAAAATTTTTGGACTACTAAGACATACAACAGCACATGTTCAATGTCACAAACCATCTTGACCCATGGACCATCCTACGACAGAGCTGCCTGAAAATTTCCAGACTACTAGACATACAGCTGCCTGACATCACTGCAGCCGGGCGACGCGTCCGCTCCCACCGCTCTCATACGACAGAGGCGCTGATGCGGCAGTGCCCGCGGGCGAGCAACACGTGGTCATGGACGGAGGCCCATGTGAGCAAGTTGGGCCACTTGCTGGTGGGATCATGCCGAGGAAGGACTGCGCCTTTCGTATTTGCGGTGCCCATTGGTGTCGCGGTCAGCGGGCCGCGTTCACGTGGTGCGTGACGCGGCGCGGTTGCATCCTTGCGATCGCGAGAGCAGCGGCACGCTAGGTCGCTAGCGCTAGCTGACGCGGGGTCTCGCTGGGGTTTTGCCGTTTTGCTTCGCTTTTCCTTGTGCGGTGGCTGCGGCTGCGGGCTGGGCAGGTAGTTTGCTCTGGGAAACCTGGTGGCTACTGGTGGCTACTGATGGCGTGGGGGTATACCTGCGCGGGACCAGTTTTTCGGTGGAAAGTGGTGGGTTAGGGAGACGTGCGGAGAAGGCAGTGGTACTAGTATCCGAAATGTGACCGGGCAAGTTTTGTCTGGTGTCGTCCCCACGTGGCATGACGTGGCTCCGCCTTTCTGCTCCTAATCGGCGCCATCTCCTAGAGATGACCTTCCTTCTGGTGCTCCTCTGTTCTCGGCCCCAGCCGAGCCGAGCCGATCTCTACTGCTTCGAAGAGTTCCTAACTGGTCACTCTAATATTAAAATAGGAAATAGCTTGACTATTAACAATAACATTATTTGAACTCTTACCACCAATGTATAAAATTTTATATAGATTTACAACGCGAAGTTGGCAGCATTACTATATTCCTAATAAAAATACTTTCATAATATTTAAGTATCTTGGTTAACTATATATTTTTGTAGATGTCGCCAGTCAATAATTTAATACAACAGAGTTTTCTTTTTAGTGAAACTCATATTTGTAGTTAGAGGAAATACGAAACAGTTAACTATAGTAATTTTATTTTCTAGTAAGCATATAACATGTAATTGGTTAAAAGTTTCCAAATATGTAGAAAAAAGCCTTAAGTTATATTTAAGTCTTCAATAAATTAATAGGACATAAGAAATGTAAATATGACTTATGAACAAAAGATACGATAGCTAGTGAATATGTGGCAGTGTTTCTTCTTTTACACTGCAATAATCTCCTGCATTTTCCGAAAAAATAATCTTAGGTTAAAAAATAAAATCTATGACGTACACGAAAGTTTGTCTCCTCTCACACGTGACATGGCTTGATTTTTCCGCCACTATATCTTTATTAAATCTCTCATACGGTACATCATTCTGAGTGTGACGTGTGACTCGTCTTGTTCCTCCTCCTCCTCCTATTTAGGCAACTCCCGACGGATCTATTGCCTCCCCCTGCCATGCTACTCCGTTGGCCGCCATGAATGACAACCGGGGAAGCTTATCCCCCCTCTTATCGAGCCCGAACTGGCTGCCAAGCGACAGCCCGAGGCTGAGCTCCACCTCCTCCATCTCCTCCCACAGCTGCCCCGGTCTCTGCTCCGGTAGCGGCGCGTCTCCCTTGCCAATCCCGCACAGCAAGTCCCTCGGAAAAACCCTCCATCGCGCGCGCAAGCTTGTCTCAGGGAGTCTCAGGGAGCAAGCTTGAGACTCCCTGAGACAAACTTGCGCGCACGATGGAGGGTTTTTCAAGGGGCCTGCTGTGCCGGATTGGTAAGGGAGACGCGCCGCCACCGGAGCAGAGGCCAGGGCAGCTGCGCGAGCAGACGGAGGATGTGGAGCTCAGCCTTGGGCTGTCACTAGGTGGACTGTTTGGGCTGGGCAGGAAGGGGGACAAGTTCCCCCGGTTATCGTCCGTGGCGGCCATGCTGACGCCGCCGGTGGAGGTGCCGGCGCTGCGTGCCCTCCTGCGGACGAGCTCACTGCTGTTCCTGGCCGAGGCGTCGCGGACGAGCTCACTGCTGTTCCTGGCCGAGGCGTCGGAGGTTGGGAGGCAGCAGGGGCTGGCTGGATGGGGTTCTTGCCGTGATGGCGTGGAACACGCGGCGAGGCTGCCGGCGAGTGGGAGCCCTTCCTCTGCCTCGGTAGGTGATGGGCAGAGATTGCAAGGTGTGTGCGGCTTCTCTCTGTGGGGTTTATACTAGCTTTAGTATTTTGCTACCCTTGATAATTAATTTGGCTTTTAGATACCATGCTTAGCAGTGCCGATTGTGATCGCTTTCGTAAACGGTGGTAGTTGTGAATTATTTTGCAAAACTGTGTTAAGTAGCTAGCATAATATTTTATTTGCATAGAACTCTGTTGATTCAGTCATTCTGTTATAGGTGTATTTCTTCATCAAATATCTCTGAGAAAAGATCAGTAGTAACCTGTGTGATGTTACAGTTTGAAGTTTAGTATTTGATATTTCCATGAATACTTAGTGTATGTAAAGAAGCAATACTGTGTCTCAAGTACTTTCAAAACATAGTTAGATCCATTACCATAGTCAAATACATGTTCTTCTGTTCACATGAGCACTGGATTGCTACCATGCCCTTCCTAGCATATATGACACTTATTGTGTACGTGTATGTAACCATGTATTTTGGAATTTTGGTTTAAGTTGGAGCTTATTCCAACATACATAATCTGTTTGGCTAGCTTGGAATTGAGGATCGTTTGCAGTGGGAAGAACACTCCATGATATTTGCCATGCCAAACAAGCCAGGAGAATTCAGCCGATTTGATTTCCCAGAAACTTTGCCAGCATCTGTAGACGGTAAGACTATAAACAATTTGGAGTTAGTGCAACAGGTTCTCATTTTGCTAATATATATTATTTAGGAGGTTTATTAGTGGCAATAATAACACTACATCTTTACTGTTGAGCTTAACTCTGCTAATTGGTGCCATACTATGATTCACTATTGTGCATTTGTGCTTTTAACAGGGATATAGGCCACTGAGAAACAATGAAATGCTTACCTGGCTGGAGAAGGTGAAGTTTGCACTGACTTCTTCCAGCAATGGTTGGTGGCCAACCTGAAGCTCAAGATGGCTTAACTATTTGAGAATGGATGAAAAAGCAGGTACGAGGTCCAAGAAACAGATAGCTGACACTTGGTGCTCCATCTTTACGATGGCTAGACAGGGTCAAGGTTAACCTGCCTTTTTCTTTTATCTCTTTGTTGCTTCTAGACTTTTAAGTCTCTGAGTTTTGAGCTTTGCTCCACTCTGTAAACCAACGAGCCGTTTTGGGCTGTTTAATATATTCAGGTGGGGAATCTCCCCCCGTTGACCCTAAAAAAAAAATGTGCTGATTACACTAGTTTCTGTGTAGAAGACATTTTGCCATCTCATCAACATTAGAGAGCTTGTAGTTTGCCAGTAATTTTCCATTCTTGTCATTAATGCATTTTTTGTGCAGTAAACTTTGATTATGATTATTTATCAAGATATTTTATGTGCTATTCTGGTTGAATGTTCATGTTCAGTTTAAATACCATATTTTTGTTTGTTTTCTTTTCAGGAGTTCACTTTAAGTGTCTATGCAGACATGTCAGTAACCTGCAAGGTACGAACTTGAGGAGCTTATCATCACTCCACAATCATTAGCATACTATATCTTCACTATTTCTAGGGCCTCAGCGACCTTCTCACATACAATTTCCACATTAATTTTCCTTTATTAACTACAACAAAAGACATGCAATATCCACCTGAATTTTACTTTATTAACTACATTAAAAAGGTCCTACGGCTTATGCCATTTAGAATGAATTTATTATTAAGTGGAAATATAAATATCTTGCGCATTATGAATTTTAGTCATCTGCTCACATAGATGTATTAAAGTGTAGTACTTTAATAATTGGTGAACATGTTACTGGAGTACTGGACACTATGTTGTAGTCATGGATCACGATAGCAAATGACATGGATGCACACTCATCTGTTTCTTTCCTTCTTCTTTCTTTTTTCCCCAATTCTTCATAGGAATACTATGATCCAAATCGTTCAAATTTGGTCTTTGCTCCTGCAGACGAATCGATTGGTCGAAGTAACACTGAAATCATCGATGCAACTATGGAAGAGCTAGCCAAGTTATTTCCTGATGAAATTGCTGCTGATCAGAGTAAAGCAAAGATTCATAAGTATCATGTTGTGAAGACACCGAGGTGAGGATATTTGCCAAAAACCCTCCCTGATAGATAATCATTAGTAGCTCTAGCTCTGATTGTTTTATGTGTTGTCTTCTAATATTTGTATTCTGGCTTGCTTTTACACATCGGTTTACAAAACTGTCCCAAACTGTGAACCTTGCCGACCTCTCCAAAGGTCACCGATCAAAGGTTTCCATGTTGCTGGTGATTACACAAAGCAGAAATACCTGGCTTCCATGGAAGGTGCAGTTTTATCTGGGAAGCTTTGCGCGCAGTCTAGAGTGCAGGCAAATACTCACCATGGTCCTGGTTGTACACAAAGCATCAGATTACTGTGTTGTTGAATTCGTTTCAGTATGATACATGTTTTGCATGTAACGAATAAACATTTACTGCTTTCAGGATTATAGCAGGCTTGCTCTCAGGAGCCAGAAAAGCATATGATCCGAAGAAGTTCTTGTTAGTTTAGCTATCGTCATCCCCACTGGGTGCCACCTTATCGCCTATTTCATGGAAACCCACCAAATGGTCATGTTGGAGACACCTGTTATGGTCCTTTGACATTTCTTTAGAGTTGAATTGTGACTGTAGTTGATATCATATTCGGAAAAAGCGATATATATGTAAAAGGACCTGCATAGCAATTGTTAGACCTTTGGGAAAGCAAAAGCGATAAAGAGATCTCAAATAGATATTGTGTTGTAGCACTTTCAGATGGTGGTTCCTATCAGTCGGTTAATTCATCCCACATGGGAAGAATTGTCCATTGTGCTTGAGGTAAGATTACTCAGCAAACCTTTGGCGGTCCCTGCTCCCTGAACTTTATCAGGAGAGTCACTGAAGAACATAGACAATCCCGAAGCCGTGTGCCGTTTATCTTGTTGGGCGTACTATATTTGCCAAGTTGCAGTTATTAAGCACAGGGAGGTGCGGAATGCACTTTGGCCGTCAAGATATTTTTCTGCACAGATTCCTGGCGTCTCAATAATTGTCCTTTTGAGCCCATATATTATCACTGGTCACATTTCCCTTATCTGTTTGTACTGGACTACTATATAGGAGTGTTTATTATCTGGCAACTGGCATCCAGAGCTGGATGTGTGTGTGCCACTGATGTTACATCTACCTGAACGAAGTGGTGTAAATGGACCAAGAAAGCATCAGAACAATATACCTTTTCTTGTTAGATTTGTATTGCTATAGAATCATTTGTTGACTGCTTAGGATATAACAGATAAAGTAAATGGCAGATTATTCAGAGAGCCATGCATACGACAGCAGGACAAGACGGGGCGCTGAAGATAAACATCTCCAGGCTGTGATGATCCATCCCATGCGCCCATTGCTTCGTTCCTCCGGTTGGCGGCGGCGGGTCCCAGGTGCAGATCTTTCTCGCTACCCTTTTCCCTTTTCTGGCGGTCTGCGAACGGACGAAGAGGGCCAACAAATATCTGAGGCCCGATATTTTCCCTGCCCCTGCCACGTGTCGGTCAGCCACGTGGAAAAGCGCCGGCACGTAGGCGTAAAGCTCCCGTCCAAGTCCAAGGGCCCCGGTCGGCGCCGATCCCTCTTTAATCCTGTCTATATCGTCGTCCTTGCGTTTCATTTCAATGGCCATTCTCCCCTCTGCCGGCTGCGGCTATATACCTCTCTCTCCCTCTCCGTCCCCTTCTGTTCTTCCACGTTTCTCCAGAGCCTGAACCAAATCTAGGGGCTTCCTTCATCTGCTGTCCGAGGGTTGTTTGATTTTAATTTTAGGGGTAGTGCGGTCTAATGAATTCCGCCGAAATTTGCCGCGGCAGTTCTTGCCTAGGTGTGTAGTTGTCTTCTGATCCTTGGGGGTTTTCTTGGTTCTTGAGTTGTGATCTTCTTCAGGTTTGTCTCCCCCAATCCGTAATCATCCGGCGTCTAGGAAATTCTTGCATTAATTGTTCGTTTTCTGCCTTCCTCCAGCCTGGTTAAGATATCGAAAGGGGAATTTTTTTTATGTTCCTCGAGGGAGGAAGCAGGGAGACGTAATTGTTGCATCTGTTAAAGTTCGAGTGAAATACAAGCAAATCCTTGGTATTTGCATCCCTTTGCCGGTTCTTTTCTGATTCGAAAGAACCCCAATGGGGGATGTGTCGTTGAATCGACCCATTAAAGCCGAGCCAACTGCCAAGGTACGAATAAACAATAGAGTTTTTTTAGGCCTTGTTTAGTTCCAAAAATTTTTGTAAAATGTGAATAGTATCAATTTCGTTTGTATTTGATAAATATTGTCCAATCATGGACTAACTAGCCTTAAAAGATTCGTCTCGTTAATTTCCATATGTCTAAAGATTCGATGTGACGGAGAATCTGAAAAATTTTGCAAAATTTTTTGGGAACTAAACAAGGCCTAGCATATCTGTCAGTTCTTTAGTTGCGTGTAATTTCCTGACTGTCCGTTGAGCTGTTGTGTATACATATTTTCATGATCCCCTTTCTCTTAACAATATATATTTTTTTACATCATTTTGTTACCCAATTCCTATACACAGTAAACAAGACGGTTTATTTATTCTTTGACAGGGCAATCGAGTTCTGGACACGATGTCCGCCGGGTGGACAGACGAGAGGCACATGATGTATATAAGCTCTATGGAGGCTTCTTTTGTCGATCAACTATACAATCACGGAAACCATCCGCACAATGCAAATGGCACTGGCTTCAAGGTTCTCCGCAGGGGTGTGTGGGAGTACATCAAGTATGAGAAGACTAATAATGCTCCTGTGCGAAGTGGGGCTAAATGCTGCGTTCCTGCAAATCCTTGGATCCAGCATTTCAGGCCACGTGATTGCGGTAGTAATGCACAAAGTGATGGGCTTGAGGCTTCAGTGGGCGATCATGAATCGGGTACTCAGGCAAACCGGAAGAGCCTTTCGGTGTCTCATGGAAGGGAATGGGAAGCTTGTAAGGGAGAACCCCAGCTTCTTGTCGAAAGCACAGGTGGCTAACTTCACTTTTATTGCATTGGCACATTTTGGTCAAATGCCCAAACTCTGCTGTAGTTGTCTGAACATCTCTACTTAGTATCTGAACATTGTTTTTATTAAGCATCACAGCCCAGCTAATAAACTGTCCTAATTAGATATGCAGCTAGATCTTAATTCAATGCAGTTCATCCATGATGTTTTCCATGACACGTACTGTGGTTGCACAACAGCTCAATTACTCCAATAACTTGTTTGTTTTTGTTCTGAATTCAACTAGCACTGCTCAACAGCAGCACCGGGCAGTAAACTCGTTTCTAATGCTAATTTTGTATCTTTTCTCCCTCTGCAGAGGTCTCTGATCAAAATTTTGCTGATGATGAGGCCGAAGTCGAAGCAGAATCAGTGAAAGCATGCAAGAGGAAGAGATTAAGTAGCACTTCGCACTACCGTGATGAATGATCAAGTAAATTTGCAGGATCAATTAGCTTAGCCTGTTGCAAGAATTGAGATGACTATCCTAAACGAAGGCACTCAGATGATGGGACATGTCTCTCAAAATTTCAGCTGTTGTCTGTTGGTAGCCAAGACACTTTGAATCCGAAGGAAGGTGTTGAAGGGTAGCTGTTAGTTATTTTGTGATATGAAGAGTACTGGAGCAGCTAGCATCGGCATTTTAGTGGATTAAGTTCTTGTTATGTGTATCTGTTTATTTTGCAGTCTTCATCAGTAGTGCTGCTTAATACCTCATCTCTCTCGTCAGAAGGATATTAGGCTAGGTCTCTCTCTACTTGGTGGATATATGTATTGGTTGATCCTACGAGTGTAATGTTTTTTGCTGCAGCTTTTGGGGCAGCTAGTATTAAATTTTCAATAACAGTGAAATGTGCATATACATGTTTGCCAAATGGTGAGAATCATTACTGATTTCCAATCCGCAAACTATTTTTTATGCCTCACTCTGTCGATGTTCCCGGAAGGAAGGTACAGGTCATGCTTGCCGTTTGCCGTTGAATTATGTTTTTTTTTCCTTGTCTTCAGAAAACTGAAAGTGAAGTTACAGTGAATATGATCCATCCCTCCCCGTTTGATATCATGAATATTACTCTCTAATAATATGATTTTTATCAAAAGATTTATTAGATTCTTTATTAATTATATTTTTATAGTTTACCTATCTAATATCATAAATCTTTTTAATTCTTTTTATAATTTTGATTAAACTTTAAATGGTTTGACTCTCTAAATAAGTTGGAGCAACTTACAATTTGGAACAAAAGGAGTATTATAGAAGAATTAGTGATAAAAATACGCATCAAAGATTGCACAAAATCAAGTACGACAAGTATTTTGATTTTGGCTGGCTGGCAGGGTCGATTGCTGAACCCGGCTGGGTTGGTGCGTTTGGTCCTGAGCGCCATCCCAATTAACATGCTGACGTCCCTCAAGCCACCAAAACAAATGCTAGAGGAGTTGGATAAGTTACGCAGACATTTCCTGTGGGCTGGTGACGGGGAGATCACATGTGGAAAAAGGCTATGGCTAGCTTGGAGCAATGAGGTTTAGGAGAAGTAGTTATTAGCTAGTTAACTACCAGTGCCCATGATTCCAAACAGACCGTCTTAATAGTTAGAAGTACTTAGTTCAATTTAGGAAAGCCAACTTATAACTTTTATTTTATTTATTTTAAGCCATTAATTACTCTATCTATTCTAAATTCTAAATTATTTTTTATATAATTTTACCTCTTACCATGTATCTGGATAGATGGTATATCTAGTCTAGAAAGCTCAAAATGATTTATAATTTGAAATTAAGAAATGTGATGTTTAGATCTATTAATGCTAATTGTAGATGCTAACAATTCGTACTAAAAGATGCAAATAAGTCAGGCGAGCCGAGAGTCAACCCATTCGCCGAGGGCATGAACGTGATGCGAATCCAAACCAGCACCGAGCATAAAAATGTCATGTACGGAAACAGATTGATCACGGCTCTCATTCTGTCAGCTTGGCAGCGATGCATTTCAATCGATCCAAACTTCTATTTCTGCTGCTGGTCAATCATGTACTACTACGTTTGAACGTGTTCCGGTGTTCTGGCGCAGTGACCAGTTACCCCAACTGTTTGCTGTTATTTTCTTTTTGGGTTAGGCCGGCCCTCTGTGTAGTTTGGTTGGGAGGTTGTCGCCTCTGTGTCCCTTTTGCGTGCGTGCCGGTCTTTCATAAGCGTTTAATAACTAGCCTTGTTTAGTTGGTAATTTTTTTATTTTGGGTACTGTAGCACTTTCGTTTGTATTTGATAATTATTATTCAATTATAGATTAATTAAGCTTAAAAGATTCGCCTCGCAAATTACAGACAAACTATGTAATTAGTTTTTATTTTCGTCTATATTTAATATGTACGTGTCCAAAGATTCGATGTGACAGGAAATCTTGAATTTTTTTGAAACTAAACCTTCTTGATTTGACAGTTTTAAAGAGAAAGAATATGTGAGTTTTGTGTAGATAAAATTAACTTGACTCAGTTTTCAATTTTGAACAATCAAACAATTAAATATCTATAAAAAGAACAAAAATAAACACTATAATAAAAGTAACTGATCACCATGTTTTTATAAATAATATGTAATATTTTTAAAAATAACACTATAAAACTCTCAAAATATATAAGCACCGTCCGTCGATTCACTAAGGCCTTGTTTAGTTCGTCAAAAGATTTAGATTCAGCTACTGTAGCACTTTTATTTATATTTAATAATTATTATCTAATTATGAATTAATTAGCTCAAAAGATTTATCTCATAAATTATATAAAAAACTATGTAATTAATTATTTTTTATTTATATTTAGTGTTTATGTATATGTTCAAAGTTTTAATGTGATAAAGAAATTTAAAATTTGTTGGGAACTAGGCTGAGCTTTTTAACTTGAGCCAGGCAGGTTGGCGATGCCGCGCAGGTATGATCGGTGGGCCACACGGAAGAAGCGCGGCTCAACATGGACTGTACCACTTTCTGAGCTCCAAATTATTTTATAAAATGGATACGGTAGTATTTTCGTTTGTATTTAACAAATATTGTTCAATCATATATTAACTAGCCTCAAAAAAATTGCCTTGCAAATTGTGTGTGATTAGTTTTTATTTCTATCTATTTAATGTTTTATACATGTATTTAAAGATTCGATGTGATGAGGAATATGAAAAATTTTATAAAATTTTTTGGAACGCACGAACTGCCAGAGAGAAAACCCCTTCGTCACGTTATATGTTTACTGTTCACGGGGCCCACTGGCCTGGAGTTGAAATATACTCGGCCTTGTTTACAAGGGAAAAAAAATTAGATGTCATATCAAATGTTTCGTAAGATGTTGAAAAAGTAAACAGATACTTATAAAAAAGCTAATTATATAATTTGACTGAAAACTACAAGACAAATTTATTAAATCTAATTAATCTATTATTAATACATATACGTTATTGTAGCACCAAAAGTTAATCATAGACTAACTAGGTTTAAAAAATTTGTCTCGTGAATTTCAACTAAAATGTATAATTAATTTATTTTTTATTTATATTTAATACTCTATGCATGTATTGAAACATTCTTTTTGATTAATGAAAACTTTTTGGGTTTCAAAAATTTTTAGTTACGTCAAATTTTGTGGTACATGCATAAAACATTAAATATAGTAAAAAACAAAAATAAATTACACAGTTTACCTGTAAATTACGAGATAAATCTTTTGAGTCTAGTTAATTTATGATTGGATAATAATTGTCAAATAAAAACGAAAGTGCTATAGTTCTAGAAACAAAAAAAACGGAACTAAAGGGGTGTTTGGTTGAATTCTTAAAGTTTAACAGGTACTATAACATTTTATTTTATTTGATAATTAGTGTCCAATTATAGACTAATTATATTCAAAAGATTCGTCACACAAATTACTCTTTAGCTGTGTTTTTTTAGTTTTATAAATAATTTATATTTAATACTTTATACATATATCCAATATTTGATATGACAGATAGTATATTTTAACTGGTGCAACCAAACATAGCCACCCTAAATCGTGCGTGTGTTGCGCACTACGGGACAAGGGAGTGCGTGTGCCCGTGCACCGTCGATGGAGAAGGGGTGACCCACCTGACATTGGGCACCTTCAATCACCAAATATCACTATCCCCCGATCAAATTATGTTATAAGAACACCTGAATCATATAGTTTCAAAAAATATATACTGGACTAACTAAATACACAAGAAACAAAAATATAGAATAAATGTCAAGTCAAAAAGGAATCAAACCAAAAAGTCTACATAATCCCTTAACTATTCACGGTGGACTACTTCATCTCTAAACTATAAAATCAAATTTTATACCATATGAACTTTCTAAAACCGGTCAAGTAACGCCTCAAGCGGTTTTAGACGGTGATTTTGTTATCGTGACGGTGATTTTTGTCTTTTTCTTATTTATTTTTGCCGAATTTTTGAAAAATTATAGTAAATCACAAAAAACATAAAATAGAAAATTTAATTTTATTGGACTCCGCATGAGTAGATCTACGCATTGAACATATAATATGGTATGCATTAGTATAAAGTTTTTGTTGTAGCTTTAGATCTATGTTTTTCTATAATTAATTGAAATAATTCATAGATGCGGCTTATGTGAACCAATTGTGGTGAATTTTTTATGGTGTGCTAATTATTATATAATTGAACTATAATAAAAATTTAATACTTATTTAATCATGTATAACTTAGTTATAAATTTCTTTAGGATTCTACTTGTTAAAGAGGTGTTTGGGACTGCTCTATTCCACGTTTTTTTAACTTTGCTCCATATTTTTTTAGTCAAACGGTTTCAGCTCGAGAAAAAATGGTGAAGTTGTGAGAGCACGTAAAGAGTTAATTCATAAACTCCGGTTTTTTTGGAGCTGCTCCACGATGGAGTTTGTGGAACAGAGTTTGTGGAGCAGTCCCAAACACCCCCTAAATCTATTCTTTATGTATAACTAAGTTATATATGATCCAATGAATATCATATTTTTTACTATATTCAAGCATACAATAATTAGTTCACCATAAAAATTCACCATAATTGGACCATAGAAGTTACAACTATGATGTATTCTAATTAATTACATAAAACCATAGATCTAATGGTACAACAAAGACTTCGTATTAAAGTGTACCATATTATATGTTCACTATGTAGATCTATTCATGTGGAGTCCAACAAAATTGGATTTCCTATTTTATGTTTTTTTTGTGATTTACTATAAATTTTGAAAGATTTTGCGTAAATAAATAAAAATAAAAAACAAAACCACCATTCAAAACCCTCTGAGGTTTATTTGACCAGTTTTGAAGAGTTCACGAGACAAAATCCGATTTTATAGTTTAAAGGGTGAAGTAGTCCATCTTAAAGTTTACCTTTTCTTCCTCAACTTTCATGAAAGTCCGTTTTTCCTCCCTCAACTTTTTAAATCGTCATTTTACCTCCCTGGAGCGATTTTGAAGGTGGTTTTGCTACAGTAACGGCGGTTTTATCTTTTCCTTTTTAAATTATTTTGGCTGAATATTTGAAAAATCATAATAAATCATAAAATAGAAAATCTATTTTTTTCTACACATAAAAGTAGATCTACACATTGAACTTATAATATGGTATGCTTTAGTACAAAGTTTTTGCTATGTTTTGTCTTTTTCTTTTTTATTTATTTCGGCTAAATATTTGAAAATTCAAAGTAAATTAAAAATGATAAAATATAAAATATAATTTTGTTAGACTCCACATGAGCATATCTACATAGTGAATATATAATATGGTTGATTTAGTATAATTCTTTTGTTGTAACTTTAGATCTATGCTTTTCTCTAATTAATTGAAATAATTCATAGTTGCAGCTTCTATAATTATTTTGTTGGACTAAAACGTACATATATTATGTTCATTATGTATATATACTCAGATTTCTATTTTATGATTTTTCTATGATTTACTATGATCAAAGATTCAGCCAAATAAATAAATAAAAGAAAAGGACAAAACCTTTATAGCAAAAAATTTGTACTAAAGTATACCATATTATATGTTTACTATGTAGATCTACTTATATAGAATCCAAAAAATTAGATTTTATATTTTATGATTTTTCTGTGATTTACTATAATTTTTCAACGATTCAACCAAAATAATTAAAAAAAGGCAAAACCGCCTTCAAAGCCACTCTAGGGATGTAAAATGCACGATTTGAAAAGTTGAGGGAGATGATTTGACTAGTTTTAGAGTTGAGGGAGAAAATGTGGATTTTCGTGAAGTTGTGGAAGGAAAAATAGACTTTTTCCTTTAAAGTAACACTGTAGGCTGCTATAAAGTTCGCTAAGCGGGCCTCCGTCTGACGAAGTTGGGCCGGTATCATAGTTGTCGGCCTGTCGATGAATTCCCGGTCGAGTTGTGCTGCATTGTCGTAAATCTGTACTCTGTCTGGCACGTCTTCCTCGCTGCCTCCGCCCCCAATTTCCTCGCCGCCTCTCCGTCTTCGAGAGAGAGGCCGCAACGCTCAGCTCGAGGAACGCATCAGGGAGCGCGTCGTGGGCAATCTCGTGGAGTTGTCCATGGGCCGATACGGGAACGATGTGGTACAAGAGTGCTTCGTCCCTAGTAAA
>Ga0182004_10001561_pt1 | contig 16929 bp, 12 predicted proteins | sample Sormic07211540_1_FD_120479 | JGI IMG/M metagenome (GOLD analysis project Ga0182004, IMG submission 120479) | Endophyte microbial communities from Sorghum bicolor roots, Mead, Nebraska, USA - 072115-40_1 MetaG | ecosystem: Host-associated > Plants > Roots > Unclassified | place: USA: Nebraska...
CCCCCCCCCCCCCCCCCCCCAACCCAAATAATGGTTTTCATTTGAACAACATCATCTATGTTCTTAAAACCTACAAAAGCTTGGGTTCTGGCCATCGCCTTGCTACAGACAATAATGCTTTTCTTGAATTTCACCCAATCATTTTCTTACTAAGGTACACACAATGAGGAAAAAATCTTCTGCAAGGCAGATGTGAAGGGGGTCTGTACCTTATGAAGTTTGTGCAAAATAAACATGTCTTTGGTGCACACAAGCCGGCGATGTCCCTACTCCCTATGGCATAGTCAACTAGGTCATGCATCGCCTCTAGTTATTCAGTGAGTCCTTGAAACTTTTTAGCTTCCTTTTGTTAGTGAGTCGAATAAAAGTTCAGTATGTGATGCTTATCAACAAAGGCAAAAGTCATTGGTTGTCATACACAAATCCTCTAGTCGGTCAATTCATCCTCTTGAACTTGCTTTTTCAGATGTCTGGGGCCTACTCGTACATCTATTGGGAAAAATAATTATTATTGCGTTAGTTTCATTGATGATTTTAAAAGTTTACACAGATTTATCTCATTCGCCATAAATTTGATTTTTTTTCAGCACTTTCATGACTTCCGAAATCTTGTGAAGCACCTTTTCAATTGTAAAATTGTTACTATGCAAACAGATTGGGGTGAGGAGTACCAGAAGTTCTTTTTTTTTCAAACACATCGGAATTTCCCGTCTATCCTTCCTGCATGCTCCAACAAAACGGCTCTGCTAAACGCAAATATCAACACATTGTTGAAGTAGGCCTGTCACATCTTGCTCACGCCTCTATGCCCCTCAAGTTTTGGGATAAGGCTTTTCTCACCACTGCATACTTAATTAATCGCCTACCATCTAGGGTTATCTCCTTTGATACACCTCTTGAACGGTTGTTTCTTCAGAACAACAATTATATTAGTCTCTGCACATTTGGCTGTTCCTGTTGGCCGAACCTGCACCCCTACCATAAACACAAGCTGCAGTTTCGTTCTAAGCACTGTGTGCTTCTTGGATATTATAGTATCATGCACAAAGGGTTCAAATGCCTTGATGTTGCAGAAGGAGATTATATATTTCACGTGACGCCATTTTTTATGAGTCTGTCTTTCCCTTCCAGTCTCTCCATCCCAATGCAGGCGCAAGACTTCGAGCTGAGATTTCTCTCCTTCCTGATGTCCTTCTTAATCCAATTGCTGATCAGTCTATGGGTGCCACTTTACATTACTCAACTTGGGTTAATGCTCCACCTGCATCTTGTGCTACTGACCCTTCAGGTGGTGCAGAACCTCCTTGCGTCATTGGTGCCCATGCAGAATCTCCACCAAATTATCAAATTGAAGACCTTTTGAGTAAAGTTATCGTGCAACTTTTTTTGAGAGAACAAGTTATGGCGCAACTTGATGACTCATATGAGCACTGCGTGACTGATCATAATGATTTGGTGGGAAAGATCAAGGGTTACCTCAGAAACAAGAGATACCTTATTATTTTGGATGCTATGAGGAGTAGAGATTGTTGGCCATGCTTTGATGGAGCATTTGTGAAGAACAAGTACAGAAGCAAGGTAATCATTACTGCTCGAATTGAAGGTGTTGCAACTTTTTTTTTTTTGACTGTCAACGGGGGAGTCGCTCCCCACCTAATTAAAACTTTATTGATTGCCCCAAAACGGCAGATTTTCAGATTATAGGGTACATGGTACAAAGTACAAAGAACCAATGTACAGAGTACAAAGAACAAAGACAAAGTCTAAAGTCTAAAGTAGAAGGACTACCTGTTCCTACTAGTGGCTGAAACTCTACAATGCTTGATCACGCGCTGTGCCCATATCGAGCACCCTACGGACAGCAACCTCCCATGTGCTGTGCTACAGTATGCCGGTGTTGCAACATTAGCTCAGTATGACCACACTATCAAAATTGATCTTCTTTTGCAGCAAGAATCATGGAAGCGCTTTAGCATAAAGGCATTCTCAAAACTCAGCAATCAAACATCTATATTGGTCATATGTCAAGGATTGCCCCTTGCTATCGTGCTATAGGGAGCCTTCTTACAGAGAAATGGAGGAACAAGAGTGGCAACTGTTCTACAATCAACTCAATTGGCAACTACTTTTGTTCTGGATTATTTGTCCACCTCCATTGCTTTTGTTATGTATTTAGACATAGTGTATACACTTAAGTACATAGCAAAAGAAATGTATCTAGAAAAGCCAAAACGTCTTACAATCTGGAATTGAGGTAGTAACAAACAATCCAGAACTCTGCTGTGTCTCACGTGTTCTAAAATTGAGTTTAAATGATCTTCCAAGGCACTTGAGGAACCATTTATTGTGCTGTACATCTGTACCATATTCCCTGAAGATTATCAAGTTCACGGAGGTGGATAGTTAGATTGTGGGCAGCCGAAGGTTTTGTGGAAGATCGAGGAACAGAGACAGCACTGGAGGAAGTTGCGGAGGAATACCTCAGGGAACTTGCTCAGCGCTCACTGATTCGAGTAACTGAAAGGAACGAATTTAAAAAGGGTAAAGAGATTTCATTTTCAGGTGCACGATCTTGTCAGGGAAATGACACTGACCATATCAAGAAAGGAGAGGTTTGCTCATATCTGCAATCACCCAGAAGTAACAGATGCTGGCAATGTGGCAAACCGTGTATCTGTGCACAGTGGAGTCCAAGGGTATCAACCAGGCCCAAGCATCTGCGCACATTTTTGTTGTTTGATAGACATGTGTCCATTCCATGGATCAACACTGCTTCGTCAAACTTCAGACTGTTAAGGGTCTTGTACTCTTGTGCCTCAGATACTCCGTCCTCAACTCAAGGTCATTCTTGATGCCATAACTGGTTTATTCAATCCGAAACCTTCTTGATTTATCACGTAACTGGAGTGAAGAAGGTACTAAGGTCAGTGACAAGGCTAAAAAACTACATATATTGCTGCTCAGGTTCGCTCATGTGCGGGACTTGCCATCTGAAATAACTTTGGTCAGGTCACAACTCACAAGCCTCCGGTACCTGTCGGTGAGCAAATGGTATATGTATGGCACATCGATTGGTGGTAATATATGCGGTCTCAAACAGCTGCATACTCTACGGAAGGTGAGATCCAGTAAAGATTTAGCTCAAAATCTTGGTTACCTGACGCAGCTAAGAAGCTTAGGCATCACTGGAATCCTCCAAAGCTACAGTGCAGATCTCTGGACTTCCATCATGAATATGACCACCCTTGACCCTTACAAAATTGGCTGTCGGAACTAGTGGTGAGAAAGAATCCTTTAGTTTGGAAAAACTGGGATCTCTTAGGAATCTGGAGAAATTTTACTTGACTGGCAAGTTGGTTCATAAGCTTAAGGTCCTATCAATGCGCTGATCTGGGCTAAAGGAAGATCCCCTCAGTTTGCTGTCTCAAATGGTAAACCTCGTTTATCTTAATCTTCATTGTACAAACGATGGGGAATCCCTGAAGTTCTGTTCTGGATGGTTTCCAAAGCTCAAGCAACTCTACCTTGGGAAGTTGGAGCGCCTGTCGACGGTTGAGATAATGGATGGTGCCATGACAAACTTAGCATACCTAGAGCTTTGTGAGCTTTGTCTGCCAGGAGAATTTGTGGAGATCCTAGAGGGAAACGGCCAGAGATTTGTTCAACACATTGCTAACATTAAATGTGTATGGTGTGTGAGAGCATAACTGTTATCTTAACAGTTTGCCGCACTGTGTCTAGTACTTCTTTTCAGATGCTGAGCTAAAATATATCCAGTAGGTGTGAATGGAATTAGATCCAGGCTCACAAGATGCTTAAAATATATCATGTTTGTAACGCATCTTAATTATGTCCATACATGCAGCTATGATGTTTCATTAAGTAAGGTTATTTTTTAAGTTGAGTTCGAACAAGTACTTGAGAATCTTAGGCCTTGTTTAGTTCCCAAAAAAATTTGTAAATTTTTTTAGATTCCTCGTCACATCGAATCTTGCGACATATGCATAAAGCATTAAATATAAATGAAAATAAAAAATAATTACACAGTTTGCTTGTAAGTTGTGAGACGAATTTTTTTTAGTCTACTTAGTCCATGATTGGACAATATTTGTCAAATACAAACGAAGTGCTACAGTGTCCATTTTTTAAAAAAAAAATTAAAACTAAACAAGGCCTTATTCTAGTTGTGTACGGTACATCATGTTTGTATAACACATCTTAATTATGTCCATACATGCAGATGCAGCTATAATGTTTAATTAAGTAAAGTTATTTTTTAAAGTTGAGTTCGAACAACTACTTAAGAGACAGCGAAGGATATTTTCTCAACTTGGACAGTAAAATTGGTTGTTGAATTTAGCCTAAAAAGTAAAAAAAAAAGACTAGGAAAAGGGTAACAGGGAAGAAATAACTGGTGAACGGTAAATGCTGCTAATCTGGGATAAGTATTGTGATAAATGTGACATTATGCACCCATAAGTTATTCAAAATGAGCAAACACTACTATAGACACCAGAAAACACCCAATCCCAATTCCTAATTCAAAACACTACTTTAAGCTTGGAGAGCAATTGAAGAAGAAGAAGATGTGGATTTTGAAGACACAAGGGAGGATTCCAGATTGTTTGGAATCTGGAAAGCTCAGGCGAATACTCGGCACGGTCAGCTTACACGATCCAGTTCAAAGGGCAAATCAAGTCAAATTTTCCAAATTTGATTTGGATGGTATGGGCAACCCCAAATTGCAAGTTCTTTCTATGGCTACTCTTGCAAGACAGGCTTTGGACATCACAAAGCCTACAGCTAAGAGGTTGAACAAACAATTATTTTTGTGCACTCCGTGAGAGAAATCTCGAGACAGCGCATCATCTTTGAATGTCCAGTTGCACGCAAGGTCTGGGTACTGGTCGCTGTTTGGAGTGGGTGCCAGAGGCTACACCTGCAGCGTTGGCATGACGACAATGATCTGGAAGCTTGTTTCTTGCAGCTGGTAATGGAGGAAGTAAAACGGGTCATTCCTTGGCAATTCTCACTCTCTTGACCTTATGGAAGAGAAGAAATGCTATCATTTTCAGAAACAGCAGGAAGGATGAGCGGGGCATGCTGTTAAGCCTTTATCAGTTGCAAATATTCCTTCTATGTAATAGCCCTATGTAACTCACTAAACCTCCACAGCCTAGGCTGTGGATGGTCGCGCTTCTCGCGCATGTGATAGTTGTTCAATTGAACCCCAAAGTAACGTTAGGGAATACTATTACTCTTTTTTTCAATGTATAGTGAAATATTATTATTGTGAAATGAGAAATCTACCATTACCATATATATCAAAATCAAATACATGAACAGTATTTTATCCCAAAGCTTACATTTGCTTAAGACAGGGCGTAGGGAACACAAAAACGTTTCTCTTTGATCAGCACTAGAGTTATAGTTAGGTGCAACATAATCAAAGAGTTGAGAGAATCACAACATAATCCAGCAATGAGCTGAATGTTATTCAGACCGCTGTGAAAGGAACATTCAGATAGGCTCCCATCACATTATCCGACCAACAAATACTTCTCAACAGCAGAAAAAGTACATAATCCCTTCAAAAATAAGGTACAACAATCCCTTGCTATGATCTCGCCTCCTTGTGGCACCTAAACAAATAACAAACGGAAATAAATTCCATGCTTGTTTCCTTCTTTTTCCTAACTAAGATGTTTTTGAAGCAGTCATCTCATGGGAATTGATTGATCCAAAATTCAAGTCAGTACTTCTGCAGTATCATTTTGAAGAATGCTTTGGGTCATCTAAAACACCAATATAAGCCATTGTCAAAAGGAGTTAACTGAGCGTATCTTAAGGCCCCTTGTGCGTCCAGGCGCACCGCCTGAGAGAGACGACAAATCAAGAGCCAGCCTGTGGAGAAGTCCATATACAGAAACAAGTTTAAGCTCAAAGTCATACTAATAGCATGGAATTGTGTAAAAGGAACATGGGCAATGACATACAAGCATGCAGCTCCGTTTTTTACTTCATTAGTCTCAGATTGCAACAAAATTTCTGAGACAGTTTTGGACACGATAGAGTAACCTGCAGTTTCTTTGCCCTCCTTGGTAACTGAAGGATAATGGAATTCACCATCAGAAAACACACACTGAAGCATCAATACACTGTGGAGGTAAAAATATTTCAATGAACTTACAAAAATCATCTGAATCTTCCTGGTCATCATCCAGAGAAAGCAACTTCTGCAGGTTACAATAACAAGTTTTTAGAAAAGATTAATGTCATAATTGGAGTCTTGCATTGAAAAAAATTCCAAGCAAGGGAACCAATGATCTGGGTGAATTACCTTCAAATTCTCATAGCATGTCTCAAGGTCATCATTGACCAAAAGATGATCAAAGAGACCTTGTTCATTGGACTGATCAAGTTCAGCCCGAGCATTTCTGAGTCGTTTCTGGATTTGCTCCTCTGTTTCAGTACCCCTGTATGACCAATTGACCAGAGAGAATAAATCAATCATGACATCTACTTATATGATTAAGAATGACATAATCCATCACATGAGATTATCCAAACACTTTTTTTCATGAACTACAAATATACCGTGCCCGAAGGCGCTTCTCTAGTTCCTCGAACGATGGAGGGCATACAAAGATGAATATTGCTTCAAGAGAAGAAGCCCTCACGGATCGAGCTCCTTGGACATCAATGTCGAGAATACACCTCTTCATCAACGAAAAAGCAATGGAAAGATGAAGCAGTTCACCTTTCAGAAATTTTTATTAAAGATTGTAGTAGTCTTACCTTTCCCTCGTCAGTTACAGATTCAACTGCTTCAATACTTGTGCCATATACATTTCCATGAACATGAGCAAACTCAAGAAATTTTCCCTCGCTTATATCTTTCTCGATCTTGCTGCGTTCTGTGAAGTGGTAGTGAACACCATCTATTTCCTTCTCCCTTGGAGATCTTGTAGTGTGGCTAACAGAAAATCCAAACTTCGATGGATAGTCTTTCATCAACTTTGCAATCAATGTCCCTTTACCAACACCAGAAGGACCACTAATCACAACTGGTTTTTGGCCGACGCCGATTACTCCCTTGCTCCAAGAAACAACTTCTGTTCCCTTGATTTTCCGTTGCTGCTTAACAAAGGGGGTGTCTATCTGAATGAGAAAAAAGCAGGAGTGTGTCTGCTTAGTTAGGTTCTGGATGTGTAAGAGAAAAGGTTTGACACAAGGAAATTTGTTAACATCTCTAGGAACATATACAAATTATTAAGCAGCTAGTGCATTCAAACTCTCTGAAGAGTAACAGTATTTTAAATCCAAAAAGGAACATCTTATCGATTGCTAGTGTATACCTCAAGGAACCAGATGGACTCATTCAAGGGAACACCCTTCTCGATAACCAATATCTTCTCATCACCGACAGGAATCGCAGACTGCGACTTGGTTAGAAGTGGCTGTTTCCCAAGTATTGTGGGTACAACCCTGCAATGCAACAAGACCAAAAATATGAATGGGTAGCTACAAATAGGTTGAGTGCAAGGGGATCAGAGCAGAGTAGCAGACCAATGAAATGATGAAATGCATTACCAAGTATGAGTGAGCTTGTCGTGAATTTTAACAACGGATGTTTTCGAGTCATCATCTGATCTACAGATAACATACTGCAAAAGCAAGAGAATATTGGGACGATTTAGGTCCAGAGTATTTCGCAGAAAAATAAACCAGCTGATAACTGAAAGCGCAAAGTTACAGTCAATACATATTAGCAAAGGTATTAGGTTATGCAACCTGCCATCTTAGTTAATTCCAAGCAGGTACAAGAAGCTCGTACAGTATCATGTACTGCGCCTACACTGCCTTTTTGCTTGAAAGAGAAAGGTCTAGCTGGTATCATGTAAGCTTTTCTAAAGTGACAAGGTACTCTACGGGCTATCCTTGTTGCAAAGGTTGACATTCATAAAAAGAGCAGCAGCTACTTCATATAGGTATTACAAAGTAGGAGCATTTGTTCCGAGCCACAATAAGCATAATACTACCAGAAACAACCCCACAGCAAGCGATGCACATGAAGTACCAACGAACACCAGGCAGAGCTAAAAGTGAACACCAGGCAGATCGCACTCACCGTCTTATCGCCGACGTCAACGGCACTCTGTTTGCAGTCCTTGGCGTCGACGACGCTGAAGTGGACAGCCTCTTCACCCTGTCCAGCCCAATCAATCAAACAGATCAAAAATCAGGCGCCACTATTCCAATACTACTTCACGTGCACATAACAAGACGAGCAAAGGTGCCAAAGTTTTAGAGGTTAAGGGCCGCCCATGCCCCCCGTCTTTTAATGCATTAAAGCAAGAGGGGTGCCAAACCCACTTGCAAGCTCAAGCAGCCAAATTAAACGCACTTGCAACTTGCAAGCTCAAGCTGCCAAACGCAGTTGCAAGCTCGTGGATGTAGCACCGGCAGCTAACCGAAACTCACCATGAGGATGTGCGGCAACCAATCTGATCCGAGGGGGGAAGGGCAGGTCGAGCGGAGGAGACTCTACGAGGGCCCTGTTGAGCACGGCAAACAAAGGGAGATTAGGATCACATCACAGCGAACGAACGAGTGCATTTAGCAACAGAGCCACCACCCCCACTGCCCCCGAACCGGAGGGATCCGGGGAGAGGGAGGGAGGAGCTAGCGCTGGGGTTCCGTTCCGTTCCGTTCCACGGCTCACAGAGCACAGCAACGAACGTTAGCATTTTCGCCACGAGGAAGAGGAACAAGAGAAGGAGCAGCCCGCGGACGGAAGCGAGCAAATATCAAGACGCAGGGATCACCGGCGCGAACCCGGGCGGGCGGATCCCGGCTCGGCGCGGGCACGGGTGGCGCCGGCGGCGCGGGCGAGCAACGCGTGGTGGGTGAGAGAGATTATTATATTATTATATTACAGAGAATAACAGACAGTAGGAGGGGGGAGGGGGGCGTCGCCGAATGGGAGGAGGGTACCTGGATCTGGACCGGAGAATGCGGCGGCGGGCGGGGCGGGCAGCGGCGTCGGGGGAGGGAGGAGGGATCACGGCCGGCCGGCTGGCGGTGGCGGTGGCGGGGCGGGGGAGGAAGGTGGGCTCGGTGTGGGGGAGCGAGGACGAGGTCGCGGCGGTGTCTTTATACGACTTTTCCTCCCCTTTTTTTTTTGTTTTTGTTTTTTTGTTTGGACGAAAGCCGGAAGGCGGAAGCGGACCGTGTTGGGATTCGGCGGATCTGGTCTGTGGCCCGGCCCCGGCAACGGCAAAGCTGCGGGAGCCCAAACTCCAAAGCGCGGGTCCTTTTTCGCTTTCCCCGCTTTGCACCTCACCTGGTCACCAATTCGGGCTCTTTTATTTTTTTTTTATCTTTCGCTTTGCGTTTCCTTGCATTTTCCCAAGTTGACTCGTCGTGGGGTGGGTACCGTGAGTGTGTCCAACCTAGTCCTGGATTTCTAATTTAATTAATGCTCCTAATTAGGAGTAGCTTAGGGCAGTATACTATATTTTCCTTAAAAAAATAGTACAATAAGAGTACTGGCATATAAGCAGGGAAATGGTAAGGACGTCAGCAATAGTACAAGTCAGTTGCTAGATCTAAGCTAATTTTTATGATAGTACTAGCTTTTAGCAGCAGCTCATAATATGATTAAACTCACATGATACTCTCGCATGATCTTAGTAATGTATATATGAGTTTAGCTCTTGATTAAGAGCTACCTTTTCCCTCTCTTCTATTACAAAATGAAAAAAAATGTTTAGAGCTAGGTAGTTTATGAGTCAAGCATTGTGGATATCTACTATCTCTAAGCCAATCTTTTTTATACTACTAGCTTTTAGTAATAGCTTATAGTATGATTATACTCACATGATACTCTCATATGATATATATATGAGTTTAGCTCTCGATTAAGAGCTAGCTTTTCCCTCTCTTCTATTATAAAATGAAAAAAATGCTTAGAGCTAGGTAGCTTATGAGTCAACCATTGTGGATGTCTACCATCTCTAAACTAATCTTTTTTATAGTACTAGCTTTTAGTAATAGCTTATAGTATGATTAGACTCACATGATACTCTCATATGATATATATGAGTTTAGCTCTTGATTAAGAGCTAGCTTTTCCCTCTCTCTTCTATTATAAAATGAAAAAAATGCTTGGAGCTACGTAGCTTATGAGTCAACCATTGTGGATGTCCTAGCGTGGACTCTATAGCAACCATTGTGAATGCAAGATGCTACGCAACATGGACAAAAAGTTGATCTAATCCTCCATCGCAAGGATATGCAACAGGTACTCACGATTGGGATTTGGGAGATCAGGGATGTACCCACAACTATTGGCTGGGTGTTGCAACTTTTGAGCATAGTGAATCGGTTTCTGTTTGGTGGGGTTCCTGTTTTTTTAAATGCTCTTTAATGTGTGCATATTCTAAAAGAAATGTTTAGTTCTTAATTTTAAATCGAGGTATCGGTTCTTATAGATGGCTTAATAGACCGCCCGTCCCAGCACAGCCGAAGATCTCTTGTCAAGCCAGATATTACACACCACAGCCTTTCTCGTGTCAGGCTGCTAGATAAAGCAAAGCCTATGCCCCCCCACAAAAGTTGAGGTAATGGTGAGTTAGGGTTGAGGTTAGTATATATATGCAAGCCAACATAATGGACCTGTCGAGCCATGACTTTAAACAGGTCTTGTTGTGCTGCTGGCATATCTAGGAGCGGCCCAGGCATAACCCTACTTGTCAGACTAGGCTGCCACCGAGCCATGCCAGGTTTGGAACGGGCCAAAAGATTTGGCTTATTGTCGGGCTGCCATATCGTGGGCTTCTTGTATATCTATATTGGTTTTCACCTTTATGCTGAATCATAAGGTTCCCCACCCTACTGTCTCAAGCTCTCAAACAAATATTCTCTCTGTTTTAAATTATAAGTCATTTTAAGATTTTTGGAGAGTCAAAATTTCTCAAGTTTGACCAAAATTGTAGAGAGAACTATAAAAAATTTTGACATAAAATAGCTATACTATAAAAATATAATTGATGAAGACTCTAATGATACTTAGTTGATATCATAAATATTATTATCTTATCATATAAATTTGGTCAAACTTGAAATGTTTTGGCTCTCTAAAATTCTTAAAATGACTTATAATTTGAGATGGAGAGAGTATCAAGGATATTCCATACCTTAGCCAAAAATTTTCGCCTAGCATCGAAAAATCAACAGACACCATGGTCCATGGATTGGACATTTAGTTTTTGTAACTTACCAAGTTACTATTATTATGTAAAATAAAGTGAAAGTGGTATGCTTTTTGTATAGCTAAAATGTTTTACATAAACCATTAAAACCTAGCCGGCATCGAAATGAAAATGACATGTGGCATTATTATTTACATGCACAGAACACACGGAGAAAGGAAAAAGAAAAACACAAGCAAGACGAGTAGCTGTATATATCGGATTTGGGCATTGCACGACATGTCTAGAACCGAATAAAACCCAAACCCGCAATATAAGCTCCAGTAGTGGTCAATTTGAAGCGTAGATTCCTTGCAATTGCAGGACGGCAACTTGGAAAGTCCTCTCAATTCGTGGCTCTGACGTGACAACCTCTAGAAGTAAAGTAACGCACCAAGCTGCAGCGTTTTCCGTTTGACACAAGCAGCCAATTCAGTACTAGTAGTACTCGGGCCTGTTTAGTTTCGAAAAGTGAAAACTTTTCGGTACTGCAACACTTTCGTTTGTTTGTGACAAATATTATCTAATTATGTACTAACTAGGATCAAAAGATTCGTATCGTGATTTACAGCTAAACTGTGTAATTAGTTTTTGTTTTCATCTATATTTAATGTTTCATGTATGTGCCATAAGATTCGATGTGACGGAGAATCTTGAAAACTTTTTGGTTTTCAGGGTGAACTAAGGCCTTGTTTAGTTTCTCAAAAATTTTGTAAAATTTTTCAAAATTCTCCGTCACATCGAATCTTTAGACGTATGCATGGAGTATTAAATATAGATAAAAATAAAAACTAATTGCATAGTTTGGTCGGAATTGACGAGACGAATCTTTTGAGCTTAGTTAGTCTATAATCGGACAATATTTGTCAAATACAAACGAAAGTGCTACTATTTCTATTTTACAAAAAAAATTTGAAAGTAAACAAAGCCTAAACAAGGCCTCGATTGTAGTACTCCTTTTTGCCGAAAAAAAAAGCGTTGGTTTCGTAGGCTGCAAAAGCTAAAAACCACCGAAAACGACGTGAAAGGCCACTGCGGCCGATCCTGCGTGCCCTTGCGTACCTACACTAGTGACGGATGAGTGAGTGGATGTGGATGAAGACCTTTCTAATGTCGACACCTCGATGATAATGGCTATGTCTAGATTCTGACGATGCCGACCAGTCCAAATTCTTCCTATGGCAGCACGCAGGAGATTCAGCTGTTTGCGGCGTTACCAATTGGATGCAGTTAGAGAACTTGATTCGATTTCGAGTCCATAAGAACCACTGGCTAGTGTTATATATGTCTGCAGGCTGCAGCAGATAGATTCTACCGCCCATTTGCCACACCAGGCCTCTTGCTGTGATTTGCACAGAGATCTCCAGATTTGCTGAAAGCGGTCCCTTTGATAGTTTGATATATTAATGGCCAGCATATATGTCTTCCTCGTCTTTACAGGACGTTAATTGTCTGCGACAACGAATTCATTCTTGTAGGGTGAGAAGTTTCAACACAGCAATTAATTTTCGGACTCTACTAGAGCATGTGTGTGCAGGATATCAGATTTCTGAATGCACACTCCATTTTAGGAAATAAATTGTTTTAGTTGTGAAAAGGAAAAAAAACAGAGCTCGGCCCACCGCCGGCCACCGCCCAGCCGTAGGCGCTAGGGTTCTCCAGAGCTTCGGCGAACTCTAACGCCCGCGGCAGCTGCCATCTTCCCCTTCCCTAACTGCCACGATCTTCTTTAGTTCCGACAAGCCTCCCCGGTCCCAACTTGGCCTGATTACCCTTGCCGCCACCAACTCCCGTAAGCCGTCCATTGACCATCCCCACCACCTATCCTTCATGTCTCCCCGTAGCCGGCCATTCTATAGCCCACTAGGGAAGATAGGGGAGAGCTCACTGGAACCCTAGAAAGCAGATCTAGGAGGAGAAAGAGGAGGAGAAGAAGCCTATCTGTCGCTGGATCCATCGCTACCGCTGCCATGGCCGCGCGCATGGGAGGTGCTGGAGCGCGGACGCTGATGGAGGGAGGCGATGGGGGCACAGGCAGGTGAAAGTGCATTTGCCCCCTATGTGGGTTTTGTTGTATTGATGACACTAAAATTAGAGACTAATATGTTTTGAATGAGAATTACAATAGCTATTAGTCCTATGAAAGATTCAAAGCTTTGACAAAAGATGAAATGATATCTCCCAATCTGTGGAGTTGATAAAGGTGTCAGACTCAAAGTGGAGCTTCAAAGTTTATTCTTTTTCACCTTGAGTTTAGATATGTCGTACTATTAAGAGGGATACAAAAGTTGTTGGTTTGGGGAAAGATAGAGTGCTCAAGTCTTTTAACTAAATCAAATTAGAGACACTCTAACACTTCACAGGCACGTAGAATTACTTTCTGTGACTTTTGGTGTCGGAAGTCTCGATGTGAGTCAAAACTCCCGACGTGTTGCGCGGGGACAATGGTCGTCGGAAGTCCCGACGTCAGTCGAAACTCCAACGCTGGGTCTCGCGTGCACATGTTGGAAGTCCTGACATACGTCGGAAGTCCCGACGCCAAGCCCCTGACCTGCTCTGCCCTCGCCTTCGCGCCAGCAATTTCGGCGCGTGTCAGCAGTGCTAACACGTCCGAAGTCCCAACATACGTCGGGAGTTTCGACGTAGGCTTTTCACGCAGACTCTGGCTGTCTCTTGCATAGTGTTTTCAGTGAGCGTTGGAAGTCCCGAGATCTGTGTGGGGACTCCTACATAGATCTGAGTAGACAACTTTTTCTTTAGTATAAATAGCTCTCTCTCTCTTTCTAACTATTACCCACTTATTCATTACGACCAATCTTCAGCTAAAACAACTCCCAAGCATTCAAGGCTCCCCTCTTTAAATATAGATAAAAAATAACTAAGTGCACAGTTTATCTATAATTTCGAGATAAATCTTTTGAGCCTAGTTAGTCTATTATTGGACAATATTTGTCAAATACAAACGAAAATGCTATTGTGATCATTTTGCAAAAAAAAATTGCAACTAAACAAGGCATCATCTATCAGCTAGCATTTCAAGCCTGGTTTAGTCCAAAAATTTTCAAGATTTCTCGTCACATCGAATCTTGCGGCACATGTATGGAGCATTAAATATTAATAAAAAAATAATTAATCACACAGTTTGCCTGTAATTTATGAGACGAACCTTTTGAATCTAGTTAGTCCATGATTAGACAATAATTATTAAATACAAACAAAAATACTATAGTAGCCAAGACCAAAAAAATTTTACCATTCGAAAAGGCATGTCTCTCTCAGGCTTTAGTTCAAATTTTTTTTGGGAAATCGACATTATAGCACTTTCGTTTGTATTTGATAAATATTGTCCAATCATAGACTAACTAGGCTTAAAAAATTCGTCTCGTTAATTCTGACTAAACTGTGCAATTAGTTTTTATTTTCGTCTATATTTAATACTCCATACATGCGTCTAAAGATTCGATGTGACGGGAAATCTGAAAAATTTTGTAAAATTTTTTGGAACTAAACAAGGCCTCATTCTCGGTAATGGTGGCTGTATAAGGCTTTGTTTAGTTCGTTGGGTGAAAAGGTTAGCACTTTCGTTTGTATTTGATAATTATTGTCTAACTGTGGACTAACTAGACTTAAAAGATTCGCGAATTTTTTTAGTTTTGGTATTATTAGTATATATATTATATATTTTATAGGTTGGCATGTCATTTTATTTTGACATATTTTGTTCCCAAAAGAAAAAGTGGCATGCCATATTTGCTCTATATTAAGTTCGAATCAAACAACTCTTTTGGATTCTCAATTTTTTATTATTGTTTTATTTTGAACTCTTGAGTCTACATAACATACACTTGCTCCTCTGCAATCTCACGAATGAATAAGGCACGGAGAAATAATAAGAGCATCTTTAATGATAATTTGGTAAGTACTGCTAAGAATTGTTATTATTTAGGATGGTTCTAAAACTTTTGCAAGTAAAAAAACACTCTCCTCTAACTGTTCCTTTTTCTTTGCTTAAAAAACAACTACGTCTCCTTCAATAGTTCTGTCTATCTTTTCTCTGCCTCCACCGACCACCATTATTTTTTTTTGAGGGAATCATAGAGCCTTTCATTCATTCTATGTCGGAGGGAATACAATCCGCGATTGCTAGATCAGCTAGCCAATCCGGTATTACATCAAGCCAAAAAAAGGAGCGTTCAGTAGCAGAGATCGTGGCTGCACACACATGAGCAGCCGCGTTTGCATCTCTACCCACCCAACACACCTGGAAATCGGAAAAACCTTTCCCTAGCTCTATGATATCAAGACATAAGCTGCCAATGGTGGAGTAGACCGAGTTTGGATCCAGGAGGAAGCGTGCTAGTACCTGGCAGTCCACCTCCAGAATCACCTTACCGAGACCCAGTTCAGACGCCAGCTCTAGTCCTTCCCGGGCGGCCAGCGCCTCCACGGCCAGAGCCGACTCCACATCGTCGAACCAGCGTGCGGCTGCACCTACCACCACCCCTGTATGATCACGGATGACCACACCAGTTCGTCCTGAGCAGGCCTGCTGATCAAAGCCTCCATCGGTATTAACCTTAGTCCAGCCCGGCTCCGGCTTCTCCCAACGCGCCCGCACTGACAGTGGATGCTTTGGCTCCTTTATTGGCCGCAGAGACACTAGCTCCTCGATCAATTTGGAGACATATCGCGCAGCCCCACCTGGTTCCCAAATTTTTCTCCCATGGCGTCGACCATTGCGACCCGTCCATAGCGCCCAAGCTCCGCAGATCATCATGGACGCCCTAGTAGGATCACAGGTCTCGGATCTCAGCACATCAGTAGCCCATGAGCACGGGTGAAACCTAGGAACTTCCATTCCCATGAGTCTCTTCACTTCATCCCAGAACCTCCTCGACCACAGGCAATCAAAGAAGACATGGTACAAAGATATTGGTGGCTGCAGCAGCAGGCACATAGGCAATGAGGTTACTGTTTGTCTCGCTGAAAAATCATGGCTGAAAATACTGATACTGCTGAATTTTTTCGATAAAGAAAGCTTCATTAATTTCAAAATCGTTACATCAAGGTGATACAAAGACCTTGAAACACTTCCGGCCTATGTATAGCAAAGATACACACAACCTTAAAGAACTTAAGACAAAGATACACTAATAACACTCAATCCGAAGACTAGACTGCCACTCATGTGCCCGGTAAAAAAACTCCTTGGCCACTTGCGCCAGTTGTTGAGATGCCGCTACAACCAAATCTTGTGAAGTTAGCTTCTGCAGGACAGCCCATGTACGAAGCCAATGTATAATCGAGTAGATAACCTGTAAAGGAATGGCTAGCAGATATTCGATAGATAAGCTCGAGCGACTCGAATGCAAAGAGCTAAGATGACACACTTTGCACAGTTGTAGATGGTCTCAGGTCATCAGTCTTTGTAATGTGATTCCTCAGCCTAGGCCTTAATATGCCTTCCACTTGGATTGATGGGTTGCTTTATTTGTTCTCCTAAGGCCTTGTTTACTTCCACCTCAAAACCTAAATTTTTTCAAGATTTCTCGTCACATCGAATCTTTAGACGCATGCATGGAGTATTAAATATAGACGAAAATAAAAACTAATTGCACAGTTTGGTCGGAATTGACGAGACGAATCTTTTGAGCCTAGTTAGTCCATGATTAGA
>Ga0182004_10001562_pt1 | contig 16926 bp, 6 predicted proteins | sample Sormic07211540_1_FD_120479 | JGI IMG/M metagenome (GOLD analysis project Ga0182004, IMG submission 120479) | Endophyte microbial communities from Sorghum bicolor roots, Mead, Nebraska, USA - 072115-40_1 MetaG | ecosystem: Host-associated > Plants > Roots > Unclassified | place: USA: Nebraska...
TCTCGTAAATTACGGATAAACTGTGTAATTAGTTATTAGTTATTTTTATCTATATTTAATGCTCCATGCATGTGTTACAAGATTCGATGTGACGATGAATCTTGAAAATTTTTGGAAACTAAACCAGTTGGAAACTAAACCAGACCTTCACCGTGAGATAGAAAATTACGCCTTGTTTAGTTTCCAAAAATTTTCAAGATTTCCCGTCACATTGAATCTTTAGACGTATGTGGAGTATTAAATATAGATAAAAAATAACTAATTGCACACTTTATCTATAATTTGCAAGACGAATCTTTTTAGCCTAGTTAGTCCATGGTTGAATAATAATTTTCAAATACTACAAAGGAAATTGCTACAATCAAACTAAACAAGGCCTTAACCATGATGAAGTCCTCAGTAGTTGCACTCACACAAGCAGTTGTTTTTACTTGTAGCACTTCTCGAGTTTAAGGTTTTACTAATTTCTGATGAATGAACCATGCAGTTACCGGTTTTTATGCCTCGTTTTTCAATAAGTATCTTCAACTGGCCTTTTGAAAAGAAAAAAAAATATTCCCGAGATTGTCACGTTATCAGTACTGTCATTATTTAGTGAGGTAAGTATCTTGACTCGTTGAGCTTTTGAAACGGCAGGAGGTGGGTTTCTGTGAAATTGTATGCAATGGAAATCATTGCTCAAAACTATAGTATCATGACAGTTTTTGTCAAAGATATAGCGTGATTTTATTTTTATTTAAAACTGCAGGATATATGTAAGAACCTTTTGTCCTGTTGCAAATGCGCATGCGTAAATGCGTTCGGATTGGGGCCTAGTCCTGGAACTTTTTACAGGTTTTATTTCATTTACTAAATTATTAGTTTTTGGCGACATGCTTAATTAATAGGTGTATATATTTAAATGAAGCACGGGGATTACCTACGGTCTAGAATACTAGCTTGTTTTAGTGGTGAGCACAAGAATAAGCTAGTGAGTAAACGAAATGGTTTTCAATGTACAAAGAGGGCTGAAACAACACTTTTTTTAATATGGAGTATACTATTTGGGTTCCATTTGAATATTTTCTATGTACTATATAACTTTTTTTCTATAAAATAAGGATTTGTTTGCTAAACCTCTTAGAGCAGCAAGCCAAGGCTTCACCAAACAATATTTCATATGACAATGATTCTACATTGATTGCGTGAAGTGATTTTCTAAAATAGACTAAGAATATATGCACATAGTTTCCTACATGGGATTTATCCTAGGCGATCACCCTTAGCCATATATACTTCTCCCAGAGAATCATTTACCACGAAAAATAAAAAGAGGCATAAAGAGATCTACCAACTTTGCTCTTAAATTTCGGTTCTATAACAATTCCATATATGCAATCGTTACAAAAAAAAGTTGAATAACAAGGCTTGTAACTTGGAAGGGTGATTTTTTAATTTTACTATTGACACTGTAGTACTTTCGTTTGTAACTAGGCTCAAATCTCGTAAAATTACAAACAAACTATACAATTAATTATTTTTTAATCTATATTTATTGTTTTATACATGTACCATAAGATTCGATGTAACGAGAAATTTTAAAAAGTTTTTAGATTTTAGGGTAAACTAAACAAGGCCTAAAGCAGGGCGAAGCTATGTACGTTCAAGACTGGCACCCACAAAAATTACCAATATTTGAAAAATCACTATTAGGAGGAGATTTTCATCATGGTTATAGATCAAATTTTCATAACTATATAAAAAATAACCCCTCTAATTTGTTCTAGCTTCACCTCTGGACTAAAGCAAACATACAACTGTATCATTTTAGGATGGCGCCAGTGGCGCAGAGTTTAAACCACAGTTAACGGAGTGGTACTCACCCTACCGAACCAGTAGGGTTCTTGCAGCCTATGTTACACGAGTACGGGTACGAGTATCGGATACAATACGTATCGGATACGCGGATACACACTTTTTAAAAAGAAAATCCACTAAAATGGTGTATCCGAGTATCCGTATTTGCGTATCCGATGAGTATCGGATACGGATACGTCACCCCTCTTGGAGTATCCGTATAACGTAGCTTGCAGCTATCCGGTGCACACACACAGGCACACAGCTGCTTTTGTACTCGTGACGGGGCAGGCCGGGCCACCCATCTGCGACCTCTGGGCGTCCCTGCGTGCACGCGCGCGCACACGCAAAGGCAAAGGGGCTCTGCTAGCTCTGGGCGACAGAGACGAGACAGGGGGCGACTTGGCAATCATCCCTCCTGTCCCGTTGTGCATGGCATTTGGCATTGCCATGGCTTCCGCCTTCCATAGATGCTTGGCCTGCCAGTATTCACGTGCTTCGCTCTCCATCCATCCCTGAGCTCCAGCCATTGGAAGCTTCCCTGTAAAAAAATGTGAATCATGAGAAGAGCGAGAGAGAAGAGAGAGAGCAAGCAAAAACTTTTCAAGATTCCTCATTATATCGAATTTTACGAAATATACATGGAGCATTAAATATAGATAAAAACAATAACTAATTGTATAATTTACTTATAATTTGAAAAAACAGATTTTTTGAACCTACTAAATACAGACCAAAGTGTTACCGTGCCAATTTTTTTTTCACCCCAACAAAACAAGGCCTGAGCTCTCACATCGACATCGACATCGGATGAGAGGCATCTTCATAGCGGTACAAGGCGCACAGAGTAGCTAGGCAGCTAGCAGCAAGCAAATGGAATATCGGTATCGCAGGAGAGAGAGAGGAGTGCAGGTGGAGAACTGGAGCCTGGATGGATCATGGACTCATGGATGGTATTGGTTCAGTTCAGCTGATCCTGTTCTGTGTGTGATCTTGATCTGTTCCCAGATGACAAAAGTCCATGGCCAACAGCCCTACCTGCACTGCTGCTTCTGCACATCATCATCATATCCCATTGCCAATGCCCATTGCCCTTGCCCCGAGAGATTTGCATTCTTGCACTGCATCAAGGGCTCAAGGCATGCATACCCCTTGCTGCCAGTTCAGGCCTGCAAGAATAAAATAATTTTGTGAAAAAAAAACATTCACCAGCTGTTTTCCTCTGGTTCATGTGCCCCATATATCTACCGGGAGTACTCATGTGTGTGTGTGTGTGCATATACATGGGTCATGCATGGTCTTGAGTGGGGTTCAAGGGAGATGTGTGCTGAAGGAGCACATACAGTACTAGTCTAGGAGGACATATGGGGCCAGAAGGCGTGTGATACTATAATACCAATTTACCAAGCCACCGCATTAGATAACACAAAGATGAGACAGAAGAAGGCACGGGTTAGTTAACAATAATAATACGCCAGACCAAATCCAATCCACAGACTAAAGGCATACTGCTCCACTCATATTTGCTTGCTGCTCTGTCTTGCTGACCTTTTTGCCTTGGATATATTTATTTTATTTTATTGACTTCTTCTCACGCCAGGTTCTTTATTTTTATATATTAGATAGTAGAAGCCAATAAAATGGACGATCCAATTGGGCAGTACAATTGGTGCAACAGCCCCATGCTGTTTTTTCAGAACCTTTGCTATACCTATACCAAGCTCTTCAGTCCCATCAGATTTCTGCTCTCCCAACTACTCTTGCCCAAGTTCCAACAACACGACATAAAACATGCAAAAGTCAAACGCAAATCTTCCTGATCATATTCTCCAAGGCACTCGAAGGGTCAAAGGTCTAAAGGATGATGCTCCAACCAGGCCATGGAGGCATATACGAAAATAAAAGGGCCTGCTGCCTGTTACTCCTCTCATCCAAAAGCATGTCAATTTCGAGGACATTCCTTTAGCATATCAAGAGTCTCCAAGGTGACAAATTGATTGGAATCTTCTTTGAGATTATGCAATTTCAAACAAAAAAAAAATCAGCAGCAGCAATCTATATGTGTGAATCTTTACTTATTATATTACTAGCAACAGAAACTGAAAAACATTTGGCTGGCAAAACTATGCTCGTATTCTGCATCAGAGTATTTATTTATAATTCCATGAAAAGAAAACTGGGGATGGAAGAAGCTCTGGGTTAAAGTTTACTACCATGGTTCTGTGGATTTAAGTGTGCCGCCTGCCGTCCATCCTCCATTTTTCTATGTCCCTCTCCCGAGCTAGGAGGACCACCTTCTCAAGTGTCTCCAAAAGTGAGCTTTTGCCTCACGCCTTATAGTATTGTTATTGTTATTATCTTGGACCTCTTGTCAACCGCAACTTCTCTAAAAAGTGGGGGCCTGTGGTCCTCGTTGATCCTGTCTCCTGTGATAATCAAGTTAGTCATGTCATTGCTATCTTAGGCTTACTAATACTACGGCCAGACAGACGTTAGGAGTAATAAGCAAGAGAGGCTTGCAATGTTAGCTAGCAATAGAACTTGAATTCTCACTGACATACTAAACCAGAATGATAGACAGAAGGGTGAGAAAATGTTCAGCTCACACATAAAACCAGTGAGAATTTTACCAGCTAAACTGGTGGTGAAAAACAGTGCTATAGTCAGTACAGAAAAGAGTCCAGGCCAAGCTACTCTGTTTAATACAACAACATACATATAATAACATACCTAGCATGGGGTCCTAGTATATACTACTAGTATATAGAACCAGATGACAGCATGTTTGTTTAGGAGGCAGCCATGTTTTAGCAAATCATCATATCATAGGGGGGTACACAGCAAGAGAACAGGTAGTGACGGGCAGTTAGGCACGCAAGGTGCAGTCCCAGAATTCGTTGGATCTGACCTATCGGCTACAACGTTGAGACAAAAGCTGTGTAATTTGCAGGGCAACGACATGTCTACAGCTTCCCGTTCCATAGGGCCAGATTAAAATTCTCAAAGTCCAAGTCAGGTCAAATCTGTAAAATCATGTTACAGCTAGCTAGCCATGCACTTTGGTACAATTGTGGCCAGGTGGAGATGACAGCCGATTGATTGCAGCCGCTCCCTCCCTTTTGCAATTATTGACTCTTTTCCATGTCTATCTATGTCCATGAAACCATGATTCATGAACCTCTCCTCGAGTGGTTTATGCAAACTTAACTTATTAAACAGAGCATGTCTATGGCAAATCAGGAACTAGTGCAATCATGCAAACTATTTTGGTTTGAGCCCCCCCACAACACTAGAATAGAAAACAAATAAATTTAAGTTTGCAGTACCATGCATAATAGCATTAGAATCAGAGTTAAACTAAGATTGTATCAGGAAAATAAAAATGAAAATTTTATTCTTTTGTGATAACTTTCACCAGACTTGCGATTTAGCAAACAATAAAGATGCCGATGCTGACCCATTTTTTAAAAGGACAAAAAGTCAAGCTGCTTTTGCAATTTGAAGACTGGCATAGATCAAACCAAGATCTTGTTCTCTAAACAAATAAGTACTCCATAAATAAATTTCTCCTCAACTTGCTAGTGACTTGGGATTGGTTGAGACATAAACATCTTGCATGCTTATACATTTTTCAATTCTTGTAGGAAAGCCATGTGCGTAATTCTCCAACAGAAATGCCCCACAATTCAAGCGGGCAACATAGAAAAGTTATTGGATCATTAAAAAAAGAGCATATCATTTTAGATAAAAAATATAGATAAAGGAGTAAAATGAATCTAGAGAACAATGATCATGGGACAACAGTTAGCCAAAGATTACTTTCAGAAGGAAAGAATAATTCCAGTAATAGTGAACGTGAGGCAATGATTCCTGTTTATAGAAGTAAAAAGACAATGAAGAAAACATCATGCACATCTAAGGATTTGTACCAACAGTTGGTTGTGCAGGGTTGGCAGATATCATATCTTAAGGCAAAGGTGGACCACCAAACACCAACAAATTTTGTGTAAAGATTGGATTACAATCTGTTACTAACTAGGGCATTTACAGAAATCAATAAAATATTTTACATGGTTCACGCCTCGCCAGCCATCAGTACTAAAGACACAATATATTCTAATTTATGCAAGAAATGAATGGGTAGATTGCTAAACATCACCCTACTTGTAGGTTCCATATATCCAAATAAATATAGGAAAGATCAAATATCCTAGACAGTGCTTACGATGGTCCAAGGAGAATACAAGACCTAAGAATGAAGCTACAACTATGAAAACGTTCACACTAAGAATCTATCCTCCCTTCTAGAGTCTAGCCCCACAGGCAAATGGCTGAACATTCATTGAACTTCCTGAATAAGCACTAAGCTTTATCAATTCAATTGTTCTTTTTTCCATTCACTAATCGCATAATTTATTGCCCTTCATCTTACTGGAACCGAAGCAAAAACCCTAAGATGCTCACCAAATAGAAATGCGATAGCTTACATAGATTCCTTTATCCTCCCTTACTTTTCTCAATTAATTATCCTTTAATGTCCTTATCATAAATGTAGCAATCATCCTTGCACTTTTAAGTTTTCATGCCTGATATTGACGCGTCCACCTTAGGGATAATATACCGAAAAAGCTAAACAGTTTTAATGGGTATTATTTGGTGACCCAAGGCAGTGTCCAAGCAAGGAAGATCATGCCCAAGATGCTCTGCATCAAGCTGATTGCGACATCAACCTTCTGTGGTTCATTGGTGAGGAGGGCGGCAAAAGAGGAAGGTTGGAAAATGGAAAAGAAAAACACTAACAGCATCCGGAAGGGTGAGTGCACGTAACCGCCATCATCACAGGTTTTATTATAAGGCATGTTCTGACTTAGAAACACAAGTAGCTTAAGTGGCACCAATTAAGTTCCTAACATGAATTCTTCACTTCTGCATCAGTAGCATTTTGGCGTTAGATATGACTAGGGGTAATCATAAAGAAATGCGAAGGCAACAAAGACTGTATGATCAACTGATAGTCTTTCAGGCACAAACATATTTAAGCTTATTCTTGAAAACTGGTCAATAAAGCTCGAGACAGATGCATCAAAGAAAAAAAACAGCATCTTGTGATCGGAAAAGTACTTTTTCAAGATTATGGATGACCAAGAGGGATGATGGGTTCTTGCATCACAATCCTGTAACCCCCCTTCATTAGTGGGCTCTGCGCATGGAAGATTCCTCACATTTTCAAGCTTTCATACTTAGTAGCAAAATAAGAGGACAACTAGTTGATCATTAGGCCTACAATATAGCAATTATTTAAGTGAACACTTGCCATTAAGCAAACGGTATGCACAGAGGCATCAAATAAAGGTGGGGTGTAAAGCAAAAGACAAAAGGAAACAAGAGTTCCAAATCTTATCACAGTGGATATTAAAGTGCAAGGCCTACGTGAAATTGTCAGGCATACAGATTGACCAGATCAAACTTCGGTGCAAACTGAACAATTAAGGGACACTTAAAGGAAGCATGTAGTTAATAATCATTCTGGAATCATAGTATTTTATTTTACTTAGTTTGATACAAGTACAAGATTCAACAACAATAGAAGATTCCTAAATTCCATTACTTTGCACTGTTCCCAGCCATCTACTACCTTTTCTTTGGATGACTATGTAAAGTCACAACTCACAACTCACAACTTTCACCCAATATACAGACCAACTTCAACAGAAAACAGTTAGATAATGAAAAGTTGTCAAAACAAATAAACAATGTACCTTTCAGAGTTGCTGTGCTATTACACTTCTCAATAAACTACTAGCCTAGCGGCCATATTTGCTTACATGTCTTGAAAGACAGCACCTATTAAAATTAGGCCTTCGGGAGAAAATAAGGCATATGCTGAGATATAAAAAATTTGGATCCTATATACAAGGTTTTAGCAGCATGAAGTCATAACTGAAATCAGAAAGCAAATAGTATGTTTCCATATGTAAATTATTTCTTCCCTCAACTGTGAGTAGCCATGAACAAATAAGTAAACAACAACAGCATAGGTTTATCATCTGGCTTAGTCAAGGACCTATAAGTCTGAACCATGAACAAATAATAACCGCCTGTTCAGATATAAATACACTGACCAGTGACCACTGTACTTTAAAATTTAAACTGAACCATTTCAGATAATCATAGATGTTGAAATCTACTATTTATCAGGGGGAAACAACTGTAAACTTCAGTTCTTAAGAAAATAAATCACATGCAAATAGCAAACTCATTTCAAGGCACGCGGGTGAGTCAGAAAAAAATTTATCACCTTGTCAGAGAATTAACAGGGGAAGAATCAACCTGTGAAGAATCAACAGGTTAGAGAGTTAACATCCCATGGACATCACATAAATCAATGATACATGAAGCACTAACACACTGATATTTATAAGGTATTCCTTCTCAAGTAGTTGATTATTTCACTGCAAGGGTCTGGAATCAACTTTGTGCATAACTTTATGCATAAACGATTACTATGTTTGTCATCAGTGCCTGCTGTTTTCTGTGCCCATGCAGAAGAACATATATATGTTTTTAGGTCGTCCGATTAATCGCGATTAATCGTCCTGGTCGGTCAGGAGTGCTCGATTAGGAGGTCCGACCCGACCAGGTCGACCAGAAACCTGGTCGTCCGATTAGTCGTCCAATTATCGCGATTAATCGTCCGATTAGGACATGGACGACCAGGTTGTGTGCTCTGTTTTTGGGCTTTTTTGACTGGGCAGATATGTGGGGGGTATGGAGATGCTGTTGGTTGTCCCAGTTCTTCAAAAATAGTTAAGAGATGTTGGTTTACATCAAAAAGAGTTCAAGGATTGTTCTAGAGGCGCCAGAACAAGTTGAAGATGAAGAGGAATGTTGGTTTACATGCTTCCTTTATTGTGTATAATATAGTGTATATATAGAGGTAGGTCGACCAGCTGATATGCCTGGACGACCAGGGGACGACCAGGGTCGATTAATCGACCTGGTCACTGATTAATTGCAATTAATCGCCTGTTCGGTCCCAGGTCGACCAGGATCGACCAGCCGACCAGAAAACATTTTATATTTTTTCCATGTGGGGCCTGTTTGGTTCCCCTTGCTAAACTTTAGTCACTTTGGTAGCTAAACTTCCAAACACATTGACTAAAAGGAGCTAAGATAGTTTAGCCCCACTAGTCACCCAAGAGTAACTAAAATAGTTTTAGTTAGGTAAAATTTAACAAGGGGAACCAAACAGGCCCGTGATATTCCAATCTTCCTGGCAGCCCTAATTCACAGCAGGATTTGAATGTATACACTGTAGACACAGGATAACTCGAATAAACCTAGCTCAATTCAGAAGAACTAGTTGATAAAACCCTAGAAATGATTAGGGATGTAAAAAATACCAATATTCCAAGGGGCAAGGGTATGAAAGGAAGAGTCGGTTATCCACTTTACAGGGGTAGACATATGAAAAGAGATACTGAAATGCACTTGCAGTGGCATTGCAGCACTCCTACCTTTTCTGAATTCTTGAATACACAAGATGGAGGTATGCATAGCTTATTTGCCACTAGGTGCTCAGTTTCAGTTGCTTAAACACAGATAATGCAAAGTATAATCTTACCATTAATTTTTAGCTTCATTGAAGCACTGCAATGATAGCACTGGGACACTAATCAGAATCACCTAAAAGAGAGCTTTTTGCTTTGCTTGCATACTGCATTCACTCAGTCACATGGTCATAGCTAGGGCTGAATACCCATGATTTTATAACATGTAGTATTAATATAGCTGTATAAAAACCCAAATATTGCTCCATTGTTCAGGCTTAAAGGAATTTCGATAAGAGCACAGTAAATTTTCTTCACTTTCATATTGATATATTTTTGTGATATGTATTGTATTGGACAAATAAAAAGCACAGTGATTATCCAGCTGTTAAATTCTGGCTACGCCACTCTTAGGAATGCACCATATGGATCGTTAAACAGACAAATTGTGTGGAATAAGAAAACACTCACATAGTGACACAGATCAACATTTCTGTGCAGCAACAGAGGCTTAGATGAATTATGTGAAATAGGAGAACAATCACATTGATCAACATTCCTTTCTACAAAGACTGAGCACAGATGTTTAGTACATTATTGCAACGCTATGAGGTTCTGTGAACATGTGAAGCAGGAAAAAAAAAACATGTGACTCGTTTCATGACCTAACGAAAGGAGGCCCCTCTGCACGGCAGCGTCCACCTCTGTCACACGTCATCCCCGGCGCCGTCGAGGGCCTTGAGGCCCTCCGCCACCGCCCGCGCGCGGTTCTGCGCCTGCCTCTCCACCGCCACGAAGTAGAGGCCTGTACGGAAGCACCAGCGGGGCGAGACCGCCGCAACGGGGAGAAGAGGTTAGGGGAAGACCGCGACGGAATGGAAGGAGCAGAGCAGCAGGGGGTTAGGGTTTTTAGGTACGGGCGCTTACTCATGGCACTGCCCAGGGCGCAGATCCAGAGGATGCGTTGCGACCACCTATCTCCCACCACGCCCCGGCCTCCCAACCCCATCCTCCGGTCGCCGCCGCCGGCAAAGCCGCTCGCTTCGACTTGGGCACTGTCGTGTCGTCTCCGTCGCCGACCGTTCCTCGCGGCGTGCGTGCGCGCCCGATGAATGGGCTCTACGTGTGAGATGGGCTTGGGCCGTTGAGAGAGGAGCGCTGCAGCCTGCAGCCTGGATAGAATCGAAGGAGAGATCCTCCAACTTTCGCTAGAAATTCAATTCTCCTTCTGAAAATTGAGCTGATTTTCTGTAAAATTCCTGTGTTCTAAACAAATCCTGAAAAAACAAATATCACATGCACTCTATCCCTATAAACATCTCCGAAGCACTGAATTAGACCAACTAAGTTTAGAAAAATACGAACACCCGTATTAAGTTAGGGATGAACCGGATAGGCAGTTTCCACTGTAAGGAACCTAACTAGCTGAGCACGCGCAGTTCGCATCCTTCATTTGTTTTTTTAAAGAACAGGTCAAGTTTACACCTTAAATGGTTTCAATGGTGTTTTTTTATCCTATGTGGCGCTACTTCACTTGCAGTGGCGGATCTTGGTGAAGCTAAGTTTAAAACTAAGCTTCAAACTCACTCTGTTTAGTGTTTTTGCTAGCATGTAGGAGATGATGTTTAGTATCTATACTTAGGTCTTGTATATATGCGATTTTTTTTTTGGATTTTGACATTGTAACATTTTCGTTTTTATTTGACAAACATTGTCCAATCATAGAGTAACTAGGCTTAAAAGATTCGTCTCGCGATTTACAGACAAACTGTGCAATTAGTTTTTATTTTCATCTATATTTAATGTTGTACCGCAAGATTCGATGTGACAGTGAATCTTGAAAACTTTTTGGTTTTTGGGGTGAACTAAACAAGGCCTTAATATAATTTCTACTGGAAGGGGGTCATGGCCACCTTTGGCCCTAACAAAGCTATGCTCATGGTCATCCGTGAGAAGGGTAAACCAGGCTACGTTTACAGTTTAGTACTCCGTACCAAACAAACTTTATAAAAAAAAGTTACATAAATAATTTTTGAAAATCATTTAACTGTTTCTTTCTAGAAAAGTTATTATGCAATTGAAAAATCCTAAAATATTATTCAAACTTAGAAAAAAATCATTGAAGATTTGTTTTAGGTTAGAAAATATAAAAGTATGAAGACAGTTTTAAGCTTTTCCTAAGACCATGCTCTATTTTATGGTAGCTATCTTATAATTAACATAATCTTATATTATCCCCTTTTGGTGTTTATTTGCTAGTACAATGCTCTCGTTATCTATTTTAAGTCTATATTGACTACTCAAATTACTTAGGCCTTGTTTAGTTCACCCTAAAAACCAAAAACTTTTCAAGATTCTCCGTCACATCGAATCTTGCGGCACATGCATGAAGCACTAAATATATGCGAAAATAAAAATTAATTACACAGTTTACCTGTAAATCGTGAGATGAATCTTTTAAGCCTAGTTACTTCATGATTGGACAATGTTTGTCAAATAAAAATAAAAATGCTACAGTTCCAAAAAAACAAAAAGTTTTCGGAACTAAACAAGGCCTTAGAAGTTCAGGTGACTTTGACAACACACAACTACACAAGTATGTTCTACGTGGTCAAAATGGCTCGTACAACGCTCCACCTCATGTAGCAAAATGACGAGGTGGAAGGCCCAAAACATAAAATGGTTTGCAATGCCGTCTTTGCTAAAAGCACAAATAATTCAGAACTTCAGATCACGTGTTAGAAGTTCACAACAAGGTGCATCATCTTTCAACAGGACCAATGCTACAAAAAGGAGTATGTTAGATCACATGCTGTCTAGCAAGTGGCAATGCGCATCCACACCATCTCATGAGAAAAAAAAAAGCACATCCACCTTACTGGCCATACTCCTTCGAGAAAGAAAAAATGGCGTCAACTTCCATTTCTTCAGACAGATCATGATCCCCCATACAACTAACAATAATAGTATCTTTCAGTGAACCAACATGCCAACCTACTCGGCGACCAGGACGAGATTATGGTCCATCCCTGCTGCAACTTGCAAGACTTCCACCCCTTCCAGGGTATCTACAAGACATGGCTCCGCCTCATCAATGGAGCTGCCCAGACCTAGCCTGCCATTCCTGCCCGATCCCCAGGTCCAAACTTCACCTTTCGACGTGAGAGAAACGGAATGGACTCGGCCAGCCGAGGCCGATACCAGCCTCTCCCTGCTCAGACAGTCCACCAGTGCAGGGATGTCCTCTTGACCAGGCCGTCCGAGCTGGGAGCTGCAGTTCCACCCCCATGAGAGGAGTCCAGTTTCCACACCATCGGTGCCTTCAGTCAATGTGTGGCATAGTGCGAGAGAGTGGCCGACACTTGCTGACATGGAGAATGGCTTGTAGCTCATGCCAACAGGAAGCAATTTGGGCGGCCCTGCCTTCCTACCCAGCTGTCCGTAAGTGTTGTCACCCCCGCTCAGTACAATGCCATCCGCTGGAAGATTACAGAAACCATATGAGATGGTGGTAGGCATAGATTTGAAAATAAGAGTACCCCAAAAGGCTAATTTGAGAATGATGGATGGTCACTGTGATTCATTTTCTGTAGTGTGTTTCCTAAGAGGCTAAGATGACATATTCTTTTCCTATGTTGATCCTATAACATTGGCAATAGTGTCCTAGTAGAACATGAGACTCATTACCCAAATGTCCAGCTATTTGCATTGTATGTTAAATTGTCCATACAATGGACTGTAACAGGACCTGTCAAGATGTGATAATGACAGGTAATAACCAATTGTTATCTAAAACATGTACTATTTGCATCTGCAGTACAAGATATTTCCAATGTTTGATCACATCAAATATTATTGAAGCAGCATTACAACATAGCTTGTTGACTCTGGTTATCAAGAGAGCAGCAGAGAAGCATGAGAAAAGTATTGTCCATCACAAATATGCACACAAGGAGTTTCGTTTGTAGTGAAAATAAATACTCACAGCAAAGAATCAAGGAATGATCAAGCCCACAAGATACGTCAGACACCTCAAGATGACTCACTTCATGAACAAGGAATGGTTCCCAGATAATGGGCATATTGTCTTCGCTGCGAATTTTCTCTTCAACCATCTTTTCAACAGCCTCCAGCATTGAACTATAATACTTGTCTGCCATTTTTCCTATGTATTCTTCTGCAGAAGGAGCTCTAGTGCTTTGACCCATTTCTCCTAACCTTCCATTTTCCGAGTAGCCCCAACCAAATAGCTTTCCATCCTTTGTCAATGCCATGGCATGCCCCCATCCAAATGATACCTACCATTATTCCTTCAGTTAACGTCATTGTCAATCCATTTATTTAATTTTGGGAGAAATTTAGCACCTTAACAATGTCGTAGCTAGCAAGAGCTTCCACTTTAGATGGCGCTGCTGCCTCTACAATGTCCTTGCCAAGTCCAAGTTGGCCACGCTTTGACCTCCCCCAAACCCATAAAGAACCATCAGATCCTATTGCTGCTGAGACAACGCCTGAAGCAGATACAGCTTGAACTTGAACATTTTCCAATCCTCTGACCAGTTCTGCGTTGCTCCAAGTATTCCTGTCATTTAGTGAAATGGTTCAATAATTTTATGCATGTCCTTGATAAGTAACACTGGCATAAGGACAAGGAAACAAGCATTAATGGTTAAGTTCCAAGGAACAAAAACCTGATAGACAAAGTTTCATTAGGTTGAGTGGGCAAAATGTTAATATTTTTAATAGTAGAAAATATTCAATTATTATAAAATATAAATACAAAACTCAAAACAGTAAAAGAAGCAGTGTCCATGCTAAGGCTCTCTTTGGCAGGACTTTTGTTGGAGCTCCTCCACTGACTTAATCAGAATCCCTGCCAATGTGCACACACAAGAACAACTTTCGAAGCCAAAAACAAAACAAAAACAGTGAAGCTGAAGCCATTTTGCCCAGAAGCTGAAGCCACCAAAAAGTGGCTTCTCCTGGCTTCATCGATCCAAAGAGGGCCTAAAAAGGATCCTAACCTTTCATTCCCTCATGACCTTAAATGTTTCTTTCAATAACTGCTGAGTTATGTTGTTCCTAGTTCCATAAGTCTTTCTTGGTTCACTTAATGATAAAATCACAGGGGCTCTTTCTTTCTTATCTTTTTGTTCTTAGTCTTCCTATATCAGAGATGTTTTATCCTGGTTAATGTGTAGCATATACATTATTGACTGAACTGCATAAGCACACAATGTACTGCTTTGTGCTTCAAAATCCACACATGTCGTGTAATCATGTAACCACCATGTAGTAATGCTTTCGCCTCGAGAATCATGCTTGTGCTACTATACACGGAACATCATGGTTCATCACTTATTTACCCAATGCTGTATTACACTAACTTCTGATATCTAAAAAGAGGACTTGTTATTTGAGCATCCCGAATCTTCTTGAACGCGCAGCCGAGCTGGGCAAGAGGAGTTTTAGATCACCTCGGGGAGTGAAGCCCGCGGCCGAGCTGGCCCTCATCGTTGCGCCCCCACGCCCAGACCTCTCCGGCGGCAGATACGGCGAGGGAGTGGTAGTGACCGGCGGCGACGGCGCTCATGGACGGCGGGAGGGAGGGCACGGGCGTGGGCACGTAGGTGTCGGCAGCCGGTGGCGGCTGGCCCACCGCGCCATGGCTGTTATCCCCGAACCCGTACACCACGCCGGCGCACGGGGCCCCGGCCCTGCTGCCGGCGAGCGCGGAGAAGAAGCGCCGCGAAGCGAAGGCGCACGTGCGGGGGAGGAGGAGAGAACGCATTTGCGATCGAAGTCGGGAGAGAGAGAGGGGAAGGAAGGTTGAGTTGGGCAGACTGTATACCTGTGAAGAAAAAAGACGGCCCAGACAGTGAAGAGGCCTTTTGGGGGCAAGCAGGTGGGCCTATGTTAGGCCTTGTTTAGTTCCCAAAAACTACCAAAAATTTTCAAGATTTCCCGTCACATCGAATCTTACAACACATGCATGAAACATTAAATATAGATAAAAATAAAAACTAATTACACAGTTCATCTGTAAATCGCGAGAAGAATCTTTTGACTCTAGTTAGTCTATGATTGGACCATATTTACCACAAACAAACGAAAGTGCTACAGTACCCGAAGCTAAAAATTTTTGCAAACGGGAACAAGGCCTTAGCCTCCTAGGCCTGCCACCCGTAATCACATCTTAGTCTTTTTTTTTTGGCGCAGCTCAATTTTACTAGTAAAACTATTTTTTTAAAATAATTTTATGAACAGCTTTCTATATAAAGTTGAACTATTCTACAAAAGTGTTTTATAAAATAGCTTCACCAACTATTAATTACATAGATGAGAGAAAGAATTGAGAGAGAACTATAATAAGCTACTTTTTTTCCAGCTTCATCCTAACTCATGGCATTGTGAGAGAAGAAGAAAAATAACTTCACCCATGAAGCTGTTTTATAAATAAGTATTTGACAAAAAAAAAACAGCTCACAACAGTTCATGAAACTGTTGTGAGCTGTACATGCCCTTACTTTTTTCCCTCAAAATTGCTCAAAAAAAATTTCCCTAAGAAAATACAACCATAGATTAGCATAGTATTTTTTTCGAGGGAGAAAAACATTACTCAATTACATACACGATGTGACAAAAACAATTTCAACACCGACCAAAGATTAGCATAGTATACTTACTCTAGTTACACTTGTTGCGGTTTATGGGTAGAGCAATTTCGAATACATAAAAAGTGGTTAGAAGCTTTCCCTTACTGTTTCAAACTGTTTTCATCCATATAACTGCTTTATTTATTAATCTAGCTAATCTAACAAAACCTTATACGCGCTTACTCTCCTCGCTAGTTGCCACACAATAACTATGTTTTATATTTATTTTTCTATTTTTTCTTTTTCCATCTTACCATTATTGAATTAACATTTTTAAGATTAAAAAAGAGATGAACTTGAAATAAATAATAATTTTTTGGGTGGAACCATCTACTCATAGTTGACCATTGATGCATGTTATAAGCATAGCCTTAATGAATCAACTAACTTCTTTTACTTATTAAAATACAATTAAAACTAAAATACAAAATCCAGCATTCTAAGGTCAAACGTATAGTTTAAATTAAAATAAAAATTTTTGCTTTATGTATACTTAAATCATATAAATAGGGGTAGGTCTTTGATGCTTCATAGAAATTGTTTGTTACGTCAGAATAATCAGAAGAAACTATTTTTTGTGTTTTAGATTTATGTTAATCAAGCTATTTTAAATTTGATCACTTATCCAAAACAACATCAATATTTATAACACAAAAAAGTATAATATGAAAAAATACTTTGCGATAAACCTAATAGTACTTAGTTGATATGATGGACATCAATAGCTTTTTATATAAATTTAATCAATCTTGAAATAGTTCGATTTAAGACAAACCTAAAACATTATTAGTCTTTATAACTTACTTGATTTGAAATGATTTGACTTAGAATAAATCTAAAACATTAAAAAATGAGCAACGAATATGGAATGTTGTAAAAGACAA
>Ga0182004_10001563_pt1 | contig 16925 bp, 13 predicted proteins | sample Sormic07211540_1_FD_120479 | JGI IMG/M metagenome (GOLD analysis project Ga0182004, IMG submission 120479) | Endophyte microbial communities from Sorghum bicolor roots, Mead, Nebraska, USA - 072115-40_1 MetaG | ecosystem: Host-associated > Plants > Roots > Unclassified | place: USA: Nebraska...
TATTAAATAAATATGTCTCCAAGCTATATATTATTGTAAATATTAACTATCTAATACCATAGATGTCATGGTTATCAATAAAATAAATTATGGACTTTAAATTTTATAAAAAGAATAAATATACACACATTTAACTGATATATTAATATTTCATAGGAATCGTAATCTAAATAAAAAATAAAGCTAGCAACAAACTTCTCATGTTTTAATATAATACTAAGGTATATTAAGAAATAATATTAGAGTAAGATTAGGTTTACAAAATTTATATTTTTAATATTAAATAAATATGTCTCCAAGCTATATATTATTGTAAATATTAACTATCTAATATCATAGATGTCATGGTTATCAATAAAATAAATTATGGACTTTAAATTTTATAAAAAAATAAATATAAATAGATATGTAACATTATATCATCACACTTATTATGGTCATTTGATGTTTTTCTCCCGTTGCAAGGGCATATTTGCTAGACGCTCATACCCTTGTTTAAGTGGGTAACTGGTACCCGCGGATTGCGCGTGCTCGATAAACCGCGGCTTCATCACTGTGTAGCACAAGTGTTTTGCCTTGGTTTTATAGAGTATGCACAGCTGCAGCTACGCTGACCCAGCGAGGTGGGACTAATGTGCTTGCTACTAGTGAAGCACTAGCAGTAGGGCCTTAAGAGCAAACAATTAGGCCCAAGAGCCAAGCCGGCCCATAATAGGATCGGATGCTTAGACCAGTTCGGCCTCCAAGATGAGAGTCGGCTTGTCCTTTCTATTAATTGATTTCTCTACATTGTTGAATATTTCTCAAATTCTATATATATTTAGATATAAAATTATTTGGTAATACAAAATCTAAAAATTAAAGGATTTATTCTATGATGGAACGGGTTTAAAAAACCCATAGGTTTCCAGGTTTGGATACTGCTCGCTCAGACACATGTCCACAAATCCACTAGGTCTGGCTTTTTGCCCGTTGGGTAGAGAAATTAACCCAAGCTCATGCTGTAATGGGGTAAAAACTCATCGGGTTTTAGGTCTCGGGTACCCATTGCCATATTTAGTTATATGGATATCTGGATCGTTCCGAGCAAAGCATGCATACATAGAGTCATGGACGATTAAGCATGCCACACAGAATGTGCTCGAGACCTTAGCCGCATATGACATATTACGATACTGGCCCGATTTCACTTTAGGGCTTTAAATTTTTCCTAAGTTTTCTTTTGTTGTTTTACATCGACGCATCTATTTGTTTGTGTTAATTTCCACTAATTATTAAGTTACTCTTTTCATGTTATTGAGATCTGTATAAAGTTCTACGGAGTACTATATATTTTAGTATGATATGTACAAATAAGCGTATAAGAGTATAATCTCTCCATCCCACAATACAAGACGTTGTAGGACCAGACACCGATACTAGAATGTTGGCAAAAGATATGTATGCCCCTACTCCACTACTTCCTCTGCATATTATCTCTCTATTCCTCTGCATGGACAATGCCGGGGAGCTGGAGTGGGCAAGTAGGCCTCTTCCCCGTTGGTGTGCAGGAGTGGGTCTGCGATGCTATAGGGACGCCATGCCTGCGGGTTGGGCCATGCCGCAGCCAGGGCCCATCATGCCTACACATCTGGTCATGCCTACGTCAGAGACCACATGGCTGCGCGATCGTTGTGCTCGCAATCCGCCTGAGTGGAAGGTGCCGCCATTGGGGAAGGTCTCGGCGCGGGGGGACCACGTGCTATGGAAGGTGCCATGGCCACCGGCGGGAATGTGGCTACCGCAGCCACTACTGGTGGTGGGGGAAGGGGCCGCCTCCGCTGCTGGTGGTGGTGGCAGAAGGGGCCGCCTCCACTGCTGGTGGTGGTGGCAGAAGGGGCTGCTGCGGGTGAAGGAAGAGGCCAACATGCGTGCCGCAAGCATGTCATTCCTAGGTGCACCGCTGCGATGGGAGGGGTAGGTGCGGTGGAGGAGGAGGCCATTGGAGGGGAGGTGGGAGGTGTAGTGGAGAAGGAGGCAAAGGGAGATGGAGGTGTCGTGGAGGCAGGAAGGGGAACTCACTAACTACCGGTCTGAGATGGGTAGAGCCACGAGCTCCATGAGAAGGTTGAAAGGAAAGGATAAGCCTCCTCCCACTGTATGTTTTTATTTATTTTTTCTTTGTGTGATAGTGGACGATAGGGAGCTAGGGTGGTGAAGGATGGATCGGTGTTGTACAAACAATAGAGTGAGACCCACACCTATAGAAGCTAAAATGTCCTTTCTAGTACATTTTTTGAATCGCAAAAGGTCCTCTATTGAGGGACGGAGGGAGTACCCATCAACAATGATATGGTGGTCTCAAAATGTCCTCCAGCATTTTGCAGATTTCCTTAGAAAGTTGTTAAGGTGGTTGAAGGTGTAACAATGCTCTTATGGTTTGTTAGATCAGTCAAGTCGCCTTTCTGCTTGGCCCTTGAAGGAGATCTCTTTAATTTATTTTCAAGTGGAGTGACTAAAAAGAGAACCCTTGGCGGGCCTGTGCACACCAAACCATTTGATTTCAATAGAATCGTGCATACAATGTTGTTGACCACAGTGCCAGAATGCACAGATCACATAACAATGAACCCTCAGTAGAGTCGTTAGAGAGTTTGAGTACATCACAAACCAACCTTAAAACTGACAAATCTAACAAAGAGAGTGAAATCCATCTCAGACTCGACCTTGGCAGCCCATACCAAATCATCCGGTGCGTGCGGTCCATGCAGGGCTTTCAATTTTGACTATGAACACATTCTAATACTAAACGTAGCCTAATAAGTAAGGATGATATGCTTTCCCAAAAAAAGTACCGAATATGTGCCCAAACTTGATGGAAAAATTAGGGCTATAACACTAATCGAAAGAAGCATTAACTAAATATAACATTCCATATATATTATTTTTCACTATAAAAGTTTTTTTCTTCCTTGGACAGAACATAACCAAGCTTGAATGATCTTTATACCCTTAGGTTCACCTTATCCTCAAACTCACCACTACGCCACGCACCCGCTTGCGCTATCAATTGTTGCCTCCGGCTTTCATGCAAGTATCTGACACCCCTCCCATTTGTGGCCATGCTGCCACCCCATCACCATATCGCCTACCTCACTGGCAGCTGGCGCCCCATCTCTCGCCAACAGCCAACACCTGCCCCTTACCCATCCGTGCCGCCTACCCCATCAATGGCATATGCCCCTCTCTCACCGGCGACCATGCCACCTCGCTCTCTCCCAAGCCACAGTGTCTACCCCACCTGATGCTCTCTTTCATGCTGAACACATTGCCTTCCCTACTGCCATGCCTCTGCTCCACCTCCCATTGGCCACAACACCACCCACTCCATCCACACATTTGCGACACCAGGAGCCACCCCTTCTACACCCACGTGTAGGAGACACTAGAAAGTGGGAAGGGCGACTACACCCGCAAAGTGTGTGAGTTTGACCTAGAGCTGAAGGACAAGTCATGGAAGCAATGGCAGGAATCTATACAATGGACAACGTGCAACATATATGACATTTGCAGGTTAGATTTTAGGGTTTTCTTTTTCGACAAAATTTCTGAAATTTCTCAATTTTCGCTGAGGTTTGAAATTTTTTTATATCAGTCAAATTTTTCGATTAAATTCATGTTTCTCTTCAAAATTACTCCAGACCACAATAAAATGATCCATCATATCTCCTAGTCTTATCAAAGCCTTATTTTTTTTCAAAGTTATTTAATTTTCTCTCACATATTCCATGGCACTAGCATATACAACTCGCCCACCGTCAGCCCGTTGTACTACCACAATCATATATGTTATGTTATTTCGTTGATATTATATAAATTTATGATGATTGATAGATTAGGAAGTTTTTATAGTAAAATGACACCATTTTTTTAAAAAAAATCAATTTGAATTTATTTAAATTTAGTCCAAAATTTCTTATCGGTAGGTGCCAAAAATATTTTCCTACCGTTATACAATCTCGCTAGAGGTGGAGGCAAAGTTGATGAAGTCAAACACGAATGTCACGAAGCTAAATGCTTCCATAATGGACAAGGAGAATGTGCTGCAGAGAGCCTGGCGGAGGAGAACGAGACGACCGTTGAGATGTAGACTGGTAGTAGAACAATGATGGAACTAGAACTGCAATAGAAGAACAAAGATGCAGTGGCGGAACTAGAATAGCCGACACACGACATAAGCCTCTAAGCAGCTGAAAGCTAGTACGTCTACAAGCTGAAAGCTCTAAGCCTCAGCTGAAAGCTATAGTCATTGGCTATGTGTCGTGTTGTATTCTAAAATCTTTGTTTGGTAGGTTTTTGATGGGTATTTTGGTCCATGTTAACGGAGCTTGATGGAGAATGTAATAGAATGGTGTACTTCTAGTTGGTGCTATGATCTTTCAGTTGTACTTTATGTTGGCGGGTTCTTTCAGTGCCATTTTACAATTTCACTGATCTTTCAGTGTTACAAAACCAATTTCCCCATCTCTTTTTTTTTTGCATACTAGAACATGGACGAAGTTTTTCTAGCTATAATCTGTTTCAGCCCACTGTCAATTCCAGTTTCCAATTATTATCTAAGGAATATGTAGAACGAAAACAGCTATTCGTTTGGTCGGCATAGCGACAGCATCAACAAACTTTAGAGGGCATGTGGCAGGACGGTGAGCAGCCAGGGAAGCAAGAAGGGACATATTCTAGTCGTGTTCAGTATGGTCATGTCATGTGGATCCAAAGGGAAAGACTGCCCAAAGCCAGCACATTTATTTACATATAAAAGCATGCAGAGGAACAGATAAAGCAAGAGCCAACGTACGTACTAGACAAAAGAATAAGGAAGACACTGCGTTGATTGAGAGCACTATTTGATCATCCAGTTCCAAAGAGAAACACGTTATTTGGAGTGCGAGTGGGCAGACTTCAAGGCAGCCGGATTGCACAGCCGTCAGTCATCTAGATCAACCTCCACCTTACGGTAAACTAATACTATCAAACACATCATATAGAATTGATAAAGTAGAAACTACATGAGCTTAGTATGTTCTTCTCCTTTAAAAAAAAACAATTTGGAAGACATACAGTGTGTCATGCCATATATATTTGTATATGTTGAGTACTGTTGGGTTTACTGTTCACATATGCACACGTGCTTGTTTAATATTTAATTTATATAATAATGTATGTGCCTCCGATCCATATGATATCCATTTCAGCATGATACAACCAACACTCCTTGTTTATATATAACCTTGATATTTTGGCAATGAGCAGGCCCATCATGGCTGGAGGGAATTCAACTGGAGACCATTGCTCCTACGATGCCCTGTCCTTGTTTGACAAGAGCATGAGACTCAGGTTGTGGCTTGTGAACGCTCTGTTGCTCGCTGGCGCCATCCTTGGCGGAGTCATAGTTGGGATAGGCGTCTTTGGCCAGCGTTACCGCTACCACCGCCTCACCAGGATCATCTTTCTTGGAGCCACCGCCTTGTTCTTGCCTGTCATGTCCACTGTTGTGCCCCTGGTCGCTGGGTCAAACGACTATGTCACAGTGGGGCAGAGTGGCATGCGTAGCCAGTTGGCCGCAAAGTGCGATCCAGGAGTACAATCTACCTTGGTGGTAATATGGGCATCACTTGTTCAGATAATTATGATCAATACCAGTGCAATTGTCGCTGTTGATGACAGAGAAGGTAGAAACATCGGTCCTCCATTCCAGTTGCTTGTTCAGGGGATCTGGACCTTTTACCTTGGTACCTCCTACGTGATCAGTGATGCCATTGGTGGAGGAGACCTCAAATTTGTTCGGTTTACGACTGGAATTGAAGGGATACCTTTTGCTCTCACATGTGCCAAAATTTTCTTCAAATATTATGCATTTGAAAAGGCACGGCGATCTTTCGCTCTCGGAAACAATCCTCATCTTATTTTTGCCTACATGCAGCAACCACCACCTGTACAAGCAGGAACAAGTCATCGTAGAGAAGCAGCAGTAGTAACTGATGATGATGCTCCTCCTCCACCTCCACTACTGGTTATGGGAGAGGGGAAAAGACACATGGAGAAGCAGTCCCATGGGTATGTATGGAAGGGTGACTCAGGGCACGGAAAAGATGGCCTGGTAACCATTGACAGTGTCTGGAAGATGACAGCCTTCCTACCATTCTCAACACTGCAACGAATAAAAGACACATGCTTGTCCTTCGCATTCTTCAAGTTGTTGCGGTGCCGGTTTGCAAGGTACAATATCAACACTGCTAATGCCTCCAGTGACATGTTCACTTTTTTCTGGAGCTTGCTGCTCAAGGATGGAGGCCAGAACAGGGTATTTCAGGTGATCTCGGATGAGATTTCTTTTGTTCATGATTATTATTACACATCCATCCCGATCTCCTATTCCAAGTGCTGGTTGCCCATCGTAGGTATCTTTATCTCACTCTTGACCGTAGCTTATTGCATCTTTGTTGCGGTGATGTTCAGCTCGGCTTTAGTTGAAGAATACCATGCCTTTCAACTTTTGTGTGACATCAGTTGCACTGAAAACCTATTGCAAACAAAACTGGATCGAAGAAGTTACGGAAGCCGGCTCTTTAGTCGGGTGCCACTATATTGGCTTTTGGTGTTAGTTTTCGTTGCTGAGGTGAAGGATATGGCTTCCTTCATCTGCTCCAACTGGACCAAAGTAGCCCTCGTGTGTCACCTCCTAAACCGTGCCTCCTCCTCCTCCTCCTCCTCCTCGAAGAATTCTCTTTGCATCCAGAAATGTGCTGGCCTTTTGCTCCGCTGCAGATGCAAGTTATTGAGGACGCATTGGGATGAGAAAATTGGCCAGTGCTCAGTATTGGTGCTTCAGCCAAGAGCAAGCCTGCTTGGTATTCTCTGGCACCTTTTCCCTTTATTACCAGACAAGAAGAGGAAGGTCAGGGTGCCAGCAGCGGTGAAGCTTTGCATCATCCAAGCGCTAAGAAGAACTAGAGATGATGGAGGACAGCTGAGCAATGGAGCAGCATGTCTCCGCCGCCGCCGAGGCCAGGTTGGTGAAAGCTTCAACTGGGCTTGCAGCAATAGGAGTACATCTTATACCATACTTACATGGCACATCGCCACAAGCATTCTAGAGGTCAGGTACCCACACCTGAATGATGAAGGACAAGGTTCTCCACCACTTTCCAACACTGCCTACAAAATGGTTGCCACCCACCTATCACGGTACTGTGCTTACCTCGTGACATGGTGCCCTGAGCTGCTTCCTGATGACCACGAATGGAGCAGGAGCCTGTACGAGAATGTCAAGAAGGACACTCGGCGTGTCCTTGCTGGCTGCACGGCAGGAGACTCATTGACGTCGGAAGCCAAATGCCAACAGCTGGTCGAATTGCTGAGTACAGAAGCGAAGCATGAAGTAGTCAAGGATGGCGCGAAGCTGGGAGAGCAGTTGGGGGAGCTGGTTCTAGAAGGTGGTGATGATACAGCATGGAAGTTGTTGGCTGAATTCTGGTCAGAGATGATCCTGTATGTCGCGCCGTCAGACAATCTCAAAGGGCACAAGGAGGCTATCGCCAGGGGCGGCGAGCTGATAACGCTGCTCTGGGTGCTGCTCTTCCATGCCGGGATCGTCAGCAGGCCAGGAGAGGACGACGGCGCTGCTGCTGCTACTTCTGCTGCTGGTGTGGTTTAATGGAGTCTTCTCCTATTATTACTCAACAATGCTTTAATTCTTCAGTTTTCTTCTTGCTTTTGATTCTTCAGATAGTGCTGTGCTGGTGGACGTGTTTCTGCAGCTAAGTGCATTTGAGTTGTCACTTTTCTGAATGATTTGTCAACTGCTGCTGATATGATCTGTGTATATCATGGTACTCTTGTCTTGTGTATCAATTGTAACTAGTCTGTTTGGTGTCCTTCCTGTAATAATATTTTTATTTTTTTGAGAGAAAGTAATAATATTTTTATGTAATAAAGACTCTTAAGATTCACTTATAATTTAGATACAAATTGTTTACTGTCTCCACGTACTGTGATGATCCATGTATGTGTAAGCTTTGCTAAAGATGAATTGCATGTTAGAATAACATTTGATGAGTAAGTGCCAAAGAATTTTGTTTAAAAAATGCATGCATGTGTAAGCTTTGGCAAAGAATAACCTCCATCGTTATGATCCATGTATGTCTAAGCTTTGGTAGGGGGTATGGTCAGCTAATGTATTACTAAAGCACATTCACAACCGGTTTTTATAAGGATCCCAATCATTTTTAATTATATTTTCAAGTTAAGAACCAGCAGTGACGGATTACCACTGCTGCTTTCAGAGCAATCGGTGATGATGAGTCAGCACTGAGTGTGAGTTTTATAGTAGTGGCTGAAAAAGAATGAGCTAAGATTTTTGCAAAAGAGAATTAAGGCCGGACCGAGTGCGCCAAAACGGAAACAAGCTACACCGAGTCACCGACGGATCATTTGACTTTATTATGTGCTTTTACTGACCGATCGTCCGAGGGAATTGCTATATATATACCGACCGATTTAGAGGTGGTATAAGTAGAAATAAGGAACGATGATATGTTAGAAATTTATGCCGATCAATTTGTCACTACTACAAAAAATCTTTTACGAGGCGTTTTGCAAAAGGCCTCGGAGACAGGCAAGATTTCCAACCGCCGCGGTAAATGTCTCGAATTAACCGTGGTGGACATTTTTTTTATTAACCGAGACGGTTATCAGTAACCGCCTCGGTTAATCGATTTACTGAGACGAGCAAATTAAAATACCCGCCTCGGTAAATATAGATTAACCGAGGCGGTCAATCTAACGCAACCGTCCTAGTAAATCATTTACCGAGGCGGTTCATTGTAATGCAACCGCCTCGATAAATTAGGTCCAGCCCAATAGCCCACAATCATTCCAATATATAAACAAATAAAAACCCCTACCTGCTCCTCTCCTCCCTCCACTCGCAGCCCCCATGCGCGCCCCCTTCCCTCCCCGACTCTTCCCCTCCACTCGCAGCCCCCATGCGCGCCCCCTTCCCTCCCCGACTCTTTCCCTCCACTTGCAGCCCCCACGCGCGCCCTCTTCCCTCCCTGACATGCGAGCCCTCTAATCTTGGACGACGACGCTCCTCCCCGCGCCTGGGATCTCCACGACGCGCGCCTCCTCCCCCCCTCTCCGACATGTGTATCCCTTCGTCGACGTGCGTGCCCCCTTCCCTCCCTTTCCCGCGCCTGGGATATCCACGACGGTGCCCCCATCCTCCGGCATGAGAGGCCGGATCCGGCGAGGACAGCGCGGATCCATGGCGAGGACAACACGGATCCACTCCTCTCCTAGTCGTGCCCCACCCCCTCTACATCTGGCAGTGGCACCCAACCCCTCTCCCGGCGGCGCCCACCTCCCCTCCTCCGCAGCGGGCAGCGCGCACGCAGGGTGCCCTTCTCCGCAACAGGCAGCGAGGACAGCGAGGTCGACGGCGGCAGCGGCGGCACGCCGGTCGTGGGGCAGCAACAACGGTGGATTGGGCTTAGCAGGCCCATCGATGGGCTCAGCGGGCTCGTCGACAGTCTTTTCATTTTTTTATTTTTTCTGAATTATTTACCGTGGCGGGCAAACAAACGCCTCCATTAATACTTGATTAACTGTGACCTTCTGTTGGAGGCGTTTATCTTGCCCGCCTCGAAAAACTGTTTTTGCCCATCTCAGAAAAATATTTATGTAGTAGTGTGTTGGTTGTTAATATTCTAATCATGCATGGTCCATCAGCCATGTGATGTCTGCGAGTCCGAGACAGATCAAGAAGGTCAGAAAAAGGACTACTAGTGTGTGGTGTGCATGCATAGACCATGAAGCACACGCTACGGGACACAAAAACTTTGCCGGTTATCGGGCACTTTTTCGCACAAAATTCACAACTACACCATAGGTGGAATTCAAACATGAGATTTCTCTCACGCACCTCGCTCCTTAACCATTGCACCACACCATCACTTGTGTCTATATTGCATTTCGGTTCCTTATATATTATACCAAATCACATGTAAATTGATTACTTGATCCTTTAAACGATTTCAAATCAAAATGTTGTCAACTATAAAGTTTCATAACTTTTTAAGATCTATAATTTTTATTTAAGGAGTTTCTCCATCCGAGGTTGTTTACAAAATTTGAATTTCAAATTTGAGAAATTTAAACATAATTTTTGCATGACAAGATGATTTCAAATCAAAAAGTTATCAACTACAAAATTTCATAACTTTTTGAGACCTATAAAGTTTATTTAGGGAGTTTTTTCATCTGAGGTAATTTCAGAAAATCAAAATTATAAATTTTCAAATAAAGATATAGTTTTGCATGACAAGTTGATTTCCAAATAAAAAAGTTGTCAACTAAAAAGTTTCATACCTTTTTGAGAGTTACAAAGTTTATTTAGGAAGTTTTCCCATCTGAGGTCATTTCAAAAAATCAAACTTAAAAATGTTTAAACACAGACGTAGTTTTGAATGATAAGATAAACTCAAATGAAAAATTTGTCAACTATAAAATTTCATAACTTGTCAAGATCTACAAAGTTTATTTTTGTTGTTTGGTCATTTGTTCATCTGACACGGTAATTCTAACATTTTCACTTTGTCAAATGAAGAAATTGCCAAAATAAAGATTGTAGATCTTGAGAAGTTATACAACTTTGTAGTTCAAAACTTTTTGATTTGAATTTATTTAGGGCTTCAAATTTTGATTTAAAATTTTCTTTACCGAGTGTTTTTTTGACACTCGGCAAAGAACCCTCTTTGCCGAGTGTTTTTTTTGCCGAGTGTTCTTTTGGCACTTGGCAAAGAGCTTTTTTGTCGAGTGCACGAAAAAACACTCGGCAAACCACTAGACACTCGGCAAAGAGCCAGATTCTAGTAGTGACGACCACCAATCATAGTCATCGGTTTTTGCTCGAGTTGTGGCACTGGGCACACCAGAAGCGAGGGGGGATTGGCTTGGTTGATTGATTAATTCAAGGGCTTTCAGCTTCACACTTCCCGCCTGCAACCAATCGATGGTCATGATTCGGTAGTTTGCTGGTTAGAACTTGTGCAGAATCATCATAGAGGAAGAGGGTTGGGTCCTTAGCGCATGCAGGGAGGTCCGATTGGACTCTAGAGTAACACCTCTAGGAAGGGAAAGACATTGAAAGATGCCATGAAACAAGAGTTTCTTCGATGATGCCTCCATGAAGGTGAATGTCATCATAATATAATCATCATTAGCCAAGCAAGAGCTTGGCGAGGCTTTTGCCTGAGTCTTATGGAAAGGAGAAATGCATTGGTTGGCCTGAACAAGAAAGCAGCTATAGTTTCTTCAGCTGCACCTTCAAGAAGGAAATCTCTCATTGCTAGCCTAGCCAAGAACTGAGCAGCTTTCTCCCGAAAGCCCCGCCAATGCTTCTGCTCCAGAGCTGACACCCCAATGCCACCACCATACTGTCACAGCCACCGTAGACATAGGCATGGGCAATACCATCGCTCTACCTAGATCTAGATGACGCTCTTTCCTCCCCGCCAAGAGGCAGAATAGGCCCTGATCAGCCACGGTTGGCCAAAAAGAGCAGCATAGGGGAGGGCGCCGGTGGTCACGCAGCCTCGTCGACAACAGCCTACAGCCAAACTACGTGCACTGCATATGCGGACGTAGAAGAACACTATGGCCAGAGAAATAGCTCCACTAGATTTGGGCATAGGGTCAATGGAACCTATGAAGGGGATGCCAATGGTCACACAGCCCCACTGTCGGCAAGCCCATGGCCAAACCATACTCTTAGGGCCCATCGTAAAGATGCAAGCAGGTGCGGGCCGACCTGCCAGCCTGCTCGGTTCGCCTGCAAAAATAGGCCTTGTAGACATTGCAGCCTCCTGCTTCAAGTGATGCGGGCCTAAACAGTCAAGCCTGCGAAGCCCAAGAAACTAAAGCAGGCGCCTGCGTTAGCCTGCAAGGCTTGTGCGTGGGAAGCACACCGGCGCCGCATCGGCCACATGAGCGGACTCCTACTCGAGCGCCATATCCGCAGCGGCGGCGCTAGGGAAGCCGGTGAGAATCACTCATCTGCTGTCGGTGAGAATCACTCATCTACTGTTCTTCTTCTCCCTTGTTCTTCTAATCTGAATCTTCTTGTTTTTGTTGGTGTCACTAGTCACCCTGGACGCCGCCCTACCTCCAGATGGACGCGAGGCGTGGAGCCGCGAGGCCTCCACCGTCGGCACCCGCGCCACGGCGCGCGGGCCGCCGAGCACACAGAGGATGTCCGCGGCTACGCCCTCTAGGGAGCTGGCTGATGTGCGGGGTGAGGAGGAGGAGGAGGCGCAGCAGGAGACAGAGAAGGAGAGGGTGAAGACCAGCTTCAACGACAGGTGAGCTGTCTCCTGCCTCCTCTGACGCTCTGACGCTTCTGTTGCTTGTGCTATCGGGAAGAAAAAAGAAGGGGGGAGGAAAGCCGAGTGCCAGCGCACCACTCATCACCGGCCAACTTAGCCTTGATAAATAAGCTAGTTCATCTGCGTCTCGGTTTCTCCCCAATCCCAACTTGGATGGGGATAGATGATTCACATACTGTTGTTTGTGTCTGTTCTAACGGGGTTGGTAAATTTACCGGATATAGCCTTTATTCATAGCACCCACGTAAAAGAAAAAAACAGAAAAAGGATAGCTATACTGCTTCGGGAGTTCTGGCTCACAATTTTGGTTGAGAACATGTACATTTCTGAGCCAGGCAACTCGTTGGTACTAATGTCTGAATTTTTGTCGATTGCTAAGAAATCAGAGGTCTCATAGCTTGTTGGTATTCGAAGGTTTGTCTGGAACCGTCAGTTGCTTATTATTCAGAGGTTCAACTACTGCAGTACTGCTTCCTGTTAACTCTGATGACAGTTTTTATCTGATTGGGATTTGTGAAGCGTTAAGTTTAATCTCATGCTTCGTATATCTTCTGAGTTGCAATGCTTCCTCTTGACAAGAGTCGAAACCGCTTTGGATGGCCTGAGTCGCTGTGATCGTGAGGTGCGTGAATACAGACAAAGAGGACCTTGTTGGCGTATAAATGTTTTAGTATATCGTCCGCATCGCGCTGTCCCGCGACGGTAGGCTGCTCGCCATCAAGCATATATATGTTTTAGTATCATTTTTTCACATTGCATTATGCCCAGATACTTGCTCACATATATTGCAGTGATGTTTTTTTCCTTCTATGTTGTGATGTTTTTTTCTATTTTTTTAACTCAATTCAATGACTGATATTATCTCATTTTATACTTTAGCTCTGTTAAAATGACAGCCATGTTACAGCCTGAACAAGAAGTTGGGGCTTCTTCAAAGAAATCAACATTGATTAGCTCTTCCATCACAAAGCGTAAAAGGCCTTCATCCAAGGATCAACAAACATACTCCACTGTAGCAAAAAAGTCAAAGGCTCCTATCCTTCCCTAACCTCATTCTGTAGCAGGAGAGCAGCAAAGCCCTGATCCACTAGGCTCGCACACTATCAGGTCGTCGTCACTCCTCCACGTCCTGCCCCCACGGTAAGATTAGTGTTGCCTCTCCGGCCACCTCTCCATTTAGGTTGTAGATGGATTTTTGATTCTTAGATGATTCATATTATCTCTTTTTATACTTCAGCCCTGTTACCATGGCAACAATGACAATCATATCACAGTCTGAACCAGAAGGTGGAGGTTCTTCAAAGAAATCAGCATTGGTTAGCTCTTCAAGCACAAAGCATAAAAGGTCAAAGACATCTACATCGGCAAAACAACAGAACTCTCCTTCAACATCTCCATTGAAGAGGAGGCCTTCGGAAAAAAATCAACAAAAACAAGCTGCAAAGAGATTTAAGCCTCCAATGGTGACAAGGTCTCCCATGGTTACAAGGTCTCCAATAATTATGTTAATGGTGTCTCCTATGGTGATTGGGCAGAGGTCTTCACATAGTCCAAGGAGCCCTCCAGTATTATCATCCTCACCCCCTGTTGCATCACCACCACAGTCAAACGCACATGATTCGGGTAATTGTCATTGCTTTCTGTTCTTATGTATTTGTTTAGCAATAAGTTGTGTTATTATTTCAGCACATAATTTCTTACTTACATGTAACTAAGCTAATCGGAATTTTTTTTACATTAATGATACAGATTCCACTTTGGCACATAGTAAACCACGCAAGTTAAGATCTGAGATTTGGATTGATATGGAGCCAATTTATCATCAAGGAAAGGTTATACAAGCTCGATGCAAGCACTGCAATGAGGTATTCTCTGCAACACGTAATTGTGGCAATAGTCACATGTTAGAGTCAGCTTTGCCATTCAAGGATGCTTTTCAAGAGTTAGGCCACCTAGATCCCAACTACATTTACTCTTGCGCACGAAGTACTTTTCCCGAGATTCAGGAATGGCTGTAGAATCTAGTCTGGATTTCCTCTCGCCTCTTGTGTAACTAATAAGTTTTTTTTTTCTCCTTTTGCTTCTTTGTTTCTTACCCTCAGCTCTGTAAATAACTTTTTTCCTTTGATAATTGGTTGCAGTAGGGGTACGGTACTCCTCGAAGAGCAAAACTTTCATTGTCGTTGGTTGATGCACTTCGTTTTGGCCATGGGCCGGGGTCGCCGTGTATACATAGCTTCAGATCGCAGCACGATAAGGTCCACCAGGATGTAGCTGGCCCATTGGCATGAAGAAAACGTCCTCGATCTTGCCTGATTATTGATTACAGAGGCGAGGTCGTAGCTCCGGACGCAGTCTCAGTCTGGTCTGGATGCCTTGGTAACCAAACCTTCTCCATCTTGCCGACGACGACGCCAAGCATTCCGAGAACGGAGAGCCGACACTCTGCCGCCCCACCGCTGCCGCATAGCTAGGCTAATATCTTGCAAGCCATTCGCGCCCAATCAAACGAGACATCCATTATTGGGAGTCGTCAAAGCAACCATGCACATACTGCCAGCACGCCACCAGCTAGGGCTTGCAGCTCGCGACCTCGTCGTGGCTACCAGTTAGCATCACTCTGCCATTTCATTTTCATCAGCGGCCCGAATTGTTTACTCAGCTCCTACTGGGGATTCATAATCATACCTAGCATAGAACACCAGCTAGCGCCTCCGAGATATGGACCGGCCGGCCGGCTAGCTTATAGGATATACTACAAAGAAGACATGCATATATGTAAAGGGTGCAAAGCCATAATGTTGTCAGCGTACTTCGACGAATTGTTGAAGCAATCAATCATATCGCCATGAACAGGCGCGCACACACACACACACACATACAAAAAGAAGTACCGGAATGCACCAACGAGTTTTTTCTTGGCCAGAGTTGATGTGATCGTTACAACACACGAAGTACTACGCACATGCTCCAAAGATTAGACCCGTACCAAACAAGCTAGCCACATGCTCCCTCCCTCACTCCTATAAAAATAGCCGCTATAAGATTTATGCTGCTCAAACTTTCTTAAGTTAGATGGGATCTATAGAAAAAATATTAGCAATATTTGTATCTTCAAATATAATTTATTATAAAATATATTGAAAACCATCTATCTAATTATGTACTAACATTATTAATATATTTCATATTTATTGAGTTAGTGTCAAAAATGTTTGTCTTCTCATGAAGTGAGAATGTCACTTTCTATGAGATATATAATGATCGACCACCGTATAATTTACTCCTATATATGGACAGCCATGACACCAATGGCCGGCAATAGGCACAGGGCCCCAGAAGCTATTACGAGTTTCCGGAAAAGGAAGCTGAGCAAACTCCGGTGGATGCTGTCGTCGTACTACTATACCACATCGAGACTATATGGACTACAGGCCGTTTGATGATTGAGTAATAACGAGGCCACGCATCTACTACAATCTAGCTTGGAATTGGATGCCACACGGCCCCGGTCAGCAGCTCTCAACCGTTTCAGAAGAATCAATCACTGCTCTCAACCGGACACAAATAAGCGAATCGTCTGCCGTCAAGCACAGGAGAAGCTCAGTTTCGCTCTCGGCAGTATAGTATCCCTGAGTACGCGCGTCTCCCCGGCCTGCCTGCGTACGTGCTCCAAGAAGCACCTACCATTTTCCCTCTCCGGCTCTCCCCACCTAACTACTACTGCCAAGCCAGTAGATCTCCGACGACTGCTGGCTGGCCATCTTCTCCGGCGAAGGTGGATCGCATCGCATCACAGGTGAGCGAGCACCATTACCATATATACACTCATCTTCCTTCTCTCTGCCTCGATCTGCTTCTTCGTGTGTTTGGTTGGACTTCGGACAGCTAGCAAGCAATAAGCGTTGGAGCCCCAGTTACATTCCCCGCAGGCCAATCGCCTCCTATCGTTCTCGGATGATAACAGGCGCCGGTTGCCACCATGTCGTCCAACCAGGCCTTTTTTTCGTGAACGGGAGTTGAGCCCGTATTTTATTAGGATGAAAGGAGTTTACTTTTATAACCGATTGTTAGACCTACTACTAGATCGTTTGCGAGTAGCAGGCGAAACATTAGCGAGGCTAACAACTCAAGACGAGGAAAAAAACTACTATACGGCCATCGATTGTGCGACCAAGCCGACATCACCAACAGACGTCCAAAAGGAGGCTAGTGTAGAAAAACCCTCGTCGATCCACTGCGCACCTTCATCATGGATACGCTTTGCCACGGCCATCTGAGTAGAGTTCTCATTTCTGAAGGTCCGCGTGTTCCTTTCCTTCCACATCTCCCAACAGACTAGGAGGACCACAGAATCGAACTCCCCCCCCCCCCCCCCCCCCCCCCCCCCCCCCCCCCCACACAACACATCCGCCTGCCCCCCCCCCCCCCCCACACCCACCCCCACCCACACAATATTTGGGGGGGGGGCGTTACTATCCCACACAACAAACCACACCAACA
>Ga0182004_10001564_pt1 | contig 16917 bp, 13 predicted proteins | sample Sormic07211540_1_FD_120479 | JGI IMG/M metagenome (GOLD analysis project Ga0182004, IMG submission 120479) | Endophyte microbial communities from Sorghum bicolor roots, Mead, Nebraska, USA - 072115-40_1 MetaG | ecosystem: Host-associated > Plants > Roots > Unclassified | place: USA: Nebraska...
AAAAGATTCGTCTTGTCAATTCCGACCAAACTGTGCTAGAGGGACCCTATCACACCTTAAGGGACCCTAACACAGCTTGAGAGAGCCTATCACAGCTGAAAAAATCTAGGAGTCCAAACCATGGTAAATTTCTAGATTTTTCCATACTTTTATATGTCCAAATCATAGTAAAATTTCATGTGTTCAAGGTATGGTAATATTTTTTTTGAAAGCTTAAGGACCAACCGGTCATAGGCTAGACCCTATCACAGCTCGAGAGAGCCTATCACAGCTGAAAAAGTCTATGACTCCAAACCATGGTAAATTTCTAGACTTTTTCATACTTTTATGTGTCCAAACCATAGTAAAATTCCATGTGTTCAAGGCATGGTAATATTTTTTGTGAAAGCTTAAGGACCAACCGGTCATAGCTAGAGGGACCCTATCACATCTCAAGAGACCCTATCACAGCTCGAGAGAGCCTATCACAGCTAAAAAAGTCTAGGACTCCAAACCATGGTAAAATTTTAGACTTTTTCTTACTTTTAGGTGTCCAACCATAGTAAAATTTCATGTGTTCAAAGTATGGTAATATTTTTTGTGAAAGCTTGAGGACCAACAGGTCATAGCTAGAGAGACCCTATCACACCTCAAGGGACTCTATCATAGCTCGAGAGAGCCTATCATAGTTGAAAAAATATAGTACTCCAAACTATGATAAAATTCTAGACTTTCCATACTTTTAGGTGTCTATCCATAGTAAAATTCAATGTGTTCAAAGCATGGTAATATTTTTTTGTGAAAGCTTAAGGACCAAAAGGTCATAGCTAGAGGGACCCTATCACCTAAAGGGACCCTATCGCAGCTCGAGAGAGCCTATTACAGCTAAAAAAGTCTAGGACTCGAAACCATGGTAAAATTTTAGACTTTTTTTACTTTTAGGTGTCCAAACCATAGTAAAATTCTATGTGTTCAAGACATGGTAATATTTTTTTATGAAAGCTTGAGGACTAACCGGTCATAGCAGACACCGAACGCTGAGCCTGCGCGTCCGGTGTGTTGTCAGTGCCTGGTGCCGTTAGTGTTGTGCACCGGACGCCAAGCACCAGACGCGGGTTAGACCCTATTTGTGTGTCCGGTGTGGCTTGACTTTAGTAGTGAGTTTGACTGAGAGCACCGGACGCTCAGAGTGAGTCCGGTGGTGTGAGTCCAGCGCTCCTGCGTTTTTACAGACCTCTCTGCATACGTGACCGGTGTGCACCGAACACGTCCGGTGCTAACTTGAGCGCGTCTGGTGGTTCATTTTTTACCGTTAGAGATCGACGCGTGTGGTTCACTCCGTGGACACGTGGATGTGCTCTAGAGCACCGGACGCAGGGGATGAGCGTCCGATGGCTCCTGCTTGAGTGTCCGGTGGTCTCGATTTTATCCTAGTGAAAGAGCCAACGGCTCTATTTGTTTGAGGAGCTTATAAATAGTTGTTGGCTGGCTTTGGGCTCACTCTTGGCATTCTTGACTACTAGACATCCTTGTGAGCCTAAGCAAACACCTCTCACTCATCTCCTTCATAGATTAGCCATCTTTGTGAGATTGAGAGTGATTCCAAGTGTATTTGCTTGAGTGATTGCATCTAGTGGCACTTGGAGTAGCGGAGGAGCATTGGCATGAGTTAATGATTGTTCGTGGTCATCTCCCGGTGATTGTGAGGGGTTTTTGTGCCTACCCCGGCAGAGAGCCAAAGGCAACTTTAGTGGATTGCGCGTGTCATTGAGCTACCTCACTTGTGGGTAGGTTCTTGCGGTATTCTAGTGAGGACAAGGTTCGTGCTACACCTCTTAGCCGCCAAACCACCAAGTATTGGTCGACACAACGGGAACGTAGCGTGCCGGCAAGCACGTGAACCACGGGAGAAAAATTTGGTGTCTCAATTGTGTTTGATTGGCATTCTCCAGTGCTTGATTGTTCATATATTGGTGATTGGTTCATCCCCTTCACGGTGGTATAAATATCTCTTCCTTTCCATTTACTTACCGCAAAGTAGTGTAACAAGTTTAGTTGCTAGTCTTGCCTTGTGTAGCATAGTTTACTAGTGTAGCTTGTAGTGACATAGATCTTGTGTGCCTAGTGATTATAGCAACTAGAATTGTTGGTTAGGTGGCTTGCAAACACCCTATTAGAGCTAGAGCAAAAAACTTCGCTTTATTATTTACTAACCTCTTGCTCTAGTGAGTTTGTAGAATTTTTAAATAGACTATTCACCCCCCTCTAGCCATATTATGACCTTTCAAATAGTTGTATCACCCGTTGTGCATAGAGGAAGTTGTCATGGATGCACCGCTTCTTTATAAAAGCATTTTGGGCATTGGAGACCAGATCATTCATGTGTGGTGCAAGTCTGTTCGCAAGAATTTTTATGATGATCTTAGCAACACTATTAATCAGGTGTAGTCGCCCAGAGCTGTGGCTTCCTATGATTTGGGTAAGAGTACAATGTTTGCCGTATTGATCAGGTGTTGCTTTGAGGTTTGATTGTTGAAGAAAAACATGATCGCTTAGATCAAGTCCACCTTGCTGACCGACCAACACTTCTTAAAGAAAGAATCTATAAATCTGTCTAGGCCCGACGCCTTCTTGGATGGCATGTCTTTAATTACTGCTTCAATTTCCTGGGCCGTGAAGGGGACGTCGAGGTCTTCCAGATCATGTTGTTCGTTCCAGTTTATCGCTCGGGTCCTAAGACTTGAGGTACCCAACAGATTGGAGAAGTGACTATGAGCCAATGCTAATTTATTTTCTTGTGTAATGGCAGTTCCAGCCTCTCCAGTTAATGTGGAGATGAATGATTTCTTTTTTCTCATATTCGCATGTAAATGAAAAGACCTTGTGTTACTATCCCCTTTCCGCATCCATGTCAATCTTGAATGTTGTCTGGCACGGGATTTTTGTACCGCCACCATCCCTAGATATTTGCTTTGCAAGTATTTTTTTGAACTCTAGTCCGTCTGCTGTGAGAGCCCTCTCCTCCTGCGCGCTCTTTCCAGATTCGCTAAAGTTAACGTTAAATCGCCCAGCTTAGCTGCCAGCCACCCATGGATTTGCGCCTCCAGTTCTTGAGGGCCTTGGCAGTACGTAGCATTTGACATGAAGTCGTAAAATGGCGTCCTGAGTATTAACAGGTTTGCTCCATGCCTCCTTCACTGTGTCCATGAAGCCTGACCTATAGATCCAATGGGACTCAAATCTGAAACCTCTATAGAAGTAAAAAATAACATCACCTTGGAGGAACAACGCGCTATGATCTGAACCCAGAGATGCCAAAGCACGGAGGTCTGTTCTAGGGAAGAGTTCTAGCCAATCCGCCGATGCAAAAAGATGGTCAATCCTAGTCATTGTTGGTGATTGCTGGTCATTGCACCAGGTGTATTTTTCCCCCTTAGTTCGATCCTGGCAAGCTGTAGATTGTCCACCGTTGCCTTGAACCTATTGATCAGGGACAAGTTCAGCCGTGCATTGTTCTTTTCATGTGCGTTCAAGATAAGATTAAAATCCCCTAGCACTAGCCAAGTAGGAAGCATATGTGTCTGTAGGTTAGTGAGCTCCTGAAGGAACTGGATTTTATCTCCATCACTCTGCGGACCATAGACTCCTGTTATGGTCCAAGTTTTATTTTCTGCTAGCACCATTACTTTTGCCGAGATTGTATGCTGGGTAAGATGAGGGTGGCTTAAAGTGAAAAAACGCTCGGCGGCTGCAATTAGAATACCCCCACTGGCTCCCACAGAGGGCAGGAAAACCGCATTATTTGCCATCTCGTTTCTGACTATATGTCCACTAGTAGATTTCTTGTCCAATTGGTGATCTTTGTTTCTTGAAAACAAACGACACTGGCCCTAGTAGCCCTAATCTGGTTTCGAACAGAGGCTCTTTTTGCACTATCATTCAAGCCTCTGACATTCCAACAGAGGAGGTTACAGTTCTTGGTTGACATTAAAGCAAGGTTCAACTACATAGACTTGTAGGGTCGGTGCCGAAAGCAACAGCAAGTCCCCCAAGTCCAGAACACACAAACAGTCCAGATCACACAAACAGTCTGTAGGGGGTCCGAAGGCAACACAACCAATGCCGAAGGCTCACAGGCCAGCAGGCACTCCACCAACACCGCCGAAGGCTCCAAGGCCAGCCGGCATGGATAACATGAGCTTTTGTCTCACAGGATCTAGGGTTTCGAGGGAGGCTCAAAAGCTCGACTGCTCGAGACAAAGAAGATGAACCGGCGGCCTTCTTTCCTTCTCCTGGCTATTTTAGGCATAGGGGTACTTTGGTCATTTCCACATCATCTGACAGGGAAGGCCTACATTTTTTATGAACATTCTTCGCAACAGTGCGTATAGGGCACTGAAATTCAAACGCAGGGCCATATAATGAAGTTTGAAGTTTTTAAAGCCATGTAAGAATTAGGTGAGTTTCACGGGGCCCTACAAGCAATTTTCTAATATCTTTTCTACAAACATGAGTTATGCTCCCGTATACCTCTTCATAAGAACTGCACGAATCCTAAAAGCAAATTAATTAATCGTTTGGGCCTAGACGATTCCCACGTCTCATCCAAAACCGCTGCCGATCCGTTTTGGCCACCTTTTGTTGTGCGATAAGTCATGTTCCATGGCGGAAACACTTTGACAAACATTTCTTCCCCTGTGCCGCCGACCAGTCACGTTCTGTTGCACAACCGCCACAGAAGACCTGCAGGTTAGCGCTATGGCGGCCGCTGAAGTTACATTGTTTGCTTTAAGAATCGTGCAGTTTTTATGAAAATGGTCTATTTACCGTAGAACTCTTTATCAAGGTATAAAATGTATTCTATTACCTCCTAGAAGATAATATATGATGTGTAATGCAAAGGATAAATAAACAGATCACAGTTACTTCTGGGTATTATAATAAAACCCATATATTAAAACCACAGATGTGTAATGCAAGGATAAAAACCCCATATAGAGTACTCCTTCTGTTTTAAATTTTAATATATTTTGGGTTTTCTTTAAATACATTGCTTTTGATAGAATTCTAGATACACATTATGGTCCTGATTGGTTCTCCTTGCTAAATTTTAGCTATTCTTAGGTGACTAGTGGAACTAAACTATTTTAGCTCACGTATGTTTGGAAGTTTAGCTACTAAAGTGACTAAAGTTTAGTTGGCTAAAATTTAGCAAGAGGAACAAAACAGGGTCTATGTCTAGTTACAGTAAAAATATGAATTTTTTAAAAAAAATCAAAATGACTACAATTTGGAAGGGAGTATTTTGCTAAATTTTCAATAATCGGATGGTGATTAGAGTAAAGATAATTAATGTATTAAAATTTATCACAAGAATTTCAATATTTATGTAACATGGTATTCTGGGATTTGCTGGAGCACGAATTGATGTGATACTGATAACTCTATTGTTTATCCAAACTTAGTAGTACCTAATTAAGAAGATGATTTTGTCTTCATCACATATAAGTAACAGCTAGTGTTGTCCCATCAACTACTCTAGTTCTCTAGCCAGCTTCATCATTGATCTTTGGCTCTTTGCTATCCTTTGACTTAGCCTCAAATGATGCCATGCTCAGTATCTCTGTAGGCTGCTTCGGACATGGATATTGATTTCGGTGGATGGTGTCCTGATGCTGAACAGCGCGTGATCCCTTCTCACCTTCTGTGATGCTGGAGAAGATTGATCCTGAAGGGCAATGTTAGGCACGGGATGAGAACTGCTAGACAAAAACAGAGCAAAGCATGCAGATTGCGTAGGCCTTTGCAAATGCAGAGGGAGCTTGTCTTTATTACACATACTTGCTAACTCAATTCAGTCGCATTTTGGATAGAGCAGGGTCAAAAGTTATGATAGGATGAAGATCAATCTATGTTTATAATTCATCAATTGGCGAGGTACAAGAGGAATTATTAAGGTGTAAGAAAACAAACCTATGTTTACAGCGCGGATGTTGAAGAAGAGAAGGTCCATTTTCTCCGCTCTATATGTAAATTTGGAATGTGTACTATCTTATCCTTGTCCTCCCCGAACTTGTATCTTTCCACAAGCACTGATCCGCATTTTGACAGGGTCAAAGCCTGCAATCCAGTGAGCCGTTGGATGCATGCAGGTAAAGTTTTCATAAAGTAGGTCTCCACCGTGAGCTCCCGGAGGGAGGTCATCTCGCCCAACCACTCCGGCAGTGTTGTAATTTGGTCACAGTTCAAAATCTGTATTTTCTGGAGGGATCTCCATCCCCGAATGCTCTCTGGCAAAGGCATCTCATCAGAACAGTCGTCAATAATCAATTCCCCGATGTCAAAGTGTCGTAGGTCGTTCCAGGATGCGGATGACAACCCACTGCTACACCTGATCTCCATTTTAGATAACGAAGCAGGGACAGATGGCCCCATGATTCGATGGAAAGATGGCAAAAGACCTTGGCGTTGTGTTCCTTCCCTACCTGATACTACATACCTAGCACTCCTTGGGATTGATGGTTCGAACCTCAATCCAAAACAACAGTGTACCTCCAAATCCTGAAGGCGTGGGAATAAATTCTCGTCGCGACCCAGCTCCTCCCTCATGGATATTTTCAACTCCTGCTTGGCTAATGCGGACAAGACAATCCTTCGGAGCTTTCTAAGTGGTTCGGTGCACCAGATGCAAACTTCCGACCCTAGGCTCTGTATCCGAGAAATGTGCAGCTCTTCCAGACTCTGTAACTGATCCAGGTGCAGGTGCTCAATTCGCACATTGGAGAGCTCCACTTTGACAAGGTTTGAGAGTGATGACATCCAAAGAGGGAAATCAACACCGGTATAATTATTTATACAAAGTATTTCGAGGCTATCATATGGCTGGAGCTTTTCTAAAACAAGCTTATTAGGTAAGCTTTCTTTATAATAAGAACTCCAGTCCAAACTCAGTGAACGCAGATTCTTTTTCCCAATCAAATTCAAATCCTCTGCTTCCTCTGCTCGGTTGACAAGATGAAGATCCTCAATTTGTAGCTCAACAATATGAGGGCCACTTCTGCAGAAGGAAAGAACAGGTCTCTGCATTCACAAGAAACATGAGGAAATAGTAGTAAGGCATGTTGAAATGGTAAAGCATGCAAGGACAAAACAGTCAGCAGCGAAATTGATTTATTAGATAACAAAAGGGACTAAACCGTGAATAGGGGCTCATGTTGGGTTTCAACTCTAGCCTACCCCAACTTGCTTGGGACTAAAAGGCTTTGTTGTTGTCGTTTTTATTAAAATGCATTGTCGGTTCTCAGACTTGGTTTGGTGTGCATTTTACCATATAACAAAATGCAAAGCTATATCTACTGATAATGTTAATGCTTACATACAAAAAATATTTATCACATCAATAAGCTATCACGTGCATATAAATATTGCAATCATCAATTGTAAAATAAAAAATATATAAATACTACAGTCCCCAGGGAGAAAACGAGGGGTTGAGGTTGGTAATTTAGGACCTGGAGTGATTTACCTGAGGTTTATAACGTATATGTTTGATGTGTTTAATATTGTCAAAGTCCTTTCCCAGTGTGCAACCCTCAAGGATTCTGAAATTGCTCTTCTTGAGAACTAACGTGTCCAAAGTAGTCAGGTATCGGATCGATTGGGGTAAAACCTCCAGTTTGGCAGCGTGCACTGTCAGCTTCTGTAGCGACGTCAGTTCTCCAAGCCAATCCGGTAGAGCAGAAAATTCCCAACAGTTTACTATCTCCAGTTCCCTGAGGAAGCAGTAGCTTCGGATGCTTTCTGGCAAGGTGATAAGGTCCGTGCAGGAATGAACACTCAGTTTTTCCAGATTAACACAGTACTGAAGAAGTTTGGAAATATCTGAAGAAATGCCACAGTTCCGTATTTGCAAGTTCAATAATGCCAAATTCGAACTTCCAATGTATCTCTCAGATGATAGTACATCGCTGCTTCTTTCTATGATGCAGCTCCGGCTTCCAGGGAAAGCTGGAACAAACCTCAGCCTGGGGCAGTTTCTAATGGTAAGTACTTGGAGATTAGGAAATAATATTTCATCTCCATGGATTTCCTGAAGCCTCTGCTCATCATCACGAGTTGATAGTGTGGTCGTCCACTCCTCCAGGTTGTCCATACTTGCAAGCGTAAGTTCTCTCAGTTTCATAAATGCCCTGTCAGCCCCATATATATCACCACCAACTTTTCTGATGCTAGGCATATTTGAGATGTGCAGCACTTCTAAGTTTGATAGTTGGCCTAATAATAAAGGGATATGTTGGCACCATAATATGTTAGAAAGCTCAACTTTCACAAGATTTGGAAGGAAATAACTTATATTCGTTACCCAGGAACAAAATGTATCACCCCTATAGCCTTGTATTTCAAGTGTTTCTAGGTTCCCATGAGGCTGGAGTTTCCGGAGAACCACAATGTCATTGACTATGCTTGAATCCTGTGGTAAACTGCTTCTGGACCACATCAAAATCAGTGACTGCAGTTGCCGATATTGAGCCAACTCGCTGCATTCGCTTACTTCCTCTACTGTCTCATCAATATGCTCAAGACCGTGGATCATTAGCGACTGAATTTCATTATCAAGATACTGATATAGAAGAGAGAAGTTACTGGAGCAACTGGTGTTGGAACCAGCGGCAAAGTGTAGGCGGTGCTCTTCCTCCTCTTCTTCGGTCTCTTCTTCTTCGGTCTCTTCTTCTTCGGTCTCCTCTTCTTCGGTCTGCCGGATGTAGGTGGGGCTTGAGCCCACCCAACCCCCTTGCTTCGGTCTCACAGTAAAAAGAGCCACCTGCGTCATACCACATGCAAGATTAATTAAGAGCTAAAGTCATATGGCACGGTTCGATGTATAGCAATTAAATTACTTCGTGCATGACAGTTTTTATTTTAAGTAAATTAATTTAGGCCTTGTTTAGTTTCACCCAAAATCCAAAAACTTTTCAAGATTTTCCGTCACATCGAATCTTGCGGCAAAAGCATTAAATATAGATAAAAAAGTAACTAACTGCAAAGTTTGTCTGTAATTTGCGAGATGAATCTTTTGAGCCTAGTTAGGCCTTAATTGGACAATAATTGTCAAATATAAACGAAAGTGCTATAGTACCCAAAAACTTTTCAGGGAGGAAACTAAACAAGGCCTTATTTTCTTAATTTGGTGGAGTTTCTTTTATATCTTTCTCAAATTCCAAGAAAAGTGGGCTTTACTTAATTAAAAAGAAATAGCGGCAACTTACATGTCTTGTATTGATGTATGCAATTCCAGAAACGTACAGTTGTTTCCTAATATTGTTGCTCCCTTTTGCTTCTTGAAGCTCAAGAGATGATATAGTGATTTTTTCCAATCTGGTCATTTCGAACAGATTTGATGGCAAGGCATCGATGCTTTTGATGCCATCAATTTCAAGTTCCTGTAGTGATGATTTGAATAGAAGCAACAGTCGGTTAACAATATGCTGGTTGCAATTTGTTATCTTGAGTTTCCGTAGGGTTCCAGAGATAGACTCCCATTTGTCCATGTACCGTCCGCGCATGGAGTCATCGATCCTTTCCATGCTATCAATTTCGAGTTCCTGTAGTGATGATTTTAATAAAAGCAACAGCCGACCAAGAGACAGCTGGTTGCAATTTGCTATCTTGAGTTTCCGTGAGGTTCCAGAAATAGACTCCGATCTGTACCTTCTGGAAGTGGGGTCTCGTCCGTGCATTAAGGAACCAAACTCCCCTTCATACATTCCGTAAGATAACTCCTGTCCGAGCATTCCAGGTGACTCTGATTCCATATCATCCAGATCGAGACTGCTATCCTTGATGAATAATTCTTCAGACATTGGGCTGTAATATGGATACAGTTGTAGATTCTGGCTGCTTTCTAACTTGAAGTAATCAAGCGTAGGGACTGCTGCTTGTTCTCTTGTTTCAATAGATGGACCTGGAGTTAGTGCCGGCCTGCTACTGGTAACTGCAGGTGACTCAGATAACTCCTGTTCCATATCATCCAGATCAAGACTGCTATCCTTGATGAATAACTCTTCACACATTGGGATGTAATATGGATACAGTTGTAGGTTCTGGCTGCTTTCTAACTTGAACAAATCAAGCCTAGGGACCGCTTGTTCTCTTGTTTCAATAGATGGACCTGGAGTTAGTGCCGGCCTGCTACTGGTAACTGCAGGTGACTCAGATGACTCCTGTTCCATATCATCCAGGTCGATACTGCTATCATTGATGAACAACTCTTCACACATTGGGATGTAATATGGATACAGTCGTAGGTTCTGACAGCTTTCTATCTTGAAGTAATCAAGCGTAGGGACTGCTGCTTGTTCTGTTGTTTCATTAGATGGACCTGGAGTTAGTGCCGGCTTGCTGCTCATTACAGCAGGTGAGTCATTTCCGGCACCTGCAGTGTCCTGTGTTATGTATGTTTCCCTCCACTTGCCACAATATGGACCTTTCAACAAATCCTTGACCTTCACACGCAGAGCTCGGGCTCCTACCATAGACTTTAGGTCTTGGCCTTCACAGGCCATGATATGCCACTTTCTTTTAGATTGCCTGTTTGAAGGAAGAGAACCAGCTAACTCGTCAGTTTTTTCTGCTGTTTTCCTCTCTTCCTCACTACAGTCACAACTTGATGCAACTTCATGTAGTCTTATCTCGTCTCCTGTTAGTTTCTCTACCTTATCACAGTCGTGACTTAATTCCACCACCTCATTTACTTGAGTCTCAGTGTTGTCATCATAAAATATATGTACAGTGGTGTATTCTCGCAGATTAACCAATGCAAGTCGTCTTAGCTTCTTGCATGGTACAATTCTTACATGGCCAAGCAGGGGCATATCATTGATTTCCAGTTCTTGTAGATTTGGCAAATTTCCCAATGCAGGAATGTGGTCACATCCCTTGAGATCAGACAATATTATTTTCACCAGATTCGGGAGTGCATCATTTATATTGTTAATCCAATCTGGAAATATTGTGCCGCTGTAGCCTTTTATAGAGAGATGCTGTAAATTCTGATGGGGCTTCAAATGTTCCAGCACTTCGGTAGCCTTTGTTAGACGATCCTTTCCAATAGAAGACCCAATATCAGATGAGGACCATTCAAGACTCAAGAAATGAAGTTGTTGATTCCTACCCAGTTCCACTTGCTTTGCTTCCTCTGGTGATACCACATTCTCAAGGCATTTGATGTTTAACTCATGATGTGTGAGATCCAGAATCTGCTGGAGAAGCTTAATATTGCTTTGGTTGTCACCGGGTTGTGTCTGTACATCAAAATTGGGCAAGGTTAGAAGGTCTACCAAGCTTGCAATGCCTTGTTCTGAGAAGAGTGTGAACCCTCCAACTGACAGGTATTTAAGATAAACCAAACGTTGGGTCACAATATCCTCTTGCAGCATACCTAACTCTAGTTCTCTATTAGGGTCTTCTGAACTCCCTACATTTCCCGCAGAGGTTCCTGGATCTTCAAAATAAGCTTTTGCACCGACCTCGGAGAGATTTAGGTACTCCAACTTACCGAATTTCCACTGCGGAATCAAATTTAGAAAGTTCTGAATTCGAGAACAACCTGATAGATTTAAACACCGGAGCTCACAAAGACTGGTACAGGATTTGGGAAGGACAGCCAGATTAGTACAATCTGGTAACTCCAAAGTTTTCAACATCCGACAGCCAGCATCAATATTGCAAAATTCAGGAAGAACTTCAAGAGAGGTACAACCAGACAAATTCAAGACTAGAAGTTTCTTCATGTACTTAAATAACCCACTAGGCAGCAGTTTCAACTGGCGGCAGAAGGACATATTTAGATGTATCATATTTGCTAGGTAGATGAAAGAATCAGGCAGCCCATGAAGTTTGTAACAGTGCAATAGATTGAGATATGAAAGATCCTGAAGGCCACCAAAATTTGAAGGCAGCGTTTGAAGCTGGGAACAATATGAAAGGTTGAGGAATGCAAGTTTCCGAAGCTCCCCAAACTCTTCAGGCAGAAATTGTAGCCTACCACATCTTGATACGTTCAGGTGTAGTAGCTCTTTGAGTTTATGAATGCCCTGTGGCAGCTCTTCAAGATTTGAGCAGCCATGTAGGTCCAAATATTGTAGGTTGACAAATTCAGAAATGTAACTTGGAAGTTCAATAAGGCAAGTATTTTCAGAAAGGTTCAATGCTTGTAAACCATGCAATGAGCTCAGGGGCTTAGGCAGCAGACCAGTTTGCATTCCAGATATATTTAAGAACTTCAAGAGTCTCAAATTGCCGACAGAAGCAGGTAGATCAGAAATAGCACATGCACTAAAATCCAGCACACGTAGGAATTCAGCTCCCATTAGAGACTTTAAAGTAGTCTGAACAATGCTGCACTCCTTAAAATGAAGAGCTCTTGATGTGCTAGGAATAGACCAATAAGATGAGGATGAGTTACATAAGTTTGAGAGCAACATGTATCGACAGTTGTCTATATTTGTAGGAGGATTTTGCTTCCTAGTGTCAAAGGCAACAACTTCGTCACCCGCAACTAATCTTGCAAGCTCACGAACCAAATCATGCATCTGGAATAATACACCTCGAGGTTTGTTATATCTTGCAAACGGCTGAAAAGTGAAATGTACCATGTTAGTCAACTACCTTCTGCAGTTCAGACATATATTAACTAGTATTTATATTATAAAAAAACAAAAGTAAACATAAATTGGGCATGAACTTTTAGAGAAATTCTCACTAAATACTTCAGTCCACAAATACAACTATACAAGGGATTCTGAGATTGTTAGGACAGTTTAATACAGATAGGACAAGACACATGTATCCCTCGTTATTAAAGCTATGCCTAACAAATTTGTTTAGTGGAATTTAATATGCTATGTCCTAATGTACTCAGAGTATATTATGTAAGTATTTGTTCAACAAAAGAACCCTCCACATTAATTCTCACGGCCTAGAATTCACTACTAACTTAATAAGAGAAAACAAAATCAAAGTATCCTGGCGTGGAAAAATAAAAGTACCCATATGCATTTTGAGGAATTGCCCACACCACTACAACGCAAATATTTAATCCAAAATGTCCATATATCTAAAATAACATATTAGAATCATATGTGACTGCTATAAGATTTGAGTACATGGAATAAAAATATATATTATAATCATGGAGGTAAATATCTCTAACAGAGGGTGACTAGATCACGTCATCACGTACAGATGAATCGGTTGGATTGGCTTTTTTGGGGTGGGGCAGGGGTCCGAACTAGATGAGGTTAAGTAAATAGAACTTCGATCTCCAATAAGATAAGCAATAAAGAAAAATGAAAGTCTTACGGTTGGAGACATTCCAGCTACATCCTGAAGAAAAGACATTTCACGAAGATCCTCAAAGTATCTTTCTCCAGCTTGTTGTGCAGTGAACGATTCGCCATGGAGCTGAAGAAATCCAAGGGCAATCCACTGCTGAATCAAGCTACTCTTCTCTATATACCAGCCTTTGGGGAAAATAGCGCAATATGCAAAACAGAGCTTGAGATGATAAGACATGCATTGATAACTAAGCTTCAGTGATGGTAGCACTTTCGTATCTTTGAGTAACCGTCCATCATCTCCATTTTCTGCCCAGATATCACTATCCAGGATAGCTTTCCATTCATTAGTTGTCCGGCAAAGGTATCCGAGAGAAATTGCTGCTAGTGGCATTCCTCTGCATTTCATGACTATCTGTCTTCCTATACTTTCCTTATCAGCATCCACCTTTCCATATGGAAATGCCTTTTTTCGGAACAACTCCCAGCAGTAATTGTCTGGTAAAGCACTTAATTCTATTGTCAAACTCCCATTCATTAGCTTAGCAACTTTTACACTGCGTGTGGTTGCAATGATCTTGCTGCCTGCTTTAGCACCCCGCAGCAATGTCCATAGTTTTTCCAACTCATGTGGATCTTCTTCCCATATGTCATCGAGAATAATAAGAAACCGTTGCCCTGTTACAATAGTTTTCAGTCGGCCACGTGTAGCTTGTAAGGGGATACCAGAAGGGCTGCTTGATTTATCCAGTTGGGAGATGATAGATTGACCGATGGTATTGATATCAAATTTTAGAGAGACATAGACCCACGCTTGGATTTCAAATAATTGTCTTGTTCTATCATCGTTGAACACCATCTGGGCAAGAGTAGTTTTACCTACTCCTGCAAAGCCAGAGATAAAAACAATAAGGCAGTTTGAGTCATCTGTTTGCAACATACTGATTAATCTTTCTTTTTCTTCCATCCTCCCAACGGGGACTTCATCAGCATCTGAGAATGTCTCCCGTTTCCTGATTACTTCTTCATCATTGTTGCCAGTGTGTTTGATGAAGTTGAATTTATTCTGGAGATCTACTATCTCCTCTATGGTTTCCCTCATTTTTCTCATTTTATGAGGCATCTTCAACCTTTCAAAGCATAAAACTAACCCCTGTTGTCAATAAATTGCATGGATCAGAAACAAGCTCATCATAATTCATAAGCTAATGTAGTTTAGCTTTGAAGTACTATAGCTGGCAAGTGGCAACTCACCTTTTTAGCCTTGGCGCTAAGCGCAAGGCCTTCACCCTTGTGAGGGGTGGTCCAGCACTCGAAGAGTAGCAGCATATCCTCCAAGTCATAAGCCGCAGCCTTGAGCTTCTTAAGCGTGTGACGGACGCTCTCCAACCTTGACGACAGTCTCTCCGCGTCCTCAAGGAAAGATTGGACAAAGGAAAGGTTGTCCTTGATGCTCTTCAAATCTTTACTGAAATTCAGCTGCAAAGCAATCTCGTTCCAGGTGGCGTTGAAGGCGAGCTTAGCTAGCAACTCCCCGACCGCAACCATTGTCAGATATGACGGGAAAGAAATAGGCTGCTGAATTTCATTGATTTATAGAGCGAGATCTGAAATTCCAGGAGCAGAGGACAACTAGATGTGACGCATGGTTCAGCACAGTGTCAGGGTTGACCACAACTGCACCTGCTGGATGAACACGATGATTGAAATTTTGCAATGCCACCGAAGCACCTTCTGTGATTTATGAAACGAAATCGAACATATTTAGAGGTTTTATTTTCACAACTCTTTACTTGCTCTCGCTTTGACAGCGTGCTTTTCACCACTCCTGAAACAAACAACCAAATCAACATATTTAGAGGTTTTGTTTTCACAATCGAAAATTCCAGTTGTCCATACGAACTTTCATTTGACAGTGCAGTTTTCTGTGGAGTGGAAAGTGCAAATCGAAACGAGAATGAGAGGCGAGAGATGTGATTCACAGGGATCGAATGGATGTTCTTTTTATGAAACAGGAGGGTTGCCCCTACTGAAATTTATTAAAAAGGTAGAAACTATAAGTACAACAAATCAGGAAACGTAAAAAGAAGAATCAAATGAATGTTATGAACTTACAGTGTGATACCATGATATATTGTTGTTGTCGGCCAAGCTTTCCTTGAAACCGAAGTCTACACGAAACTTCGTTGGGGTTGAAAAGGAGCACAAAGCGGTGGACGCACAGGCTCAGCTGGGAAGCAACGGCGGAGGGAGCGCTAGCGCCGCGCCGGTGAGCTTGGTACTCTGTCCGCTCTTCGATGTGGGCATTGTATTGGAAATGCCGCAGTTGGACTTTGCTAGCACCGGCCGACAGTTGGAAGTTTGGAACTTTGCATTGCTCCTGTCATTGATCCAATCGTGATGATGCACCCGAGGAAAATATCTTGTAGACCTTCGATGCATCCAAATGTGTTGGTACTTGGTAACACTTAGTATGCACCGAGGGAGGAGTACAGGAAATTCTCACCGGCCATTGGAATTCTTCAATCCTAGGGTTCCACACGGAATGAGGCCCAATCCCCATACCTTCTGAAATTGGCTCATCCATTTCCATATGCGACTTGTCACAGCGGAGCCCACAGTCAGCTTATCCGCCATTCCGATTCTTCCAGTGTCTTCTTGTTCTTGTCTAATCCAGTTGGTGGTGCGACTCTTTTCCGATATTGGATTGACCGATGCAAGCACCAACACCAAAGAGCGCCAGCCTCGCAATAGCAGAGCAGCGACTGGCTTTGGAGATGCCGCCGCCATCGGACCCGCACGTACGTATCCCAATCTCCAGGGATTACCTCCGTAGTACGCTTCCCACGATCTGCAGCCATCGAGGAGGATAGATCATAGATGGGAGGAGCATCGGACTGCGGGAGATGGGGAATTTGGCGTTTTCACGGAGAATTTTGGATTGGGATTTCGGCCAAGAGAAGAGAGAATACCTTTGCGGCGTCCCCTTGCTAAAATCTGAGGCAGCTAAAAAGAAAAATGAGAGAGTGACTAAAATAATTTTAACTAGTTAAAATTTAGTAAAGGGAACAAACAAATTTAATGTGGGCCAAACTTTCATGGACTAAGGCTTTATTTAGTTGAGAAGCGAAAAGTTTTTGGGTATCTTAACACTCTTGTTTTTATTTGGCAATTATTGTTCAACCATAGACTCACTAAGCTCGAAAGATATGTCTTCAAAATTATAGATAAACTGTATAATTAGTTATTTTTATCTATATTTAATGTTTTATGCATTTGCCATAAGATTCATATGACAAAAAATATTGAAAAGTTTTTGGATTTTAGCGCCAACTAAACAAGGCCTAAGCATCATGGGTCACGTTTGTCCATTTTTTCCCCTGTGACACGCTTCATGGGCTTAACAGCAGCTGCCAAATTTAGGAGTAATTTTTTTATAAAAAAAATGTACAATTACTTGTACTCAATCCATCCCAAATTATAAGTCGTTTGACTTTTTTAATATCAAGTTTGACCACTCGTCTTATTCAAAGTTTTGTACAAAATATCACTTTTTTTTATTGTGTATTGGTTTATTAATAAAAGTTCTTCAAGAATGACTTAA
>Ga0182004_10001565_pt1 | contig 16910 bp, 11 predicted proteins | sample Sormic07211540_1_FD_120479 | JGI IMG/M metagenome (GOLD analysis project Ga0182004, IMG submission 120479) | Endophyte microbial communities from Sorghum bicolor roots, Mead, Nebraska, USA - 072115-40_1 MetaG | ecosystem: Host-associated > Plants > Roots > Unclassified | place: USA: Nebraska...
TGCTTTCTTGTTGTAACTAGTGTTTAGCTTTCTTGCTAGACTTGTGTAGGTGGCTTGCATAGCTTAGTTGTGCTAGTGCTAGAATAGCTTCGCCTTTTGTTTTACTAATCAACTTGTCTAGTTAAAGTTTGTAGAATTTTTAAATAGGCTATTCATCCCCCCCTCTAGCCATTTGGACCTTACACCTGGCTGTTATGGCACACAGAGACAGCGGCTGTGGTGGCACGCAAGTGTGATAGCGTGAGGCTCAAGCCCAGGTCCAGACCTAGTTAGGGTTGGACTGTGGGCTTTTTCTTTTCTTTTTCTTTTTCTTTTTCTTTTTCTTTTTTGATTAACTGAGCCGGGTAGCAAACCGCCTTAAAAAATAGGCCATTTATCGTGACCTTTGATTCGAGGCGGTTGCAAAAACCGTTTCGGTTAATCGTTTTTGCCCACTTCTGTAAAGATTACTGTAGTAGTGAGATTTAAATAATATTATGCATCCTAGTGAAAAGAGTCTCGGTCCCTCCTTGTTTATCTCGTATAAATAATTTATATTCTCTTGTCAAACAATATGGTTTTATGGCTTTGGAGTATGCTTACACTTAAGACAAATAAGCACTTCAACATTAATATGTTGTTTCTCATATTGCACTTGGAGAATCTTTTAGGCACTTTCCTTGTACCATCATGTCTTGGCCATTAATAGGCTTTCTCTCATGTCGCAGGAAGGATACAAACACTCTTCTTTGAGTTTGGGTTGTCTCTCCATTCAACGGTTATTTTGTTGACACACACAATTATTGCACCCCACATATGCAATGATATAGGGGAGGCTTTCATTTGATGCAATATGTGCAATTGTCATTTGAGGGCATATTTATGAAATTCATTCATATGCACGTATTAAGGGGAGCCTCACATATATAATTGAATCCAAATTTTGAAATTTTATATATCATTTATTTCTTTATCAACCTTTAATTGAGGGTTGCAATCAATCACAAAAAAAAAAGAGAGAGAATTCGTGCATCTAGGTCCTAGATGGGTTGTTTTGATGGATCGAATAACAACACGAGTAAGGAACTAGTGAATTTCATGAGAATTGCAGCTATTCCATGGTTCAAGATAGCTTTTGTCACCAATCCAAGTCATTGATCTCTTCGTCCAATCTTCACATCAACCAATTAAACCAGGAGGCAAAGGAGGTGATCAAGATTAGAAGAGAGACATACAAAACCGTAGACTAACTCACAAAATTATATAAGATAGGCAGTAATTCCTAGCTCCTGCTTGTACTCTTGCGAGTCTTAGTCCATCTTACCAAGCTGTAATGTCAAAATGGCTCTTCACAGTTTTAGTTGGGGAGCTCTCACTTCACTCTGATCTTTACTCTTTACTCTGCCAGTAATGAATCAAGTTTGTCATTAAAAAAAAACAGAAACAACTGTGACCGTGGTTAATGAAATATAATTCATTCATTCATGGGTTTGGTGACTAGAGAAAGGGGATGTTTAGTTCTCCTTTCATCCAAAAAAATCTAGATTTTGATCCATCATTTTGTATAATAAAACTAAACACCATGTAATTTTTTTTAACAAAATTATTATTATTCTTCATTTTGGATTTTAGCCTTAAGAGGCAAAAAAAGCCCAAAAAAGCATCAAAATGAGAATAATAAATTCTGTATTTTGGATAAAATTAAATATAATTTTAAATATTTTTACATTTTTCATTTTATTATTTTAAAATAATTGATATTTTATATTGTATTCCATATATGTGGAAAACTGTCCCTAAGCATAGCAGAGAGCTCGACGAATGGGTACGTTGCCTGCATGGGTTTACGTGAGTGCGCGTGGCGACACTTGGAGTTGGACTGACACCACGTCAACCCATGGTGCCGATCGGAGGTGAGCCTTTTGATGCTAAGGTCTTAGCGACAGCCACGTGCACCTGTATCCACGCTGCAGGGAAGCACAGACAGGCAACAATCGCGTGTGGAGCGTCTGTGCCACAAAATTCTTACTAAAAATTTTCAAGATTTATTATCATATTAAATCAAAATATTAAATAAAAATAAAAAATTAATTATATATTTTTTGATAATTTATGAGACTAATCTTTTAAATTTAGTGAATTTATATTTAAATAATAATTATTAAATATAAAAAGTATTGTAATAACTTCCTAAAAAATTTCGCGAACTTAACTGCACATCGAGCTCATGACCAGGTATTGCGTACTACTCCCCATATCTCAAATTAAGCGTCGTTTTCGGTTTCCCTAACGCAAATTTGACTCGATTTATAAAAAATACGTGTAATATTTGTATCTCTAAATAAATTTATTAAAAAAACTAGATTTAAAAATCTTTTTAATAATACTAATTATGTAACATTAATATTAATATTAATATTTTTTTAATATATATTTAATTAAAGTTATTTTTGAAAAGTGAGAACAACAGTTATTTCAAAAGGAGGGAGTATGCAGCATGCTTCGATTCACGCACGGTTCAGAGAGAGAGAGAGGGGGAGGGCCGGAGGGGAGGAGAGGGCGAACTCTCTGCGCCGCAAGCTGACACGTACAACCGTGTGGGTACGTACGTGTTGTGTTGTGGACAGAAGGCACAAGTATACTTTGCTTATTTTATTTTGGCCTTGTTTAGTTTACCTCTAAAACCAAAAACTTTTCAGGATTTCTCGTCATATCAAATTTTGCGGCACATGTATAAAATATTAAATATAGATAAAAATAAAAACTAATTACACAGTATTTCTATAAATCACGAGACGAATCTTTTAAGTCTAGTTACTTCATGATTAGATAATGTTGTTAAATAAAAACAAAAGTATTACAGTGTTAAAATCCAAAAACTTTTCGAATCTAAATAAGATCTTTATAGATGTACATCACGTCACATCACATCATGTATTTATCACCAACCCGTGTAGACGGGAGATGATGCTAAGATAAGAGTACAGTACAGACTAAAGTTTAGGTCTCTATCATATTAAATATTTAGATACATATATAACGTATTAAATATAAACTATTTAAAAAATAAAAAAAATACATACTAAGACTCATTTACAAGACGTAATTTTTAAATCTAGTTAGTCTATAATTAATAATAAATTAATTTGTAAGTGCTACAGTAAAAATATGTTAAAAATAAATTAATTAGGTTTAATAAATTCATCACCCTCCTTGAGCCACCCATGTGACGCCGTCCATATACATCCAAACACCGCCTAAATTGTACCGTGTTTGAATAAGGAATGGACTGAACACCAGTGAACTCCTACAACAGAAAAATAGACCTTGGTTAGCTATAATTGTGTTATTTGTTCTACAGCCGTAGAAGAATCACTCTTTCATCTATTTTTGGGCTGCTCTTTTTACGATCTCTTGCTGGAATTAGATGCATTTAGATATGAATAGTTACAGGTGCGTAGGGTTTGCTCCGATCCGAAACGGGGGGAAAAAATGGTCGTTACTAAATCTTTGTCGAGTGTTGACTGTTGACGGACGCTGCTGCAACGAGGAGATGATCACTTTCCTGAGGCGCATGCGAAAGTGTCGAGTGTGCGGATGCAGATCATCACTTCATCACAAAGCTGGAGCTGGGCCGGCACCTGATGCCGAGCCCACGTTTCCTCGGCACCTCTCCTCGCGCGGAACAAGGCCGGTCCACTTGGACTTTCTCTGACAGCCTGAGACCTCCTATAGCGCCCGGCCGGTCGATGGGTCCAGGGCCGACACTTGGCGACAGCCGAGTGCGGGAGGCGGAAGGCCGGAACCGGAAGCCTCCTCGCCGTGGTGGGGATGGTGGCAAGTGGCAACCGCGCGATCGCTGTGGGGTTGTCGATCACTTGTCAGCTCACGTCCAAGGCCTTGTTTAGTTCACCCTAAAAACCAAAAAGTTTTCAAGATTATCCGTCACATCGAATCTTGTGGCACATGCATGAAACATTAAATATAGACGAAAATAAAAACTAATTACACAGTTTAGCTGTAAATCACGAGACGAATCTTTTGATCCTAATTAGTTCATAATTGGATAATATTTGTCACAAACAAACGAAAGTGCTACAGTATCGAAAACTTTTCACTTTTCGGAACTAAACAAGGCCCAAGACGCGCGATCAAGCTCACAGTGAAGCAGGAGAGCACCACCAGCGGTGGAATGAGGCGCAGCCACTGACACCGGAGCAATCATTATTCTGCCTGGAGGTGTCTAGTGCTAGCTCGCTCGAATGGCCGAGGAACTTTTCCCTCTATGACGATGCATGGAACCAGCTACATAATCAGTGCCTACAACAAGTTAACCACCTCAGATCAGCGATTTCCTTAAAACCTGACGACCGCCCAATAATCTTATAGCCAGGAGGCATGGGACGCGATGATGATGCCTCTCAAAGCCTCACGTCACGTGAAGAGGCAGAGCCAGATACGCATGCATATGCTTTGCTTCCCCGGCCCTTTCTCTATTCCAATACAATACACTAATACTAGTACTTAATCGTACATCGTCACCACCCTGCTTGGTGCTCTAGCTAGCTAGCCATTCCTACTGGGCTGGTTTAATTAATTTATAATTTGTCTAAACAAATAAAGCAGTACGTGCCGGCCGAATTTTTAAGCGCAATGGCTTATTAACAGTATTTATATCTTGATCGGTCATAAGGAACAGGCCGGCCTTTAGCCCTTAGTATTTGCTTATTAAGCTTCTCCTGTACTAGCAGCTAGGAGGTAGCTAGCAAGCATATATGCATGCCCTACGACGACTACGATATGTCATTTCGAGGAAGCAACTTTAGGCATCCAGCAAATGACGAGTGGCCATATATCCAGTGAAGTCAAGGAGGACTGCAGGACTAGCTAGGCAGCATCAGTAAGCACTTGGCGCCTTGGGGATTAAAGAGTTTTTGTTTAGATGGTCACCATCATTCTGCCACCAAGCCACTACTACGCTTTATTGTATTGCGAGTTTTGCGCTTGCTTTTCTTTCGTGATGATTGATGAATATTGTATTGTACTGTATCACCATATATCGCTGTCACTCTGTATACATTATTAATTTATTATTGCCAATGGTACGCATGACGCATAATTTAATGCTGACAGTCACAGCTCGCTTCTTGCCGTCTTGCCAAGTCTCCATCATGTCCCACGAGAAAGTTGCACCACCACCGGTCGGACAGAGATTTTTTTTTTAAAAAAACACACCAATCAGTCAGCTTAGAACGAGTATCGAACAAAAAATCCAATTTACATTAAATGCATTAGCAAATACTCTGCGTATTGTTTATTGAGATACATTAGTAAACACTCACATACATTAGCATACACTTAAATATATGAAAGTAAACACTCACGAGCCTATTCGTTTGTCTAAAAAGTCATAACAAAAGTATTGTTCTCTGATTTATTGTAAGAAAGAAAATATCATTGGCTAACGGAAAAAGTACGAGTTATAGAACAAGTGAACGAATCCCACATCTTCGCCTTAAAAAAACTACTATGTACTAAAAGAATAATATAGTTAAATTCTAGAATAAAGTTTAATAATATAACGTCAAGGTAAGTATTTGAAACCGTGCAAAAAGGTGCAAATTGAGCCGTATGACGTACGAGCTTAATAATTAATATATATATTGTTCCTAACTCTTACTAAGAAACACAATATACATCATCAGGAGGTGCTCACGATTATTTACCGTGGATATTGTTTGTCTAAATGTCAGTTTATGCAGTTTTCATGGTGTGCACAATAAACAAAGGTTGACCATATCGGTTAGACGCTAAACGATCCACAAAGATACTCCATAAATTATGAAAATAGCCTAGACAAAATGAGGTAATTAAACATGATTAAATGGGTTAAACAACCGTTTTAATTACCGTGTAGTCAACAGGAGAATTTGAGCCGAGCCACCACATTAGCTGATAACTAATAACTAATTAAGAATGTAAATATGTGAAGGGGCTAGGATTTAGTTTCTTTACCCAAAGTTTTTTCTTGCCAGAGTGCTTATTTTTACATGCACAAATATATATACTTGCTAGCACATTTAATTTTTACATGTAGAAATATGTACTCAATTTAGGCCTTTTAACTTTATTATGCTATTTAAACAGTATACACAAAACAATATATTTTAGTGGTACTATATAAAAATAGTTTAGGTTGTTTTTGTATTTATTAAACATTGTCTAAATGGTAAACAAATAAGAGTAACCGACTAACTGCAATTTGTGTTTAAGATAACACTGCCAAAAAAAGAAAAAATGGTCCAAGGATGCGCTGTCCCGATTATATTGGCAAGGGATCTAACCTAGAACTTCCAAACTCTTCGTTTTATACTACCTGTTGCATACATACCGAAAAGGCACAAAGATCAAACTAACAAGTTGGCATCTCGGAAGTTTGTTTTAGTATGGTTTAAGGAATCTAGAGTGGGAAGTCTCTACTCCCCCAGATGCCATATGCATATTACTTATTAGGAAAACTTAAATTAGCCATACACACAAAAAGAGACTGCTAGCAGCAGTATAGAAAGATATTTCTGATCTCCATATTCATGATCTTTATTTCTGGCACGTATTTTTACAAGATTTAATCATCGTATATATAAACTTCCGAATACATAGGGACCAAGAATTGAGTTGAGAAAAATGCTCACCCATGTTTTGACCAAACCACACGCGCGCAGATGTTTTGAGACAAAGAGAATAACAATAGGATTATAGGAAGTTGTTTGCCTTATATAAAAAAAACTATAATCTTTATAGAACACGTAGATAATCTTTGACATCCTTATACTAAATAGGGATACATATCCATGTCACTAAAAGTATAAGGAGGTTTAATTTGGAGTATGTAAAAGCAATAATTGGGCTAGTCCAATGAAGCTACAAAAGGAAAGACATAACATGTTGAGCCTTAAATATAGTGGTCATATAAAGGGGCTTGATTGATGAGCTCTTTGCTACTAATTTATCCGTGGTAGTGGTTTCATGGTTGAAATGATTCGTAGAATAGATTTAGGAGAAACTAGTCTATGTTTCCAGCTCTTAACTCCTACGTTCCAACTAGTTCACATAATCGACGTAGAGTCAATTCTCATTAATATAGTATTTGATATAACTCCTCTAAAGATTCATCGTGGAAGGTGCTATGGGATCTTTGTCAAACATGTTAAGTCTCATCGAGAATGGATCGCAATTTAGTCATAGGATATGCAGTTAAGGCTAATGTCTCTCTTGTTGCCTCCTTTTGCCATTCAAATGAAACATTGTAAGGGCGGTTCCTACATTGACTTATAAACTAGTTCTAAATATATTATTTTATATTCTAATAGAAATGAGAGAAAAACTATCCAAATACTTTATAGACACCATCTACACTTGCATCTAGCCGTGTCGAGAAGATCTTGGCCTTGTTTAGTTCAAAACAAAAATAAAAATCGTCACATTGAATCTCACGGCACATGCATGAAATATTAATATAAACGAAAACAAAAACTAGTTGTACAGTTTGTCTGTAAATCGTGAGATAAATCTTTTAAGTCTAGTTAGTCCATTGTTGGACAATAATTATCAAATAAAAACAAAAATACTGCAGAGCAGCCAAAACCAAAAGAATTTGAAGACTAAACAAGGCCTTATTTTCCAAGCCAGGAAAAGACAAAAGCTTGAACCCCATTTCAATTCTATTTTTTCTTATTCTGCTGGTGGGGCCCACGTCTTAGTTCTTATAGTTAACCATGTACAGCAGTTTTATTAAGGCTTTAAGTTAGCGTACTACCACTGCTGCTTAACACCAAACAAGATCTCTCAAGCCCCCGGTTTCCTCGCACACCCAACCAGCCACCACATGGCCGCCTCCTCCCTTTCCACCTCCGCCCCTAATGGCAGATGCTAGGCGGCGGCGCCCTTCTTGAGAAGTAAAAGGGAAAGATTTTTGCCGCCCGCCCGCGCCCTGCTAGGGCGCTCGGCCTCGGTCGGGCCACGGCCACACAAAGCGCCTTCCGCCTTGTTGCCTGACCCACTCCTGTTCCGTTCGAAGGCCCCAGACCGACGCAAGGCGCCGAGGCCAGTGGTCGACGCCCGCGGCGAGCTGAGAGGCGGTGTCGTCACCGACTCCGGCGCCGGCCAGGGTTGCGCGTCTCACGTGCAGGTAAGGTCGCTTCTTCCCTTCCCATGCCTCGATTGATGATTCATAATAATATTGACCCTTTTTCCCATTTTTATCCGTGTTGGGTTCAGTGGCAGCGGCCTGATGGCTCCCCCCTGTATTTTGGATCTGCAGGTTGTGATCTTTCTGCCCGTATATGTGCGATTTGTCTTCGCTTGATCTGAGTGACAGTAAAGCGGAGACCGGCTAGCGTTGTTCCTGAAATCTGTTGATTGATGGGGAGTCAGACAATGGCATCACAGGCTGGGGGAGGTGGTGGAGGCGTGGGTGGCAGTGGCGGTGCCGGCGCAGCGCAACGTGGGCAGATGCAGAGCCTGGCAAGACAAGGGTCTCTGTATAATCTCACCCTTGATGAGGTGCAGAGTCATTTGGGAGAACCCCTTCACAGCATGAACCTTGAGGAGCTGCTGAAGAGTGTCTTTCCTGATGGCTTGGACCCTGATGGTGGCACCACCAGCCAGTATGAGCAGAGTTCGGGCCTCTATCGACAGGGGAGCATCACAATGCCGCCTGAGCTCAGCAAGAGGACTGTGGACGAGGTGTGGAAGGGCATCCAGGATGCACCAAAGAGAAATGTTGGGGAGGGTGGTCGGCGGAGGCGGGAGCGGCAGCCGACGCTTGGGGAGATGACGCTTGAGGATTTCTTGGTGAAAGCTGGGGTTGTCACCGAAGGATATCTGAAGGACTTGAATGACGTCGGCAATGTGGAGCAGGTCGGTAGTGCTGGGGCTGCAGGTTTGACTGCTGGGGCACACTGGTTAGACCACTATCAGCAGCGGATTACAGCTATCGAGCCCCATCAGCACGGGCAACATAGTTTGCCAGGTGCTTACATGCCGGGCCAGTTAGCCCTTCAGCCTCTGAATGTTGGGCCAGGTGCTATTCTGGAGTCATACTCTGATGGCCACATTACTTCACCAATGATGGGTGCACTTTCTGATTCTCCAACGCCTGGTACAAAGCGTGGTTCCCCAGGAGATGTGGCAGACAAGTTGATGGAGAGAAGGCAGAAGAGGATGATCAAGAATAGGGAGTCAGCTGCTCGTTCAAGGGCTAGGAAGCAGGTTGCAATATATGTTTCCTGCCTTTCTATGTTTTAGCTAATTGATTGAGCTAGTTTTTCTTGTGATCTGTGAGTAAAATTTTAGAAATGATGACGCTGTTCTTCTTAAGCCTGAGTATTACTTACTCTGTATTTTCAACAGGCCTACACTAATGAACTGGAAAACAAGGTATCTCGATTAGAAGAGGAGAATGAGAAGCTAAAGAAGCAAAAGGTACTTTATTTCTTCAATACAATAGTACAATACCATCAGAATGTCACCCTCGTTTTGCTAACAAATGACTTTCTGCTTCTGAATGGGTGTCATTTTACCCTTATTGACATCTGCCTCTTTCTGTCCACTTTTAAGACTTGCATTTATCTAAACATCCCTAAACCCCTTGAAGGTTTTTTATTTTCCTTTGTTCTATCCTTTTTGCTTCCGTTGCTGGAGATAAACCAAATTCAGGTAGGTATACAAACTAAGATCTGATGTTCCACATGTGTTGGTTGATCCAATTATGAGATTTGTGCTGTTTGTCCCTTCAAATATTTATTGAGGCTCGAATAGCAAAGGGTAATTCTAATTCTTATTTACAGTTTTAGCTGCGAGTGTTTTGAAACCCTTCAGTTAATCATGAATAATCAATATTAATATACAAATTGTTCCCTGGGCACAATTAGGTGCACCGATTCGATTACATTGGCTAGTTTACTAATCAAGTGTTTTGAAACCCTTCAGTTAATCATGAATAATCAATATTAATATACAAATTGTTCCCTGGGCACAATTAGGTGCACCGATTCGATTACATTGGCTAGTTTACTAATCATTGACTAGTCGGCTATGTCTCACTGGCAACTTTGGCTTCAGCCCAGCAGTATCTCTGGCCCAGACCACATTACCTTGGCTTGTCACCAACTATATATACTAACACAGCTGCAGCTTTGTTTTCGAAGTAGCCGATCTTCACGCACTGCCTGTAATGGAGCAAAAGTAGGAAAGGGAAGTTTCTCCCACCCGACACCTCTGTCTACAGCTTGCCACACTGCAGCCACCTCCGCTTCCATACTGCGGTGCACCTCCGTCTCCTTCCAGCATAGGTCCATGCCACAGTGTGTTGCACGTATGCCCCGACCTCTTCTCTCTGGTTGCCGGTTGTTTCCTCTGTCCTCTCTGCAGTCTGCACCCTGATCTGTGTGATAAGCTTCTCCATCTAGTCTCTACTAGATTTGCAGTCAATGATACTGGGATAAACTTCTCCATCTAGTCTTGCAGTCAATGATACTGGGATAGCCAACCAACTAGGCAATAGGTTGCCCTGGGCCAACTATTCAACTAGGATGGCTAGTCCTAAACTAATTGTGACTCACAACTAGCCAGCTAGTTGTTCCCAGGTGACTAGACTCGATTTACAATTTGGAAACACTAATAGCTGCTTATCTTTTATTTACGCAGTTACCCTCAAAAGGCCACCAAATGTTATTATACACATTCAAAGTAATCATATATGGTGAATGATGTGCCAAAAAAAATGGATAAACATGTTCATTTAAATTCTAAGAGAGCCATTTTATGTTCTTGCTGGATACAACAACAACATTCTGATTTACTGTCTTGCATCAGAAGGGTGCATTCCAAGCCCGCTATATCTAGCTCTAAATTCTTAGGGTCTGATTGGTTGCCTGTATAAGCTCAGGCTTGCACAGTATACTGCATAAGATTCGGTCATATTACACAATGCAGGTTTGCACAACCCGATGAGCACACAAAAATGAAATATTCTCATCCCTCATACTTCTACTAGAAACATGAGACCTCAACTCGAACGTGGAGGTGACTACATGCAATTAAAAGTAAACAATCAAACACAATTTTATCAAATGTTGCTTGCCGGTACAGAACATCCAAACGCCAAGACATTGCATACGTTTAGGTTATGCTGCACAAGGTCTAATGTAGGCTAAGGCTAATGCAAACAACCAATCAAGCCCTTAGAGTAGAAGAGAACTATAGCTCTATGGACATATGATGTGTATTTATAATAGAGAGCTCTTGGTTGCTATTATCATTTGTTTGTGGAAACTATATTTTCAAGTTTTTCTAGATAACTCAAAAGTTTTTAAAATTTAAGTTCTACCAGTGTAATTTGGATATTTATATGTTAAATAGTTTGCAAAAATGTCCAGGTTTGAGTTCTGTTTTATAAAACTGTGGGTTCAGAGTTCAGTCATTTACACAGATGAGTTAGTGCCATCATAACTAATGTTCTTTTCTTTAGATGCTATTGTTGATGGGTGATATGTAACTAGCTATTCAAGTTTGTACTTGACATCTTGGTCTTTATTGCTACATCTTGATGACCACTCGATATTGGTAACTCAATAGTTTATACAGCCGCCTGTTCATTCTTCAGTTAGTATGTTTGTAGCCTCAATCTCAAACTTTAATTTCTATCCAAGTGATCTTGTTTAGTTGGTTGCAACTTTTTGATCTTTTATTTGGTGCTTATGGTCTTAGATGGCTATTATGTTACTGAGTAATTTCGTCTTTCATATTGTTGTAATTTTATCAGTGAATGAGCAGGTTGAAGCAATTTCCTGACATCGTATTCTGACAATCAATTTCTCATGTGCCAAAAAATAAAAATAAAATAAATCAAAACCAAGACACTGGTGCTCTACTACTGATGCAAATGCTTAGATAGTTGCAAACAATCTGTTGGTCTGATTTCTTGGTTCTTTTATTTAATTCAATACAGTTCCCATGGTAGGTAAGTAGGTTCTTGTATTCGTGTACTCTGATGGAGTTAATGATGGATTCTGTTGACTCACTTACCCTGTTCTGTGTTATCTTCAGGAGTTGGAAAAGATACTTTTCTCTGCGCCTCTTCCGGAACCCAAGTACCAACTCAGGAGAACAGGCTCGGCGACTTTCTGATTGTATCCAGAATATCTTGTTTCGTAGTTTTTAAGTCCTGTGGCTTGTAAGTTTTTGCCTCGTCGGTTTAGAATCATTTGCTAGCTTGGGAGTTTTTGCTTATCCTAGCTCGATGGTTTGCTCTCTCCCTCAGTCTCTGTCTAGACTAGCAGGAGCCTAGCATGTGCTGTTCGAGGCCTTGCTACTAGCCTAGTATGTAAATCTGCAGGACACATGTAGGTGGTCGTAGCTTGTTTACATGGTGTGAGTTAACCCTGCTCTTGCATGTGTGATATTCTGTGCTTGCGAAGCTTGCATTGTACCAGATGGATACATATAACTATGAGCAGTATGGAAACCCTTTGGTAATCTTTCCATCACCTTGTATTGGGTTATAGTGACAGGAGTCAGTTTCTTGATGCATCTTCTGGGAGAATTGCTTAATACTGAATTCTTTTATTTGTCGAAATGCTTTGCTGGGCACAAGGAATCACTTCATGTGTACGCCATTGGGTCATCCTTGCGGCCTTGCCGCATATCTGTTTGGAAATTTTTTTGGTCTAACTTGTGAAGTTGTGGTATTGCAGTTGGTCCGGGTTACTTACCCTGACCCCACTGCATCATATTGGGTCTGATTGGTTACCTGGTGACCCCACTGCATCAACTTGTGGAGCCCCGGTCTCGTGCTGATTAAGCCTGTAAGTGTTCAATTATATGCTGGTGAAACGTCGCGTACAGCCCGATAAGATGCTGATGTGTTTCCTTCTGAAAAATGGTGTTGATGTCTCTGTTTTAGTAGCATGAAATGTCAATTGTTTCAAATACAGATCGAGAAAACCCAAAACCAAATGCCGATTCTGAACCTCGCATTACCAGGGCCTTGATTTCAGATGTGGGTTTAATTTAGTGACTAAATTAATCATGCTCATACCTCATAGGAGTACTACCTTCTGATGCGCAAATCGGATGATTCATATCACATAGAAGTGTAGAACAGTGCGCTTTCCTGACACATTGCGAATTGGTTGGGAACCGTGATAGGCTTCGCTAAACTCGCGTCAGATGCGTAGTAAGTACGTTTTGATTCTAAGAAGGCGTAATCTAGTTAGTGTGGGTCGGACTGCGTGGGGAGCAAATGGTCAAGTCCTCACCTTTGGACGAGGAGGAGCGAGGGTGCGAGGGAATTCACTGGGAATGAGCGCTCAACTTCCTCCGCCGACGGCGAGCGGCAACCGCCTCGCGGTCATCGCGTCCCACTTATCATGCCCTCCGCTCGGCAGTCCGGCAGCCATGTCCGGGGAGAAGGAAGCCGCCCTCGCCGCCGAGCCCATCGCCACCGGCACCCCTACCATGTCAGCTCTCTTGATTCTCTCCAAATCCTGTACCGTCAATTCGATTTCGTAGCGTCATGAGGGAGTAATTAACTTCGATTTGGTAGCGTGACGGCGAGTAATTCGTTCTAGTAAAATAAGCAAAAGCAGAGAGTACCCTGGGATTTTGGATCCTTGGTGTTGGACTTCGGTGCGGAGCTGTGCTGGTCCCAATGCGAGGGATGGTTCGTCATTCGTGTAGTCAGGATCGTATTCTGTTGAGGTTGATAGATTTTATAGGAGACGCCGATGTGCTTAGATTATCACTCAATTGGGTGAATCAAGATATCCGAATGCAGTATGTCCATAGTGCTGATTCAGATGGCATCATTACCTAAGGGCCTTGTTTTGAGGTATGCAATTGAAACCACCAGTCCACCACATGCAGGAGCAGGAGCAGGAGCACAACCTCCTCTCCTCAACCTCAACCTCCACAGGAGCTCAGTTGTCATAAGACATAAGCTCATTAGTTGGGCCATGTTTAGTTACCTCACATCATCTAGGAAAGCAATCCCACACATTATGGCATGGCATCTGGTGGAATTTGTTATTGAGCTCCTGAAAATATATCATTGGCTTGGCAACATTCGTTTATCCGTCACGATGCACTCATCCTATGGCTAGTGAAACTTGCAGAAATCTTCAGATAACTTCGCTGCATAGCAGTCCCTGTTAGCTAATCAAGCTTCGGCATCATGCTTGTTGCTTAGAAATGTGAAGTACATGCTAATTGCTAACTTGTGCTAAATTCAAACTTCATTATTTTTTACTAGAAAAAGCATCGGTGTTGGCTGTTCTGGTAATTTTTGTATATGAATACTATTTTATCCTCTTCACACATACATGCTCCATTCACATGATTACCTCTCTGCCTTTTGTAGTTTTGACAAAATTATTCGGAAGGAGATCCCATCTCAGGTGGTTTATGAGGATGAGAAGGTTAAATATTATCTATGCTATCAGGATAGAGTGCCTACTGTTTCTAATGCTATAAATGTACACTTTTAAATTAATGATGCCTCTGTCACCTTGGTGCTATGGTGATGTTCCTCCTTGTCTCCTTGATATGCCATTCGTACAAACTCAAGAACCACTTATCCGTAGACATTCCTCCTTGAAATTCTGGGCTCCAAAATCTGGGGAAGTTTGCATCTCTATCATCCTTGCTGCCATAGCAGAGGATCTCGCATTCAAATCTTTAATGCTTAAGAAGGAAATGAATCGGTCTATGCTCAAAAAATTGTGCTCCTGAAATAACACCTTCCTTGGCAAGCCAACAACCTTCAGAAATGTGTCTTTATGGATATCAAGAATCAGATTGAAATATTAGTGTAGTATGTGATTACAGTTAAATTTTTGTGATGTCACATTTGTATGCCTATAACTGCAGGTTCTTTCATTTAGAGACGTATCACCACAAGCTCCTACACATATTATAATCATTGCGAAGGTTAACGATGGGCTGTCTAGGCTGTCGAAGGTATGCATATTCATCTATTCCCCATCTTTATGGATTGTATTTTGCCAAGTATTGCGCCTTGTATGCTGACAGCTTTTATCGTGGAGTACTAGATGTTTGAAATATGATCGGTTTACCTTATGCTTTGAATGTTAATTGATACATGGACGTTTCTATGTTCATGAATGATTATAACACTTCCTTAATGATAGTAGTTTTCAGCAAGTCACTAATTTTTGTGGTAACAGTTTGTCATAAGTGTACCAATACATATGAAGGTTCATTTATCTGTCCCATTTATTTTATTCCATTCGTTTTTTTTTGGGCAAAACATGCAAATGGACCCACCAGTTCAGTCCTTGCCATGATTTGTGCCATTTGTGGCACAAGAGCTTTTGAGGTTGCAGTGAGTAGAATACAAACCAGCTTTATGCAAAGGCCCATGGTGGCAGGAACCGGTGTTTGAACCTTGGCCAGTCAGCCCTTAACTGTACTAAAAGCTTGACCAACTGAACTAAGCGTGGTTCCCTAACACGAGAGCTTTTTAGAATCATGACTTGCTAATTATCATATTCTGGAATATAGCAGGCTGATTTTCAGTACACTGTGAGGAAATCTTTATCTTTCTCCACAAGCCTGACTAGAATAAGAAACTATTAAAATATTTCGTAATTCACCACCTCACAACCATTTATGTTTTTTTTTATCACCACAACCATTTATGTTTTGTGGTATTGCTATGAAGACCTTGCCTCTCGGCACCCTGCACCTCATAGGCTCATAACACTTGAATATAAAGGACAAAATAGCAGTTTAGGACTTATTTAGGGATTCAAGGTTCTTGGCGCATATACTGATGCACAAATAATGTACAGTAACTGTAATGCATTGCTGTGCTTGTTTCCAGGCAGAAGAAAGGCATGTCGAAGTTCTGGGCAGTCTCCTGTATGCTGCAAAGATTGTAGCAAAGCAGGAAGGGCTTGATGATGGCTTCAGAATTGTCATCAACGATGGACCCAAAGGAAGTGAGTATCGGTTCACTGATTCTAATAGAACCCATCTTGTTGGTGCCCTGGTGGTTTCGACTGATTTTTGTCTTCTGTTATTACGTAGCGCAATGGGTCTACCACCACCTGCACGTTCATCTTCTCGGTGGACGGCAGATGAATTGGCCACCGGGATGAGTTGATATTGCAGAAGGGACTTTACTCCTGTAGAACTATTGTTGTAAGACCCAGGCAAAGGGCTTCGTGGGAGTGGGACATGTTGTACACTCGTTAGGAATTCATAAGTCATAACACACCCTCATGCGCAGTTTGCTTTGTGTTGCAAAACTCGTTTTGAGTTGGAGTTGGAGAACAGTCATCCGTAGACGCTGCCCCCTGTTCCTGTTATGATTCCGTGTGCGGAACCCACCCGTTTCGTTGCTCTCTGTTATCCGTGTTAAAAGAGCAAAGGATTACCAGCAGTAAATCATGACCTGTTTCTCAATTAATACCTGGCGGTAGTCTAGTACAATGTTTGTCTAAAAAGCCATAACTGAACTATTCACTAATTTATTGTGAGAGAAAAAACATTACTTGCTGATAGAAAAAATATGACTTATAAGCGAACAAGCCCCACAACATCTAACAAGAAACCGGACAAGAACTCCCCTCAATTATGCCTAATCATGCCACTCCTTAGAGCCAAAACCGGACAAGAACCTTATTTTTTCTTTTTGTCGAAACCATACCTCCTGACAAATTGAAACCCAGCCGTTTCGAAAGGAACAGCGAAATCAGCAACACGAGATGCTCCAAGCTCGCGCACTGTTCAGCACCCAAACGCCAGATTCCAGCAAGCAGCCATCTCGTAGTCGTAGGTGGACGCACTCACGGACAGGTGGTCGCCCGCACGAAGCACCTCAGAGCGCAGCGCACTTGAAGTCCCCA
>Ga0182004_10001566_pt1 | contig 16910 bp, 9 predicted proteins | sample Sormic07211540_1_FD_120479 | JGI IMG/M metagenome (GOLD analysis project Ga0182004, IMG submission 120479) | Endophyte microbial communities from Sorghum bicolor roots, Mead, Nebraska, USA - 072115-40_1 MetaG | ecosystem: Host-associated > Plants > Roots > Unclassified | place: USA: Nebraska...
GATATTGTGCTATCTAACCCCATCACTATGGCTCCTGGTACCATCACTATGCATACGGCCAAACCCAGAGATGATGGGCAATGTCAATTCCGGCCCCTGTAGCAACACGTCAATCAGAACTCCAGAATGTGGACCACGAAGAAGAGGCCTCGGGAGCCAACATAGGATGGTGAACAGAAGTCTAGATGGCTGCTATAGGTACAAACATCACGTCCATGATCTCAGTATGGCTCGACATGAACACTGTAGAAGCAAGCATGCCCATACGGTAGCCATGGCTAGCTACAACACGAGGAATGGAGAGCCACATCGTCACCATCTGACGCTATGCCTCACCTCATGCCTCGGACCAAGACCATAGCGTCACAACACATACACATGTATTGCCTGCTTCCCCTTGAGATTATAAAAGGAGAGGTAGGATCCCATTTGAGGGACAGGGCCAAGCCATACACACACATCACGGCACAACAACATAACAGTTCCACAACCACACAACACACAGAGCCAAGATCTAGGACTCGTTCCCTCTATTGCACCTAGCTTGTAACCCCTACTACGAGCACTTTGGGTGTAGGATAGTACAAATACCTACCTCACACTAGACATAGGGCATTCTTAGCCCAAACTAGTATAAACCTCTTGTGTTCTTCCTACATCACCATCCAGATTAAGAGCACGCAGACACAAATTCACTAGTTAGTGTTTGGGCCATGAGTCTAGACACCAACACTACACATATAGAAGGTTGAAAGTGATGAGAACATAGGATTCACTAGTATCAATCTTCCATGAGGCAGGAGTGTACAGATTTCTCTAAGTCTATTTTCTATTCTTGTGAGTGGAGGACTAAATTTGGTCTAGTGGTGCTAAGGGGGAGGCCAAGGTAGGTAAGAGGATACCACCAACCTTGCAACCATAGGTTTCTGCTAGAATGTTGGTTTGAGAATCATCAACATCAATTGGTGTTAGGACAGATTTACTGAAATTTACATGTAGACTAGTGGAGTTAGAGAAAGAGCGTAGAATTCCTTTTAATTTGAAGATGATTCTGGTTTTAGCTAGGAGGATGATCATGGTGTCATTAGCATCCTGCACAATAGGAAAATCACCACTAAAATTTTCACTTAGAAGATGAGTGATGACCCTAAGCTATCAAGCCCTCTTGATGATGGACTATGACAAGTATGTTGTGACAAGAAAGAGAAGAGGAGAGAGAGGATTCCCATGCCTGACCCCTCTTTTATAAGTAAAAGGTAAATCAAGGGGGCTGAAGAAGATCCAGAACTAAGGAAACTTTTGTTCCAATTGATCCATTTGTAGGTGAAACCTTTAGTTTGAGAACCTCTAGGATTGTTTGATGTTCCACTTTAACAAAAGTTTGCTCAAAATCAAGTTTTAGGATTACTATTCCTTTTTAGAGTGATGGCATGGCACAAGTGTTGGAACTAAAAGGCCCATTCTAGATTATATTGGATGATTCTTCCTTTTATGAATCCATATTGGTTTGCATGTATCAAGTCCTTGATTTATTGGAGCGTATGAAAACATAATTTGGTGATTGTCTTTAGTGAGTAGCTTAGCAAGAAGATGGCCTGTAGTCATCTACAAAAACTGGATTCTAATTTTAGGAACAAGAGCAATGTCAGAGGAATTGATGCTACTGATATCCAGAGAGGTGTTGAAGAAGTCATTAAATAGTCTGAAGAAATCAACTTTGATGATTTGCTAATACTTTTAATGAATACGACAATAAAGCCATTAGGACTAGGAGCACGGCTCTTTGGTAGGTTCTTTATCACTTAGAGGATTTCCTTGGTGCTAAAGTTTTCCTCCAAGAATTCCATGTTGTGACTCTTATAGGGACCCTCTAGGTTGTAACATAAGCCATTTTAGTCACTTAATCCCAACCTATTTTGCAAGCTTCCTAGAGAACACTGGCCTTTAGATCATGATCTATGACCACATCTCCTCTAGTGAGAGTTAGACTAGTGATGAAATTCTTTCTATGGCTGTTGGTGGCCATAGCTTGAAAATAACTGGTGTTTTCATCACGAAGGTTTACCCAGCTCATGGTGATTGTTTGTTTCTAATACTACCTTTAGCCTCTAGCACATTAGAGAGATGTCTTTTCTAGAGTTCTAAAGTTTGTCTCCAAGGTGGAGAGAGGTCTTTGATCCTCAAGACATCCAAAAGGAGTAGAACTCAATTGCTATTGTGTATCAATTTGCTAATACAAGAGAGGCTTTCACTCCGATTTTTGAGGCCTAGTCTCACCTTCCCAAACTCTAGTAGAGTTGGTAAAGAAAGGATTGTTGTTCTAGTGTAAGTCCATTGTCTTAAGAAAATCAGCATGTTCAGTCTAGTAGTTCTCAAACATGAAAATAGAATTATTTGGTATGTTAGTGCCAAAGAAAATCACAAAGGGAGTGTGATCTAAAGTTAGCCTATAGAGAGTTTGGATAGAGGCCTTGGGTAGGACAACCTCTAGGAATAGTATGTGAGAACCCAATCCAATTTAACCAGTAAAGAATCCACATGCATTTTGCTCTAAGTAAACTTCCTACCACCAAAAGGGATGTCAACCAGGTCAAACATCAAGAATGAGGTTATGGAAAAGTTGCATTTTAGATAAATCCTCCAAGTTTACTTCTATTCTCCACTGATTTGAGGAGAATGAAATCTCTAGCTAAAATCCGGTCATTAAAGCCTGAGTGATCCAAGTTGATCAGCCAAGTGATAAAGGAAAATCTTTCTAGAGAGGAGGTTGGACCATAAATATTAGAGAGTAATCAAAATACTATCTCAAAGAGTAATCAAACCACATGAGACTCCAACATATAGTGGAAAAGCAAAGGTGTCCAAATGTCTTGGGTAGATTTTTTTGGAATAAAGATGATTGAAATTACTTCTCTTTACAGGCAAATGATCTAACAAGCACTTTTAGTGATTTTTGCCATGATAGCATCCCATTTGTCTTGTTAATTAATTCCTCTTATATTCCACAACAAAATTTTAATGGATCTATTACTCATGGAAAATGTGATGGAAAAAGAAGGGGTGGAATACTATATGTAAACCTAACAAATAAAATTAAAAAGAGACAATAGATAGAAACTGGTAACAAGTGAAAAAGAGTAGAGCTAATATTGATCAAGATGTAAGTAGATATTAAGTTGTGTTTACATCCACAGCCATTAGACCATGATAGGTTGGATAACTAATTATTCTGCTAGCACACAGACTGGACATTGCAAGTAGCTAACATTGTCACAAACAAAACTAAAAGATGCACATTCCATAGAGGAACTATAGGGAAATTGTATCATTTAGGCTCTGGTATTGATTGTGTCCTTCTTCAAGATGGTAGCAAAGATAACCTTAGGCTAAATTTAGAGCAAGCCTATGGTGATGCCACCACCACTCCATGGGTCTAGTAAGGTGCTAGACTTGGATTGCCTACCGAGATTATGGCCAAGGGCTAGGGTTTTGAAGTAGCCTCTTTGCTTGCAAGTTCTTTGAAGCCATCTAGCTTGTCTGCATTCCTCCTATTGTGCCTAAGGAACCTTTCATCCATTGGCTCCATGTGCTTATTAGCCCTTCTCGTACTTGGTGTGGTAAAATTTGTTGGGGGCAATCTCCACCACTTCATTATCATCTTCCTTTGCCCCTTCCATTGAAAGCTCCAAGAGTCTTCTTTTGGGTTCAAATCATGGATTTATGGTGGGAGAAGATTAGCCAGGCAAACAATAGTGATAGGATCATGAAAGTAAGAGGGAATCAGAGTATCATAATTAATGTCAAGTAGGTAAAGGCATGTGAAAGAACTTGTGGGAGGGGTTTTGCTAATAAAATTTAGTACCTAAATGAGGTCAATAGCTTTTGTAGGTGGGGAATCTTGCACCACTATGGACTTGAATAGAGTCTGCTTCGTGGACTAGTTAAAGGGATAGGCTTCATTCAAAGTTGATGCCCCTACTAGTCCAGTGGCCATCAACATGGTAACCACAATAGGTTCTGCAACTGGCCCTTTGCCCACTAACCTCTACAACCTTCTAAATAGCTTCATCTTCAAATTCTGCCTAAACATTGCCTTGCATTCACCTCACATCCATGTTCATGTTGACCTTCATTGTTGGAATATGTTGATGTTGCAATAGATCTTGCTAAAACCATGGGCCCTATCCAATAAGATGGCTAAGGGGCATCAGATGTAGGGGTCTAAGGTGACAAAAACTTTTTTGTTCGACACCTCTAGGACACTTTTCTTCTTGAGGGTCAAAACTAGAACCATCCATAAATGACCCTTGGGGTAACCTAGCATTCACCTTCATGCAATAGGGAACCCTTCCATCATCACTAAGGTACACTTTTGTGATAACCCTTGCCAAATTATTGGAATTGTGCTAGTGGATGTTCTTTGCTATGATGGTGAGATTGCAAAGATCTTCTAGGAAACCAAGCAACATCACCCAGGTTTCATGGTCCAGATCAAAAGACCTTGCATTAATCGCCTTATCATGCATGTAAACTAAAAGACTAGTTGACAAAGGAGAACACATGTCCAAGAAACTTCTCTTATTCCAAAGGGCTGCCAAACCAAACAAAAACATCACACAACAGACAAGGTTCAATCTTAGTCACACACACTTGGTGTACTTCCCTAAAGAACTTTCTAAGTTCATTCTCCATGCACTCAAAGTCATCCTTGTGCACTGTGAGCTCAAGCTTGATGATTGCCAAGTCTTCATTGCTTAAGGTGTAATTGCTAGTGATGAAAACTTCATGGCACAGAAGAGGGTGAAGGGGGGTCCTCTAGGGCAAAAATGAGAAGAAGGTGGGAACATGGATCCACGGCAAAAATGGCCATCAAAATATTTGAAGATGGGGTTTTCTCTATTTATTCTGATGGAGGGGGAATGATAATGTAGGTAGGGGAAAAACTAGAGGATGGGGAGGCAGTTTTAGCCAAGTGAGGGGCTGTTTGTTCAGCTTCCAAAGGAAGGGTGGGCTACACTGGTGATAGGCTTAGAAAGGAAATGTCTAGACAAATGTATATTATTGAAAGAAGGCTTTGCATCTTGATATATTTTTGCAATCCTACTAAAAATTATCATATATGGGCCAAACATCTAGAGCAAGAGGGCTTGCTAGGCTTTTTCAAGCTACATTTGAATTTGAAAAGTGGGGGTGCTGAAAGCTCCTAGGAATCTAGCACTAATCTTGCATTTGCCTTGGGCACCCAACATTGCTAAATCATGAAACTAAGAAGATCAATGATCCTTAGTTAGAATAGGCATGGGAGAAGTTTTCTTGATAGTTTTTTAGAAAAAAGGCGTTTGAACACCGAGGATCTATCTACAGGGGAATGAACATGGAATGAACAACTTCTGCAAAAGATTTTCCCCTTTGGACGGATTAGCATCCACTATGTCTCTGTCTAAGATTGCCAATGATCAAATTTCTTGATCCAATCTAGACCTCCATTGCCCCAAAGAAGAAGAAAACTGAGAACTCCTTGTAAGAAAAAAATTAGTATGAGAAAGCCGACTTCCTTGTAGGAAAGGGTCAAATGATACATCACCCGATAGGTGGGCAACTTGAAAATCCCAAGAGGCGACTCCGATGCAAGATTGGAGAAGAAGCCACACCAAATCCACATTGAGTTTAGTGGTAGAGCAACCAAAACTTGTGACCAAACTAGAGTCCTTGGAGGATGGGGACTAACTGAACACTTGAAATGATGATCAACCAACTTCATGATATCCAAATATAGACATCCTCTATTCTAGATTTCTCGCTAACCAAAGATGGAGATCGAAGAGGCTCTCCAAAATGCATAGAGTTAATCATCTTCATCACCGCTAGATGGAAACCATTGATGAAATTCGATTAAAAATAATTAATAAGACCACTTGCCACATGCCACTCCTGCTATGCTACCTAGTGTGCTGCCAGTCATGTCTATGCCACCGCCACCCAATGTCATGCCACAACCACCCCACCTACTGTCATTCGGATGGGGGGCTATTATGATGAAGCACCACTGTCCCGTGTACTAGGCCACTGCAAAGGACATGTAGGGCTACTGCTATCAGGGTCTACCATGTTGGCCAACCGCTATTACACATTCTAATGAGTCAATTGACCGCCACCATTGAGTCATGTGGATGGAGAGGAATGCATTTCTATGCCATAGGCAAAGAGGACAGAGAGGGATGGAGAGCACAACAAGATAGAGAGGTAGTGGGATTGAGGATCCATGTGCTCTACATTGGCCATTTGTGGGGCAACTTGTAGATGAACTATCAACCACCTAGACACACACTTGGTGGGAGAGAGAAACGGACACACAGATTGCTCTAGGCATGGTTTTGACTCTTGGCTCTTCTCCTGAATTAGCAAAGAAAATCATTTTATTTTCACCGCTTATTTTATTTTGAACAGATAGTGAGATATTATCACTGATTATTTTAATAAAGTAGTGGTGAAAATATTGTTGGCAAAAATAATTTCTATAGTAGTGTTTGTTTCCTAGAGAAATTCAAGATGCGGCTCTTTAGCCCCAATCAATTCAACAAACCAAGGCACTCGAAACTCATCCACTGAAGCCAAATGCATATGATTTAGAATTCATAGGCATGGTCAATGAAAATCTCTAAATAAAGATTAGGAGTGCCAAGATCAAATCTATATGCATTTTTCATTCATTGATAGAATAGAACAAAGTGCCCACAATAGACGATATAGCCTCTAAGAACTGTCCATGCAATCCAATCTATTGTATATGTTCAAATTAACAAGAAACAACACCATAAATTGGTTTGATATTGCACCAACACATGACAGATCTAGATGAAGTTCCTTGGTCCCTTGCAAATCGATCTACCAAAAGATAGATTATTGATTAATGGAGATCTTGAAGCAAGATAGACCACAAAACAAATATGGGACTAATTTTGCTATCATGGTGGGGACTTTAGAAGGACAATAAATATATAATTCCAAGTCAGAAGCTCATTATCATGTTTGGTAGCTAAAAATAATTTAATATATATTTGCTTGCTTACATTTCCCTAGTATCACTACATAGATGTCATTAATGGGGTATTTCTGTTGATTTTTGTTGTTTATTTGTTTAATATATATTATCCCCTTTGCCTATTTGCATCTAGGTAGAATAAACTTATCTCCTATAATGATGTTTGTAGGACTATTTCTCTTTGCATTTGTAAATAAGTAAACTAATTTTCTTCTTCTTAATGTGTCTTCTAGAACATCAGGTCTGATGATCAATCAAGACATACCAGAAGATGTCATATGTTGCAACATCTTTTCACGTCTTCCATTCAAGCTAGTCACATGCTTGAAGGTTGTATCCAAGGATTGCTGCAGACGTCTCACAGGTACTGAGTTTGCTACAAAACAGGCAACACTTTGCCCATCATGCCCAGCACTAATCCACATTGGTCCTGATAATAAATCATATAGATGCTCCCTTGATGTTCTATCATCGACACCTTCTATAGTTGGTGTTCCCTCATCAAAGCTTGATTTCCTTGGTTGCCACTTGGATAATGGCCGTTTTGATATCCTTGCCTCAACAAATGGCCTTCTCTGCATTCGCTACAAACCATACTATGATGGCCCTCTCACTCCACCGCCTACCATCCTTTTAGCAAATCCAGCAACACAACAATCCCAACCAATCCCTGGTGCAGCTAATCATCTTGACATGACTAGTGTTGTTGGTCTAGTGTTTGATCCATTAGATGATCCTCAAGAAAAAACACACAAGTTCATGATTGTCAAGGCATTTCCATTATCTACCATAAATGATACTTTAGTTAAGGTCAATTTTATCTCTTTTTCATCGGATACGGGTCAATGGGTCATGTCAAGTAATATGATTATTGCAAACATGAAAGAAGTAATATGCCAAAAGGTGGTATATGCAAGTGGTGTTCTATATTGGGACTATCAAGAGGATCTACTCTGGTTTGATGTTGAAAGAAATGAAGTTGGGAGCATCAAGATGCCTTGGAAGATGCAAGGGTTCAATGTTCATGAGGAACGCCATAGCATTGATGTCTCTAGCAATGGTTTGCTCATGTGTACAACCACTAACAAGGATGGTTTGGCCATATACCAACTTGTGAGAATAGTTAATTATCATTGGGAGCTCAAGCATACCAAAGGATGGAAGAGCATTATGGAGATGTATTGCGATGAATTCCAATTTTGTCATTCAATGAAGCTACGTAATGGGTGTCAAAACAAGTTTTATGAGAGGTGGTTTGTGCGTCCACTTGGTCTAGAGGGTGGGAGGTGGGTTTATATTGGGGTGAGGCAAAAATGGAAGACACCAGACAAGGTATTACGTTATGACATGGACACAGGCAAGGTGGAAAACACTGGGAAGGAGTTGGGCAATGCGTTTGCCATGAAGTGTGCCTTTGGATACCGCAATAGCATGGCTACTCTTCCACCAATTGTCATGTCGGGATCTCAAGATGGAAATTGTGATGGTAAATCTGGTGATTGAATGTGTGCAATAGAAGAAAATGAATAAGAATAATATTGTTTGTTTCTAACTTCTTATCTTTCTATAAAGATATTGATTTATGAGATTTTGATAATGATGTAATTTGCTTTCGATGGGAAATGTTCAGATCTTGAATTATGCACTTGCTTATACTTGTTTAATGTTTATAGTTATGTATCATTGTGAGCTCCAGAGAATGCAAGTACATTGCTTTTCTACTTTGAACTTGAAGATTTAATAAGTTCTTGAATATAAAGAGAACCAACCATATATTGGTGTAATTATAATTTTAGTTCTGATTTGCTCTTTCAATTGTCTACTAACCAAGCACTCAATATAGCATTTGTTCCCACCGGCTAGATAAGAGCATCTCCAAGACACTCTTCGTATCCTTCCTAAATGTTAGGGATAGACATTTTGGTGAAAAACTACCCTCCAACAGCTCCTCTAAATGATTATCTAAATATAGCCATCTTGTATTCTGGATTTTTCGCTGGCCAAAATAGAAGACGAGAATGGCTCTATAGAGTGTGCATGAGATATAGAAGAAGTGTTGGAGAATGAAAAGATATAGAAAATGATTTTTATGCAAATGACTCAACAAATAATGATTTAGAGAGTAAGATTTAGAAAGGCTCTTGGAGATGCTCGGCATTCTACCAAAGATAGTGCATATTATGTACAATTTTGATGTGCACAATTCTCAGTATTTGGCCAGCTATGTCTTCCGTTTGGTATTAGGTAGAAAAATTTTATGTTTCATGACCTAGACACATGCATATGAGTGTCTACTTTGCAAAACCCGCTCACCCTTGTTTGTGCTTTGACTTGGCATGGGTGTCTACATTTTTTTGCTGCTTTTTCCATAACCAATGTTCTTATCAGTAGAGAGGCACCATCTATGGTGGCTGTGTATGAATCTCAATATTTGTTGTCCTGACTTTTTGGAGGTATTCATAGGTGGTGTGCATGTTTCTGTTATATATATATATATATATATATATATACACACATCTCATTTTTAGAGAATACAAGTATCAAGTACAACTCAAGTGTTCTATGAGACATGGTGGAAGAGGGGCATGCGTAGGCCATGCCCAAGGTTTTGCACTCAAGAGCCAATGCGGCTGCAAAGAACAATATTAAACTATAATAAAGCGGTTAACATTATCCAAAACATTAAACGGTAAACAGTCGGTCACTTATCATTTAGTCATTATTTGGGCTAAATGGGTAAAATAGTTGTTTAAATGGGATAAACGATGCTTAAAACATAAACAATATGTCATCATGTAGCATTTAAACAATGTGTAAATAGGCTAGATGACTGTTTAGGTGAATAATAAGTGGTTATTATCTGAGACGAGTATGTATGGACAATAACTCAATCTTAATTTAGATTTTTTCAATACATTGAGTATTGAATCTAATTGAATTCTACCACCTTTTGCCTCCATGGGTAGGCTCAATTGATGCTAACAAAACTAGGGGCCTCAAGTGAAACTTACAACATAGGTAGATGTGAAAAACTTGAGGTGATTAGTTTTTTTTCTAATGTAGGCTATGCTCCTACTTTCACTGTCACACTAGTATGTAGTCATCAGTCACAGGAAAAAGGTCTTTTGCTTGGGACACATAAGAGTGTGATCTTGTTTCTCTTTCACCATGTGCCACGATGAGTGATCCTATATATTATATATTTTATCCGATGAAGCAATGGAGGCTCCAATTTTTATTTGATTCCCTCAACCTACGAGTATAAGTTGAGTATTTGAACTCATGTACCAACTTAGACCACACCCCTTAAGATTTATTTGGATATATGCATATCTATCTCAATTCATATGTGTTAGTTAAGGATGGCTACGGGGCAAATTTGGGGACGGGTGGAGTCTCGTGGACCTGAACCCGAAATCCAAATAACTCAAAACCCCAAACCGCCCTCAACACCATTTCATGTATATGTTGCCAAAAAAATCCTTATTATTTTTTGTATTACATATTCACATGTATAAACAAGAGGCAATAAACAACACATAATTTCATGACCTAACATAGAACAAAATAAATAGCATACATAAACAATTTATATTAATAAAACACATGAATTTTTATTCAAAATGGTCTATTTCGGACCTCCATCGGATATCTGCAAGTAAAAACTGAAACCATAAGTTTTGGGTCCCTGGCCCCGAAAACCATGGGAAATAATTAAACCCAAACCCAAGCCCGCTAGACTTGAAATCTGTAGAGCTTCGAATCGAAAATGTCCCACTACCATCTCTAGTTAGAATGGATTAGTGTGGAAATTAAATAAATTCCACTCTAATCCACTCTAGCACCTATAAAATTGAAGTGGATATGCGTACATCGAAACAAGATGTCAAGGAGCACAACAAAACAATAATGAAGGAAGCTTGTCTATGGCTTGAGACTGTAGCAATGGAGATCTTCGCTGGTTGCCTTCTTATGGGTTTAGTGCTTAGTATGTCATCGAGTTTGAGTTGTCTCAAAACCTTTTTTTTATATTTTGTGGGTCTTTAATCAGTCGGATGCCACTAGTCTTTGTTGGCCTTTGTCAAACCAGGGTATGAAACATGTGACAAATCTCCCAATTTGCTCCAATGTGTGGGTAAAGTTTATTTTGCCTTTAAAGGCATGTATCCTCAGGGGCGAAGCTATGTTTATGAGAGTGGGTGCAGATGCACCACCCAAAATTTATAAAAACAATAGATTTTTCTAAAATTTGACCATATATGCACCCCCTATAATACAAATCTATGCACCCACAAGACAAGTGCACCACCCTCTAATTTGCTCTAGCTTCGCCACTGTGTATCCTCACTCTCATATCCATTAGATTCGCTTTAAAAGTGTGAAAACACACATCTCAATGTAGTTTCGCATTGAGATGTGTGTTTGCACACTTCTCAAAGTGAATCCAATAACTAAAAGAGTGAGGACACGTGCCCTTAAGGAGAAAAACCGCCTTCCCAATGTGTGCCCTACCGAGAGCTTATGCATCTTTGTCAGATTGCGGGTTTTGATAACAGTATACATACTACAACCACAGAATTTTACTAAATATAAATAAAATAACTTGTAGTTATATCTTTGAAATCAGCATGGTAACCTTCCATACTTGGTCTCAAAATCCTACTAACCACCAATTTATTTCAACCACGACCAAGGTGAAGAACATGCTCATGTTAATTAATATTGTAAAACACTGATACATTTGATTCATATTAAGATAGATAATAAGGTGGGATGAATGATGCTAAAATTTTAACACGTGCCCAAAAACAAGAAAACAAGATTAAGCTAAGTTCATTTTCTAAAAAGATTATTCTTTTTTAAGTGAAACTTGATGTGGATTAAAATCTACGATTTTGATTGAGCTCAATCTCATAGAGTGCGTTTAGAATCATTCCTCCCCATCCGCTCTATTACCGGAGCCAGAGCTAGAGCCGGAGTCGGAGCCCCGTAGGTAAAGCCATTTTTCACGACTTCGCTCTGTACGAAAAAATGGCTCCAATTCCATGATCTGGTGACTAGAAGCGCTTCTCCGTGTACGGATGTTTTGAGCAGCTTCGTCCACTCCAACGTCGAAGGCGGTGTGAGAGTCGCACGTACCAAACAGATCTTAAACTAGACATACATTTAGAACTAACCCAACAACCGTCACACTAGTCAGAAACTCAGAATAAGTGGTTTTGGCTTGATCAAATCAAATGTAAACTTTTTTAAAAAGAGCAATCTACAAAAAATGCGTTTTATATTTGCCTTCAATTTTTTTCAAGGCGGTACAGATATAGAAAACCGTTTCTAACCACGTTGCATTTTCGAGGGCAGCTCATGCGGACCCACATGTCAGCCTGTCGAGATGATCCGTACCTCCCTGAATCAGTGGCTCCCTTCCCTGGCGCGCGAGTGGCGAGCGTGCGCACAAGCCAGCCAGCGATGCCGCTCGTCTTCCCCGCCACGCCGCCACTGCCGCTGTGCCCCGCCGCGCGCCGCGCCACGGCTGCCGTGGCGTCCGCGGCCAGGAGCTCCTCCTCCTCGTCGTCCTCGGCCTCGTTCGACGCGGCCGCCTTCGAGGCCGAGCGGCTCCGCCTGGACGCCGCGGCGCGGGCCGGGATGGAGTCCACCGCCAGGGCCGCGGCGGCGGAGGCGAACCCGCGGGCCTGGAAGTGGGCGATACGGAAGCGGGTGTGGGACGCGCTCGAGGCCGAGGGCGTCGCGCGGGACCCGCGCCCCGTCCACCACCGCATCCCCAACTTCGACGGCGCCCCCGCCGCCGCAGACGCGGTACGCGCGGTCGCCCTTGCCCTCTCGCCCGCCCGTTCCGCGCCCTCCGACCAGCCCCGCGCAAACCGGAGCTGAATGGCGGCCCCACCTTTCCTTTGATGTGAAATTATGCCAAGCGATTTGCCCACTTCATGCATATACTAATTATGACAGGAATGATACGTAGCTTGCGAGAAATGGGATGGTGATGGATCAAACCATTCCATCCCACAAACCTTTTTTTTAAAAAAAAAAAAGAACTGAGTAAGAAGAAGATGGACCACCTCATTCCTCAAACCAAATACATCCAAATGTTTTGATTTCTCTGACCCAAAAGAATTGATCTGTTATCATCTGTAGGAGCAGCCGAGCAAGCGATTATAATTGTGTGATTAAGCTATCGCATGTGCTGCACTTATTGATCATTCATTACATAATTTGTATGCATACAACTCTTTGGTTCTATTCCTGTTGCTTTATAAATTGATTTCTCTGCTCATCATTAACGCTTGCTTTCAATGTTTCGAACTGTCACCAGTTGGGGAGGCTTGACATATTTCAGAATTCCCAGTGTGTAAAGGTCAATCCTGACACACCTCAGAAGCAAGTTCGGTTCTTAACACTGTCAGGTCAGTACTTAACAGTGCTGCAAGGCCTAATCATGTCTATGTATTATTTGTGGCAGCAGCATATTAGCATGTGCATAAACTTTGTCGGCACATATAAAAAAAATTAAAACTGTAGTGCATCTGGCTCTTAGATTGGCTAAAACTAGTAGCTGTCAGCATTGCCAAACTTTCTTGAAGATAGCCTGTTTATTTCTTCTCCTCAAATGTGCTGGAGAGTTGCGAGCCATCCATTGAACAGGAAAGAGTACCAAAGTGTAGAACACCACTCACACAAGACAGTAGGTCCTAGAAAAGGTTTCAAATGTCCCTAGCCCTGGCTGCACACCGTAAGGCTCCTTCCTCCTGTACTGTTCATACCAGCAAGCTTGCACTCAGAGAAAAAAATTACCAATGAGTTGAGTCTTTCTCTATGCTGTTTGCCAACTATCTTGATCGCATGGCATCACCATCGAGGGAAGCTAGCAGTGTAGGTCATTATATCATTATGTTTCTTGATTAACCTCATAAGGCACCAGTATGTCACTATATCATTCTGTTTCTTGATTAACCTCATAAGTTAATAGCACTTGATCTCTGAATGAATTTCGTGCTGCAAACCAAAGCATATAGTGGTTGCATTAGGCCTTCAGGTTTCCTTTACATTTTCCAGCTTTTGATTAGATGCTCCTTTTTAACTACCACTCTGTGAATTATGTTTCACATGTACCCAATCAATCAAGGACAGTCACTGCAATCATTTTAAACTTCTTGCCTAAGTATTTGAAAAAGAATTGTCTGCTTCTCCATTTTTATTCTGTGCTACTTTTTGTCATTCAGGTGATAAAAAGTTGTTGACTCCTCAACCTCGGTTAAGGACAGGATTTTTCTCAGTTATGGACTCTCAAATGATACCCGTTGGGTGCATTCCTGAAGCATGCACTTCTGTTGGTGCAGCTAAATATGGGAGGCCAATAGGTTTAGATGAAAGTCTTAAGGTGGATTTGATTGTGATTGGATCAGTGGCAGTTGATCCAAGTTCAGGAGCACGGTTAGGGAAGGGGGAGGTAACTATTCTTCTGATGTGTATACAGTTGAAAATTGAAATCAAGTTGATATTGCTGTTTCTTTCTGCATCTGAACAGCAATAGTTAGTTGACCGCACCAAAGAAGTTTCCATAGTTTCACCTTCTTTTTTGCCATCAACAGAAAATAAACTAAATCAAATTGATCGTCCTTTTCTCGAATAAATTTGATGGTCTTTTTGTTGAGTGAACACTGCCTTAAAATGAAAAACTATGCTTAACAAAATTAAAGTCTTCCTGTTCCTCGTCCATAAATGTTTGTGAACTTCAACTTCAGGGATTTGCAGAGCTGGAATACGGAATGCTTCGTTATATGGGAGCTATAGATGATTCAACCATGATAGTAACTACTGGTGAGTTCTCTTTATTGATTTTGGTAGTTGGCTGTTTTCTACATGGATCAGATTTGTTCAGGGATTCTGTAAGACTGATACACAATCTATTCCTACCTTACTGTTCTTGAGCTCGAGTGACTTTTGTGTGTGTGTGTGTGGGTGGGGTGGGGGGGGGGGGGGGGGTCTTAGAAAGATATTCTCAAGGGGGTAACTTCCTCTTTTTTGTTTTTTATGTCTTTTATTTTCTCTTTTCTGTTGTTTTTGTTTGTTTGGTGGGGGGTGTTGGGGGGGGGGGGTGGGGGGGGGGGGGGGGGTGGGGACTCTAGTAACAGCTATCTAACAGGGCTTAACTTCGCTATTCTGATTCTAGCAAATATTGAAATAAGTGAATTTAATCTATGCATGCATGTGCTGTTGTGGCCCAGGTGGCCAGGGCTGAGCCAGCCCACAGGCGATGGCAGCAGCTACAGCAGTGGCTTCTGCTGCCATTCCTGCCTTGTGCCTTGTGGGGGCGGCAGCCGGTGTCATGTCCTACTATCAATCTGATGATGATCCTTGACTTGAGGTCTTGAGGTGGAAGGGTGGCCAGCTGCCTCCCTAGAGCGTGCCTCATGGTGGATGGCAGCACCTGCTGCCACCTCTTCTTTTTGTGAATTGGAAAACTGTTAGTGCATTTTTTGTTCTTTGATGGATTTGGAATTGCTTGTTGCATATTTAGTTCATGGCTAGTCACTTACTAAAATGTCAACTATTTCTGCGCTTACAGTGCATGACAAGCAGTTAGTGGATGACATTCCAGTGGAGAAGCTGCTAGTTCATGATGTGCCAGTTGACGTTATCTGCACCCCAACTCAGGTCATCTTCACAAAGACTACAATCCCAAAGCCACAAGGTTTGGCTTCCTATCAGTTATTTACTTTTTTTTCTTGAAAAAAACAGGAGAGCTGCGCTTCATTATATTAAAAAGAAAATGGGACAAGAACCTAGTTACAACACACCACAAATGCCACATTACTCTGAATTAGTCTCATAAGACCAAATATTGGAAAATTTTGTATGCAGGGATTTACTGGGAGAAGTTGTCTCCAGAAAAGTTGGGCCAAATCCGAATTCTAAGAGAGCTGAAGCAACGCATAGAGCAAGAGACAGGAACTATACTTCCTTGTGGGCCTTCAGAGAAGCTACCGCCAACAGCTCAGAGAAGGCAGAGGTGGCGGCGGCGACGATGAGACTTTTGTATGCTTCTCTTAACTGTTTCTTTTACCCAATACAGAGCTATGTGCACCCTTTTCTTTCTTTGGGCAAATCAAGATATTCTTCGTGGTTCAAAACTACAGGCATTAGACTACCAAAACATTTTGATATCAGATGTAACAGAAATGCCAAAAAAAAACACTCAGTTTGCACTTAAGAGTTAAGAGGCAACAAGGGTAGATTGTACAGCTCTTTCCACACCTGTTTAATTTCTTTGCAAGTATGAAGTTCCATTTGGCATTGCAATGAGTACTTCAATTTTGTATCTTGAATGTAGCAGTTAGTTGAAATTCGAAAACATATTATATGGAGTTGTAACAGTAAAATACTGCTATATTTAGAAGTGATTTGGGGAACTACTGGATTCTATATGGACAGCATAGCAACCAACCTTAGGAAGTCTGGCATGGAAAAATACAGCGAATCGCATAATTGGGTTACTACTACCACAGGTTTGTATATTTTTTTTTTCTAATTGGCATATCGTTGGAACAAATAAATTCCTCATATATATTGATTGACCTTTTTTATTGAGTTTGTAAAGCCTAGGCTGCAAAAATACACATATGACTATATGAGCTATGGTCACTTGGTCAGAGTATGTAGGCCTTGTTTAGTTCACCCTGAAATCCAAAAAGTTTTCAAGATTCCCCATCACATCGAATTTTGCGACATATGCATGAAACAATAATATAGACGAAAACAAAAACTAATTACACAGTTTGTCTGTAAATCGCGAGACGAATCTTTTGATCCTAGTTAGTTTATGATTGGACAATATTTGTCAAATAAAAAC
>Ga0182004_10001567_pt1 | contig 16905 bp, 12 predicted proteins | sample Sormic07211540_1_FD_120479 | JGI IMG/M metagenome (GOLD analysis project Ga0182004, IMG submission 120479) | Endophyte microbial communities from Sorghum bicolor roots, Mead, Nebraska, USA - 072115-40_1 MetaG | ecosystem: Host-associated > Plants > Roots > Unclassified | place: USA: Nebraska...
TATATATATATATATATATATATATATATATATATATATATATACCGGGTGAGAGTGCAAGCCATATTCTACTTTCCTTGCATCTTGCTTCTTGATCGGGACCACAGCACTAATCTCTCTCTCTCCTCGCCTTTGCATTATTCTTCTTCTCCGCGCATCAGCTTTTGGAGATAGTACAAACAAACAGAAAAGATTAGCACGAAAAGGACTCCATAAAAAGCACTAGCTAGCCGCCTAGCCCCCTCACCATCTCAAACGCACGCGTCTCTCTCTCTCTCTCTCTCTCTCTCTCTCTCTCTCTCTCTCTGGTTGAGGTGTGTTCTAATTTCGTTTGTGCAGCACAAGAAGATGAAGCTGCCAGCATGATCTGAAAGCATACGAGTCCTTCGTTATCATCTGATGAAAGAAATAGATGATCAGATCATCTGGCAGTTTCATTTTCTCGTGGTAGCACAGCATCACCATGCACGCTTGTTGGAAACCCTAGAGTCAGGTAAGCAGCCAATTTTCTTCTTCCGACGGCGTCCCTGGAAGAAAAAGACAAGGCCAGGCAAGATCCATGTTTAAGGTCTGTAACACACATGCAACTTTCGCTTTTTATTAATTAATGATGAAACATGTAGTGTTTCAGAAGCCTTTGAATCCGCAGATGATGATCATCAAATCTGATGCATGTCAATAGCTTACGGCAATACTGTATTATTCTTTGTTAATTTTGTTTCTGCAGATCGAGTTATATCTATGATAGTCTATACCTCTTTTGTACGTAATCCTTTAGCAAGTATAAAATGCACTACGGTTCAGATCTATGGCAAGTAACATACATCGGAAGAAACTGTTATTACCCTATATTTGATCTGCTGATGATAAAAGCTATGTATGATCAAAATACGTAGGGTAGGATGTCACTATTTTCACACATGCCAAAACATAATTCAGTAACTTAATTGCTCAATTAACATGTAGATCACCAAATTAAATGCATGCCAGCATTTAGATGTGGATCTATTCCAAAGGAGAAAATAACACTACTCTGCAAAGGAGCTGTGGCTAACAAAATCGATCCTGAATTCCTGACAGGACCGAAACAATTGCATTTGAGTTGAATTGTGAATTTGTGATCTAGTTCAGATTTCCCTAGAAGCTTCTGAAGCTCTGATCACCGCGCCCCATTAAATGAATAGTTCATGCATAGTATTACCCACCTTTTTTAACCAAAAGAACCAAATAAGTAAAATATATAGTCTCATATGATAAATGAACCCTGCTTAGGCTAATCATCTGCATGCTGCACAGTTACATATATATAGGAAGTGCATATACGCTACAAGTGACAAGTAACTGCTCAGTTTAAACCGTAGGTTGAGGCGTTGAGCCTGGGCCCGGTAGTACTTGATGTTCCATCTGGAAAGGGTATGCAGTTCGTGTACACAAGTAATATTCTTGGGGATATTACTACTGTCCTAAAAAGGATTTTAAAGACACTGATTTCGTGTACACAACGAGGAGTACAGCCAATTACAGGTATACGCTTCTCAACTATGAACTCCTTGTTCAACCTATGACGAGTAAACAAGTGTTGTTTTCATCAATCATCACGAATATAGTACCCGGTCTGTTGTCGTCTGTAAATGAACTTATGACACACATTCCGTTATTTGACTGAATGTCTGAGTGCTCTTTTTTGCATATCCGATCAGACTGCATCCGTACAAAAAGGGGGTCTGAATAATTTCACAAAAAAGACGTTGCTTGTTCAGGTTATAACTGAATGCATGTATGAATGTCAGATTACTCAAATGAACTCTCCAAATGCATAAAAGAGTGCTGGCGCAAGTGCATGCAAGTATGCAACTGATGAGTTGACTTGATCGACGTTGCTGTAGCTGACTAGCTGTAGCACTTCGGTTCCAATTCCGCCGAACCAGCCTTTCGGTGCTTTGCGTTGCGTCTCAACAACAACAAGCCCACAAAGACAAAAAGATCTCGCAAGCAAGCATAAACGCGACGAAGTGGACTTGCAATATATGCATGGATGGACCGGCTGAGGGCTGACCATGGAATAGATGCACAGCACTACATCCTAAGGCAGCCACCAAATTGCCTGTCTATTTACACAGTAGCAAATAGAAGACATGCAATGGAAAAGCTCAGAATGGTAAAAGGCGTTGTTCTATTCACACAAAAGCGAGCAAAACAGATCGATGGTCATGTATGTGTATTTCCTTGATCGTACTATGAATATGATTAGGACTACTCGATCGAGCAGCGAAGCAAGGCATATTCATCTCTGAATTGTGTTCACAAGGTGATAACATTTTCTACAGAGAGTGTTCGTAGCACTGGATAAGATCCTCACTCGCGAGCATAATGTCTGCATTATTGGGTTTTGATTCCTTCATCTCTGTACACATAAAAGGGCATATCAAACTTTTACTGATGGCGTAGCGTAAGCAATCATTTGTGTGTCCTCATCTAATGCACTACCAACCTTCACATCGATAGCGTATTATCATTATATTCAGAATACGAAAACAGTCTGTTGGGAGCTCGCCTTTCTGGGCTGGAAAGCGTATTCATTTAGATCCCCTGGGCTGGCACTCCAATTCTTTGTGAGGAGCACTGCTTGCGGCGCGAAGATGATCTTGATAAATGGCATAGAGATTCTTTTGGACGGGGGATAAATTTCCGGTACTACTAGCGCCCGGACGTCCGATCTGAACGTTAGTGTCCGGACGCCGGGTCTTCGTACGCGACCCCACTTGCCCCTGCATGGAGAAGAAAAAAGCGCTGGTGTCCAGATGCCGGTCTTCGTATGTGACCCACTTGTTCCCGCATGGAGAAGAAAAATAGAGATGCAAACACACCCGCTCAGAGAAGAAAAAGAAATCGCTCCATCCTTTTGTCCCTACGTAAGGAACTCGTCCTGCTCCCCCAAACGCACAAGATTTGCCCGCTCCCAACCTCACTGACCCCCCAGCACATCCGCCCTATCTGTAGCTCGCCCCCACAGCTCCCCCCAGCTCAACTTCCCCGCTAGAGATGCAACAGTAGGATGAAGCAGCAGAAGTACCATAAACATGTTGTTGCAACATCATCGAATAAGTTACTGCAACAATAGGTTGAAGCAGTTCGAAACACTATGATTATGTTATTGCAACAACACAGAATCAACTGTTGCAACAATGGGTTGAAGGAGTTGAAACACTATGAACATATATATTGCAACAACAATAATAGATAACAACTCCAACATTGTGATGATGAAGTTGATACATCTTGAACGTATTGTTGCAACAACAAAGAAAAATAGCTGAAATATTAAGCTACAACGTCTAAAACACCAAGTAGATATTATTACAATAACACTGAACAATTGTTGAAACACACATGCAAACATACTACAAAACATCTAAAACAACAGTACTACAACGTTGATTGAAACCTACTGCAACATCAAGAGAGAACCATTGCAACACGAGAAGATTTGTACCCGAGAGCTCACCGAAACCCTAGCCACTGTTGTATCCCTTAGATCCAGATCCAGATGAGGAGTAGAAAGAGGTGGACGACGAGGACGAGGAGAAGGTAGAGGAGAGTTTGGTCTAGAGGGAGGAAAAAGAGGAAGAAGTTGAGATCCAGATAAGGACCCGGTGGCGAAGCTAGAGCAAATAAAAAGGTGGTGCATTTCTCTTATAAAAACATAAACTCTAGCTATAATCATGGTGAAAAATTGATTTACTTAATGGTGTTTAATTTTTTTTGTGGGTGCATGTGCACCCACTGCCTTGTATGTGGCTTCACCACTGAGGACCCCACCTACCTTGTTGAAAGTCGCCATTGTTGCTCTTCTCTCTAGATGCATGGAGGTCGCAGCGAGGAAGAGAGAACAGGGGAGAGGTGTGTGGCTCGTCGGAAGCCACCGCCATCGCCCCCACTCCGGTGGCATAAAGGACATGGAGGTCGCAGATGTGAGGTAGGAAGGAAGGGAGGGATGGGTGGCTCACTACCATCGTGGTGTGGAGAGCGCTCAACGAAGCATGCGCATGGGATGGACGGCAGGAGCAGCGGCGTGCGGGCGCATAGGCACGGGCAGCAGGAACGGTGGGAGAGTAGCAAGGTGAGAGTGGAAAAGGTGGAGATGGAAGGTGGACTGGATAAGCGGTGGAGTGGCTGCCCACGCGTCTATCCGGGTCGCCCACGCACCTGTCCGATGGGGTCGGACGACCATAAGGTAGCATTTCCGATAAATTTCAGCAGCGTATAATCAGTTGGTTCATCAAATCTATCCTCTGTTTTGCTTAAGCTTTTTTGTTTTGCAGATGCAGTTGGAAACCTAAGATTGGAACGGCACTCTTACCACACCCAAAACTTGTTCGATGAAATGCCTCAGACATTCAGAGGTTTCTATTTGCAAAATTTGTAGGCTTAGGTGTGTTACTACTTCCTTCTGTGTACACAGTTTCTCTCTGTTTTTTAGGGTAATAAATTCCTTTCTAAAGGAACGTGGGCTATAAATTCTCTCTAATCTTTTAGAGTATTGCTAGCATCCGGATGTCCGGTGCCAGCAGCGCGTCTAGACACCAAGCCCCCCACCCGCGCCACACGGAGAAAAGAAAAAAAGAAACAAAAGGAAACCTGTCTGCCCCCAACCAACTTGCCTCGCAGGAGGACCACCCTTCGTCCACTCCCCGTGCAAGGAGCCCGTCTCCACCCCCATGAGCACGAGATCTGCCCCTCGACTCGCTAGCCCCTAGCACATCCGCCCGCTGCCAACTCGTCCTGACAACCTGCCCCCATACGCTTGACGCTGCAACACAATGTGCATGATAGTGCAACAACACCGGACATACTACTACAACAATAGGTAGCTGAAACACCACGTGTGAGTGTTGAACCCAAGAGCTCGCCGAAACCCTGGCCACCACCACATCCCATAGATCCAAACCTAGAGGAGAAGTAGGAGGAGGAGGAGCTGGAGCTAGAGGAGGTGGAGGAGGAGGAGGAGGGAAGGAGGGCTTAGATCTAGATCCACAAGAGGAGGAAGGGGAAAGGGAGACCTCAGATCCAAATCCTTCCCCACCTATCTCGTCGAAGCCACGTCGTCATTCTTGTCTCTGATGCATGGAGGTCGCAGAAGGAGAGAGAGAGATAGAGTAGGGAGGGAGGGAGGCACGCCTCTCCCTGCAAGGCACCGTCGTCGCCCTCACTCCAATGGCATAGTGGTGTGGAGGTCGCAGCGGGGTGAGTGAGTGAGGGAGGAAGGAAGGGAGGGTGCGAGGCGCCTCACCGGCGTCGCGGTAGGAGTGCGGGCGTGGGCGGCAAGAGCGGCGGGGGCAATGAGACGAAAACCAAGAGTGGAGATGGAAAAAGGAGTGGATAAAGAGACATGAGGGGGGAGGGAGCAACAAGTGGAAAAAAAGAGATCGCGAGCGGATAAAACAAGTGGGCAATGGTGTCCGTTCGACCGGATGTCTAATATATATCATTACTGAATCTTTTAGCTTTAATTCAATCTGATATTAGGAAATGCTTGACAACACGAAGCTTGGTTGACTAGGAGATGATTTCTTCCATGGATGCAGGCGATAAAAGTGAGGCCTTGTTTAGTTCGTAAAATTTTTTGGCTTAGGCTACTGCAGTACTTTCGTTTATATTTATTAATTATTGTCCAATCATGTATTAACTAGGCTCAAAAAATTTGTGTCACAAATTACAAGCAAACTGTGTAATTAATTGTTTTTGTTTTTCCTTTATATTTAGTGTTCTATATATGCGTACAAAGATTCGATGTGACGAAGAATCTTAAAAAAATATTGGAAACGCCTGAAGCTGCGGGTACTCTATTGTCCGAAATGTAAGCCCATTGTGGGTACTGTTTTGACCAATCTTGCTGAAATTCATTGAATATTTGAATTATGTTTGCTTATTAGTTGTCATTCATGTTCACACTGTATTTAGGCTGAGGTTTAGTTTGACAAGAGTTTTTAATGTATCTCAGTATCTGACTTCCAATTATCTAGAAAGTCACTTCATCATGGTATCCATGTTTGCCGAGCATCTTCAAGAAAAAGAATAATATATCTGACTCCTTCATTCTTCCATCTCTTCTTTATGAGTTGAACTGAAAGTACCATTATCCAACTACGCACAAGCACAACCTCCAAACAGAACAGCTAATATTTCACTAAGATAGAGTAGCAGCCCCTTCTGTAATTGAATTCTTGCAGATAATGCAATGTGTTCAATGTGAACATCCATGTGCTGGTGAGATCTGTGAGTAGCTGTAGCACCCCCGACCTATCGATCAACAATGCAGAATTTGCCACCATGTCAACTTCTTGATTACATGATTTAGTTAATTGGATTATGTCACACTTAGTGGAGACAGAGGGCCTAAACCAGACAGCATCTCATGAATCTGTAGCTTTAGATGATTACCTATGTCAGAGATTCAGTATATGCGCCATTTACTTCTTCCCTATCTGACGATATATACAAGTCAATTACAGAGTAAACATTACAAATTGCAACAATGAATCTGGGTTTCTTCCCCTGTGTGTCCTTCCTCCCTGCTTCCTATTCCACACTAAAAGCTGGTTCTTCCTCCCTGCTTCCGATTCCACTAAGCTGGTTCATTAGTCCAAATGTGAAATTAGTTAGCAATTAGTAGGTCCCAGTAGCTAGGTGATAGGCTGCTAATAAAGTAAGCTCTGAAGATCCTTCTGGATCTTATTTTTAAGTAGAAGGGTTGACCTAGGCTGTCTGTCAAAGTGCACCAGAATGTCCCAGTTCAGGACTTTCTACTTGCCAGCAATATTCTGGAGTTGTGCCCATCATGCTATATATTATCAGAAGAAAGCCCAACTGTATATATACTTTCTGCGCCATGGATATATTTATGTGGCAGCAATACCCATGTTTATCATTCAAAGAACAAGGAGATTAGTGATTATTGGTTGGATGAACAGAGACCAAGGACCACTTTGAAGGATTCATCTTAAGATCCGCGGAAGCAACACGGGAAACAATGTTCATGCATATGCTGGCAATGGCGAGTAGCCTGTCGAAATGCAGTGCATTGCATGACAGGATCTCATATCAGATTTGGTGATGATCTCTGAGTTCGTTCTAGGGGTTCCTGCAGAGGTGCACATATCTTCTAGTTAGAAAAGAAAAGTATATCCAAAGATGTACTAAAATAATAAGAGGAGAAAAAAAAAATTGTTTTTCTCGTCCTCAAAAGATTGGTACGGTGGCAATCATTCCAACAGTGTGATATGGCCCTGTACAATGTAAGCAGTCCCTTTACATTTCACCTCTCCCTTATATATAGGGCAGAGGGACCCTCGTCAGCTAGTAGTAGCCTGAGGAGCTCACTAGGCCTTTTCATTTTTTTTCAACTCCCCTCCGTGCTTACACTGTCACTGTAGTGCATGCAAGAGGAGTGGTAAAAAGACGTTGCCTACACCTTCAGCTACCTCCTAGCTCGCTATCTCATCCATCAGAGAGATCAGAGCGAGCGAGGTGTGGGAGTGCATGCTACGGATGCATGTGTCCATTCCTATGACTAGGAGGAGTCATCTGCATAGCTAGCGTTGCGTCGTCCATCGCATCAGACATCAGCTTCCGTTGCAGTGCTCAGCACTACATACGTCTTGCAAGAGCTGAGCTCTGCTGCATTGTTGTTGTGTGCCTAGCTAGCTACATACGTACTGTAGCTAATAAGCCAGCTCTCTAGCTCATTGGTGAGTTCTTGCATTGGCTTTTGCTGCAAACTTGCACCGGCCGGCCGCCATGCAGGGGCAAGTTGCTGGTGACGACGCAGGTGGCGGCAGCTCTAGGCGGCGGGAGAGCTTGGTGCGTGGCCCCATCATCGTGGGCGCGGGGCCGTCGGGGCTGGCCGTGGCGGCGACGCTGAGCCAGCACGGGGTGCCGTTCACGGTGCTGGAGCGCTCCGACGGCATCGCCGACCTGTGGACGAACCGCACGTACGACCGGCTCCGGCTGCACCTCCCCAAGGTGTTCTGCGAGCTCCCGCACGCGCGCTTCCCGGCAGACTTCCCCACGTACCCGACCAAGCACGACTTCCTCCGCTACCTCCGCTCCTACGCCGCGCGCTTCGGCGTGTCCCCGCTGTTCGGCCGCACGGTGACCCGGGCGCGCTACGACGCCGACGCGTCGCTCTGGCGGGTCACGGCGGTGTCGTCGTCGTCGTCGGCCGCGGACGGCGGCGGCGTGACGACGACGACGGAGACCGAGTACGCGTCGCCGTGGCTGGTGGTGGCTAGTGGGGAGAACGCGGAGGTGGTGGTGCCGACGGTGAAGGGGAGGGAGATGTTCGCCGGGGAGGTCCTGCACTCCAGCGCGTACAGGAGCGGGGAGAGGTTCAAGGGCATGAGGGTGCTGGTCGTGGGGTGTGGCAACTCCGGCATGGAGATGTGCTTGGACTTGTGTGAGCACGGTGCCATGCCCTTCATGTCCGTCAGGAGCGGGGTAAGCTACCAGCCAGCTAAGCTAGCCCTGCTTCTTCCATCTTCTTCCTAGCTACTACATACATTGATTTCCTATATATAAGCTTGCTAGCTATACGTATATATATATATATATATATATATATATGTAGTTGCCACACTTACTTGAGCACGATATACCTTTCTATCTCTCTCTCTCTTTTTAGAACAATAAAATGCAGTAATGTCAAGTTCTCTAGCTATAGGAAGAACTGGGACTTTCGTAGCATACTGTACTACTAGGTATGTTGCATTGTTAGTCATTAATTAATTCCATGAAGTGGTGAAGTTCTATTCTATATATGTATGGCTTTTAGTACGGGTTAAAGATCGATCCTTTTATTTCATATAACATGATCTACTCTCCTGTCTCGTCCTGCATCATCAACCCTTATATTTTGTGATACTATATCTTTTTTTTTCATTAGGGTATCCAACTCTATTCTTTAATGTTCCTATGCATGTAAATATACATATATATCTTGTTCTCCAGCTAACAACATACTATATATAACTCTATATAATAATCTGTATACGTGTCGGACTAATAACGTATGTTATATTGCACTTATGAACGAAACAGGTGCACGTTCTACCGAGAGAGATGTTTGGGGCCTCAACGTTCGGCATCGCCATGAAACTGCTTAGATGGCTGCCGATCAAGCTGGTGGACAGGCTGCTGCTGCTCATCGCCAGGATGGTCCTGGGAAACACGGAGAGGCACGGGCTGAAGAGGCCCAAGCTGGGCCCGCTGGAGATCAAGAACATCACCGGCAAGAGCCCTGTTCTCGACGTGGGAGCATGGTCGTTCATCAAATCTGGAAACATCAAGGTGAGGGCTGATGTCAAAAGTCGGCACTGAAAGAGTAATAAAGAGTATCGTTCGTTCGTGCATGGAGCGATGTCGTCTGTCTCTAGCTTTCACTTCCTTCCTTGCTTTCGCATGTCATGCCAACGCTAGCTTTCACTTTTGAGGTTTCCACAACATTCTTTCTTCCTTGGTGCGTGCGTGAGCTGATGAGAGTGAATACTTTTTTTTTACAGTTTTATCTGAATGCATGCATCCATGCATGCCTCTTTGCCGGGCTCCATGGCTTTATTTTCTTTTACCTTTGGTGTGGCCTGCCTGCTGCCTGGTGCATGCAGTCGTCTGTACTTCGGGCGGGGTAGCTCTGTCGTCATCTTGTTCACAAATCCTGAGGAGTATGTATAGCATCATGCATGCATGACAACAAAATAAACTGCTAGCTGAACAAAAATAGCATCTCCATGGACCATTCTCCGATGCCTATATTTGCGTCTACACACACGTTTGGCTAGCTGGAAACTTTGTGCATTATGCATGTAATAATGGTGCGGTCCATCCGTGGATCGATCACTTATTATGCATGAGCAGCAAGCAAGTAGCTATAGTAACCTTTACGATTTGCTGTGTCGTGTAGTGGTGTGTGTGTACATTCCATTTGACCGTCGTTCAACATTACATATAACTGAAAGTGCACTTATGATGCAGATCGTGCCAGAAGTGGAGTCATTCACCGGCGGCAACGGGGTGAGGTTCGTGGACGGCAACAAGATGGCCTTCGACGCCGTCATCTTCGCCACCGGCTACAGAAGCAACGTCCCTTTCTGGCTCAAGGTACGTACGTGTACGTCGTCGGCGACCGCCGCAAATAAACGAACGCACTCATGTATTAGCGGGCGCGCGACACCAGGCCAGCTAGCTCCTGTTACTGATGTGGGTACGTGGTGGGCACGTACATGTATGCAGGACGACGGCGATCTGTTCACGGAGGACGGCACGGCAAAGCAGGCTGCTGGGCAGCCGAGCGGCGGCGACTGGTGGAGGGGTCCCAACGGGCTGTACCGCGTGGGATTCTCCGGGCGGGGCCTGCTCGGCGCTGGCGCGGACGCGCTGAGGGCCGCCGCCGACATCGCCGGGAGGTGGCAGGCGGAGGTGGCGGCAGCGGGTGGAGCCAAGATAGTCTCCTCGTCCTCGGTGTAGTCGTCGTCGTCCACAGGGCGTGCATGCATGGTGGTGTTGCTGCGCCTGCTCGCTGCTGGTCCTGTATGTGACGACGACGATCATGACGACCTAGCTAGCGGCCGGCTGCTATGTACTACTCCGTATGTAGCTAAAGCTAAGAGCGAGGAGGGATCGGTGGGAGACTCTGGTGACGACGACGACTGGGCGTGAGCAAGCGAGGAGCAGCACGCAGCAGGTGCCCACTCCACCCCCTACCTGAGCCTGAGGCGATGCATATATGCATGGCCGGCGCTGTGCGCTGCCGTGCATGTGCGTGCTGAAACCTGCTGCGCTCTCACAGCACAGCTCTCCGATCGATCCAGTCCCCTGGTGCTGCACAGATCAGTACTGACGACGTGTGTGTGTGTGTGTGTGTGTGTGTGTGTGTGTGTGCATAGCTAGCGGTGGTGGGCAGGAGGAAGAGGCCGGCGGTGGCTCTGTGTGCGTATGTGCAGGAGGCTTGGGGGCTGTGACAAAATTTTGTATAGGACGTCGTTTGTCTCATGTACCGGTGTGCATGCACATAGCGATGAAATAGCGCAGGCGTCTTTTTTGTCCAGCATGCAGGCGGTGATGTCGTCCGCATCACGTCTCCGATTCCAATACCCTTTGCCCCCACTCTCTGCTCTTTTCCTTCGCATATGCAGCACAGCCCCCTCTCTGTGGTCTAGTGCGATGTGATGTCATTTCTTCCAGGCACTTGATTAGCGGCAGAGAAACGACGGTTCACAAATCACACCTGTGTTAAGGTTCAAGACTAAAGACCAGTTCTTAACCGGTATATGGTATGACAGGAGTTATGATGCGTGTGCGTTGGAGGCTTTGGCTTGCAGAGATAGCTTGAGGCAGTACGCGATTCAGTTGGGAGTGCAGCGAGTGGAATTGGAAACTGACTGTCTTCATTTGGTTCAGTTATGGAATAAGAAGGATGCTCAGCGTTCGATCATCGATCCAGTGCTAACAGAGATTGATGATCTTCGTCTTGCCTTTCAGGAGTTTTTCTTTTCATATATTAGTAGACTGTGTAATAAAGAAGGGGTAAGTTTATTTTGCCCTTGAGGGCATATGCCCTCACTCTCCTACCCATTGGATTCGTTCTGAGAGTGTGCAAACACACATCTCAATGCGAAACTGTTTTAAGATGTGTGTTTGCACACTTCTCAAAGCAAATTCAATGAATGGGAGAGTGAGGGCATATGTAGACAAGTGTCTGAGTAAGCACCGCTCGGAGACGTGGCATGTAACTCCTATGTGCGTGTATGAACTTATCTTGTTTGAGGCTTCGGCCGGATGATATTGAAAGGCAAGAAGTCACAAAAAAAAACGGTATTGAAGCCCAAATGTGTACATTCTTTACAAAGCGTTTTTGGACAAATATGAAGTATATATGGACATATGTCGGCAAATTAAAGACACTAACATTATTTATTGAGCAATAATATATATTGCCATGCAGCATGAAGCTGAGTGCTTAAGGGTACTCACAATGGAGACTCTATCATAGAGTCTAAAGTTATTTATTACCTTGAATAATATAGATTTAGAGTCTAAATAAGACTAGAGTCTTATTTTTTCTATCTCTTTCTTCAATAAATATGTTGCCACATCAGCAAAATTCCATAAATAATATGTAATTAATTGTCTTAGACTTTGTGATAGAGTCTTGCATTTTAAGTGCCCTGATGACTCAACTACAAAGAATCCTTTTCTTTAATCAACCGTGTATGAACTATCAACGAGGAGTTTTGGAGTTCATTGTCACGAAGACTCAAGACAATAATGAAGCCCAAACAAACTCTTAGAGCCTCTTTGGTATGGCTCCAGCTCCAGCTCTCGCTCTAACAACAGCTTTTCCAGAGGAGCCCTACCAAACACTTTAGAAGGAACCATTTTATGGTAAACAGTACAAGAGACATAGCTATTTTAGATCTAATGACAAAGGCACAAAAAGTGTCTCCTTCCTCTCAAGTGCTCTAGCTCTTTGAGAGGAGGACTTGAGGAAGAGCCATGCCAAACATACACACCCCAAGACAATAACTAAGCCAGGAATCTTGTTTGAGTGACATCTCCTCGTTGTTTGTGGGAATCATAGAGAAAGTTGAAGGCATGGATTTTCAAGCGTCAACACAAATCTCTAACAATGTTGATTGCAAAGATTAAGGAAGAATCTAGTTTTGTTTTTGTTTTTACAGGGAAAGAAACAGATTTAGGAGTAGTGCAGGAGCCAAGCAGCTAGAGAACTTATGTTTGTGGCTTAGGTCGTTTGCCACTTTTGCTTTGAGGGCCTAAACTGGGTTTTGTTGTAGTTAAGCCTATTTCTTTTGTAGCTTGACGCTTTTCTCTCTCCTCTATTAATACATTTATCTAGCAGAAGTCCTGCCAACGATTTTAGAAAAAAAATTCTCTTATGGTTCACTAGCCTTTTATTGGTTTCAATGGCACAACATACATAACATTTTTAAAGAAAACTGGTACTAGTTTTCTATTTTTCTGATTTAAGATAAATTAATTATGAATTTCTAGATATCAAATAAGGTTTTTACTATTTTTAGGAAATCAGAAACTGACTTTAAAACCAATCGTTGGAGTAAATTTGTCCAATTTCGACAATTAGATGACACCCATTACATGATTTTATAGTTTAGTTAGAAAGGTACTCATAGTGGTAGGATGTGCGTTCGTATGTTCGTAAGGGTAAGTGAGGTCTACGTTGGTAGTTGGGTCTCGCAAAAAAAATCGAACCGGCATATTTATCTTAGAGGTTGACAATTTGTCAATATACTTTACCCTTTCCTAAAAGTATCCCATTATCTTCCATTTTTCAAAAAAAAAATATTGTTAGCCCATCATGCCGGCCCAGGGGGTTGATGATTATTATTAATAACAGTTTGAAATGGAAGCGGGATCGAAGACAATGGATTGTTAGGCGCCACATGTGTGTGTTACAGAGTTTTGAACCAGGCGTACTACATAGTACTACGTTCACTGGTCTAACCAACAGTGGTGCTATATATATACTACAGGTCGATCATATATATACATATGTAGACTGTAGACTACTCAGTCTCAGGTGGACCTGTTACGAAGACTGTATATGATGAGCAACTGGTAACGGACAGCCAACCCTACTGTAGTACTGTACCTTGATAGGTCACCTTGTCAAACATGTACATCGACGATCGATCTGTCCATTATTTTCTCCTGAATTTTCTCAGATCTTCTTATCTCTTCTGCATGCAAACTACTACTTCCTAGCAAAGCTAGCTTCTCGATCGGAAGTTGAGTGATGCATAAAATAAAAATATTCGATACATGGCATTTTCAATTGGACATGTAGTTGATCCATACGAACGACTCATCTGTCTCTGCATCGTCGTCCGAGGTGACTGTGCACACTTTTGTTCCATTCTACGAAGTCGACGTATGACACTTTTTTTTTCAGGTCGCATGCATGCAGGGCCACACAGGTCACACACTCAGAGAGAACTGAAGAAGGCATGCAGTGTAGCTGCTACTAGCGAACAACGCTCCAATTCCAATCAATGAGTATATGAATTCGTGGATCGATAGACGATCCGTCTCGTTGAGCGGTGCTTGTCTCCTTGCTCTCCTCGGAGGATTTTCGGCTGCAATTCTGACGAATCTCCGTTGTCCTCTTCTTCCTCACTGTCGTCGACTCGTCGTCTCTCTATTATTTCCCCTTCGATCGAGCATGCAGCCGGCGGTAGCTGTCAAAGCACGTAAACACATAGTACGGAGTACACCTACGCTCCATTCCATCTGCCTCTCAGGTTGCTCGATCATAGAAAAATAATGTTTAGTGATTTTAAATTAGTAACAGAAAAGAATGATGTTCTGAGTTTTAGATATGCTCCTGGTGGCTTTGCAAATCTAGCGTCAAATTACCAATTGACATGCGCTAGGCTCGGGTCTCTGCATGCTTGGATGCAGCAGCGCGTCTTAGTTAGGAAGTAAACCACGCAATATCCCTTCTTTTAAGGAAATCATGCATGTGTGACATATATTTCTCTTCTCCACCAATCTGTCTAAAAAGTTTCAGAATATTATTATTATTATCTAGATGGAGAGAATACTAGCGTATATGATGAACTCGTAGTCGTCAAATGAAATGAACGTACGGATGGCCGCGCGGTGTAACAGTGTAAGACGTAGCTATAGACTGGCGTCCACGGTGCACCACTCCCTAGGGCTACAATATGCATGCATGCAACATGATCGTTTGTGTTGTGTGATGACACTGACAGCTCGATCGACGTACGTACAATACACACATGGGATGGCAGGCACTGTGCGGGTACGTTTGTTGCTGTTGCTATGAGCATCTGTGCTGTGTAGGAGTACGTGTACTCCTGAATCTGCCTGGTCTCCGATGCATAGTATGCAAGAACGACCAAGAGTAGTCGTCAATCGTCACGATGTGTGTATATGTTGTACATGTAACACATGTGCCAGCTTCAGTTACGTACACCAGGGCTCAGGCTGCTGGCGGCTCCTGCTGTATTCATGCATGCTTGCCTGTAAAGAATACAGTACTAGCTAGCATCGATCTAGGGCACGAGGGCTTTGAACTGAAATGGCCAATCGTCATCGCTTTCCAGTGAGAACGGCGTACGTATACTCTCGTGCTTTTGCATAGTATATACTCCTACATTGGCTGGGCATGCATGCTGCAGTTGACACTATATACCTGCACTGTATCAGGGTAGCAGAGACAAAAAGAGGTCGGTTTAACGATTGCGGAGCGACTATACTAGCCGGGGCCCAGTACTTGAAGCTCTAGCAGGAAGCGCAGCCCGCTACATGACGAAGGTCTCTCGTCACTATTCGCAGCTACTGCTACCCTCTCCTGCGCTACATTCTGTAGCTGCAAAGACTACAGGTCCCATCGTTTTCTTGGAATGCGTATATGTGCTCTTGAGTGTCTGCATCATTTCTTTAATTTCTACCTCGCCGTGTTAATTCTGTGTTTGCGACTGTCCGCTCTATATATATTTTTTTAGTGAAACATACGTAGCTTCACAAACTCTATCTACTTCAGAAGAAAAATAGAGTTATAGAAGAACCTAAATAGAGTTTATAGTGCAGTTCTAAACAGACCCTAAAATGACGTGTAGCTCATAAGCTCGAAACAATAGTGGATCTAGAATGAGCGATTAGTTGATGGTTGCTACTTCTCTTTTATCTATTTTTCTCCACTTTCTCTTTACTTTCTTCCTCTTTGTCGATACATAAAAAAAAATCCCTGGAGGAGTTGAGAAAGGGTTCCACTTTTCATGAGGGGGGAAGGGGAGCTTGAACCCACCTAGCCCTCATGCTAGTTTCCCCTCTTGCTCAAAAACCACTACAAAGTTGTTAAAAATATAGAGCGCATCTTTACTTTTGGAATTTAAATTGAAGTACCACGTGACAATAGAAGTGTATTATATGCTCTAGGCAAAGAGCTCATTGAACTAGAACGACAGGTATGTGCGAGAAGGAGATTTATGAGGTACACGATAATACAAAAGAGCCCATAATAGAATGATCCTCCAAGAGGAATATTCCTCTATTATGAGGGGGTGACTTCGTTCCTCAAAATCGAGCAAGCAGGGTTGTCCCTTTTTGTTTGTATCGGTGCGAGCGAGCTCCTCGATTACACAGGCGTTGAGGTGCATGGGCAACATCGTGTCATTAGGGTGGTGCATGTGGCGGGCGTATAGGCAAGGTCCCACTCCTGCCGGGGTGCCACAACACAAGCAGGAGGTTGTAGCTGCTTCTGACAGTGTAGCCAATCAGCACTCGAGGTATTCATGATTTTTTAGGAGATCTTTCTGGGGTGTGCTTCTTCGTGTCTTTGTTATGTGAAATTTCATGATTTTTGGAAACTGTTCGAGTGGGTTTTGCTTTTTTTCTCTCTCCAAAAATTGGTCTTGTTGAAATATGCATACTAAGCTAGACTGTTCGATTTGTGCACACCAAGTCATCTGGGGTGCATTGAGAATTCGTGTTTTGCTTTGTCCCTTGCTCATTTTTCATCCACGCATTTATACCTTTATTCCTAAGGTCAATAGACACGCTATTGCTATACTTGATCTTAGCGAAAGTTAGAAGAGAAGAGTGGGTGTGTCGAATTGGGATATAGACCAATTTCTTTCTTGGAGAAGAACTTTTATATCAACTCTCATTCACCTTTTCTTTCTTGGAGAAGAACTTTTACATCAGCTCTTATTCACCTTCCTCCGGTGTAACACCCTAAAATTTATTCCTTTTGAAATATAGATAAAATTATTTAATTTTGTATTTTTGTGCTCATAAAAATATAGGAAAAATAATATTTTTTATTAAATTAAAATTTATTATAAGGCA
>Ga0182004_10001568_pt1 | contig 16904 bp, 11 predicted proteins | sample Sormic07211540_1_FD_120479 | JGI IMG/M metagenome (GOLD analysis project Ga0182004, IMG submission 120479) | Endophyte microbial communities from Sorghum bicolor roots, Mead, Nebraska, USA - 072115-40_1 MetaG | ecosystem: Host-associated > Plants > Roots > Unclassified | place: USA: Nebraska...
AAATAGATTTTGTCTTGAAAAATACTTTTGTAAAAATATACATATACCACTTTTTGATAAATATTTTTATAAAAATAAAGAATCAAAGTTAGACTTTGGAGACCGTGTCGTTACGCTAAACGAAGAAAGTATAAATTAAGCTGAGGTTCAAGTAAGCACAGTATCGAGAATTTGGCACATCAGTGCGTTGCAAACCGGCGGGGCGTGCGTGCGTGTGCATGTTTGTGCGCGTGCGTGTGTGTGCGTGTGTAATTGGTGTTAGGAAATAAAGAAATAGTGTGTTTGTGGTCAAGTTTTCTAAACATCAATTCAGTGAAACTAAGAAAATCACTGTACAAAATTCGTGTAGAAGTTCTGATTCTAAAAGGTAGTCGTTCAGTGTATGACAGCAAGCTAACAGAGACTGAGAATGATGCAGGCAGAAACAGAACGATAATGCAATGCCTTAATAACACAATAATACAATTTAGGAGTATTACCAGGAAATAGTTCATTCTTCCGCGCTCTAACACACGGTGAGCAAGATCTCCAGCAGTTAGGCCGTCCTTATTGGTAATGCCTGTTTTGACGGACATCGTCTGTAGTAGTAAACTGACGATTCGCGGACATCCGTATTTAACCGCTAAATGGAGCGGTGTATTTCCTTCAGAATCCATAGCATTTAGCAGCGTAACAAATGTGCCATTTTGACAGACGTGGCGAACCACTGATTCCTGATTATGCTCGACAGCACAATGAAGCAAACTTCTTCCTTTATCATCAAGCAATTCACAGTAGTCTGGGCATTTCTGTATGAGCACGTCAATAATCCTTGTACTTCCCACCTTAGCAGCCGAATGCACTGGAAATAAGCCATGGTTGTCTGAAATGTGAGCTTGCTCTGATGATGTATGGTCATCTAGGAACATCTCAACAACATCGAGTCGTCTATACAGTATTGCGAACTGGAGAGGCGTCTTCCCTGACGAATCAACTCTGGTAAGCAAGGTTGGGCCAACCGGTTCCCAGTTCAGTATTTCTCGAGCCATACCTGGTTGAAAAGCAAGTGGCAATTCGTCACCAAGCAACAGAAGTTGCAATTTACTGAACTTTAGGAGCACAACTTTTTTACCAGTCGGAAAGTGGAAGCAGTAAATCAAGCAAAATGGAACCTTTGTCATACTTACCTTTGCTAATAGTTGCTGCAGAGTGCAAAGCAGTCTGTCCGTCGCGACCAGCGAATGAGGCCGGCGACGGCGTTCCATCGGGCGACGGACGAAGCAGCAGCCGGACCATCTCATCCGACCATACCTCTGCCGCCAAGTACAGGGGCGAGACACCATCCTCAGTTGTCACTGACGCCAGCTCGGGGGCTTCGGCCATCAAGAGATCTACTACCCCAGCACGGCTGAGACGGACGGCCTCGAGCAAAGCAGTGGCGCCTAGGCAGTTTCTTGCCCGCAGCGCTGCCGCCTCGTCCGGTCCACCGACAGCGGTGCGCATCTTGGACAGGAGGCAGGCCACCACGCCCTTGCTCCCGGCCCTCGCCGCGCAGTGCAGACTGCAGCGGCGTGTCGAGGCCCTTGTTCCGCGTGGCGACAAGCGACGGCGCGCTGTCGCAGACGAACGCGGTGAGCTCGGCGTGGCCGCGGCTGGCGACAAGGTGCAGCGCGGTGTTCCCGTTGCTCGTCACGCCGAGGAGGCTTCCCGTTCCCGCGCCCGGCGACACTGCGCCGCCGTTGACTTTAATCGCGACGTGGCCGTCTGCTGCTTGCGGGCCGCCTTCGCCGCTGGCGTTCAGCAGCTCCACCAAGCGGGGCACTTCGCCGGTGGTGAGCACTCTAAACAGATCCGTGCCCAGCGTCACCTGCTCGGGCCCAAATTCCACCAGTGTGGCGGCAGCTTCCGACATGATTCGCTAGGACCTGAGCTCTTGGCTGCCCTGCAACTGCAACGTTGTTTTGCTACTGGTTACTTGTTGGCAAGAGTTATGCTGAAAATTTTTATTAGTACTCCGTAGATGATATAAGAGTATGATAAACTACAGACTACACCTACCCACCCGCCCACCCGGTTTCTTCTTTTGAAACGTCGACGAGGCATGTTCGCTTGTGAAAAGTCATGAACACTACTGGCTCACACAAAAATATGGATTACAAGACAAGTGAACAATCGTTGTTTGTTACGGGCATTGACTTTTTCCGTTGCTGCGTATTCTTATAGAGTGTTTTAAAAAGTTAACACTGTGCGGATAATATATCATACTGTTTTCTACAACAACTTAGGTTTGTATTATTAGCACCCATTCGATCTTTTGTTTTACTCTAAAGTCATATATGCCAAGGTGAGTACCGAATTAAGAGTGTAGACAAATACTCCTTTACATGGAAACCACAGGCGATGATAAGCAATCTAGCATAAGATGAAGCAATACAATTATACAAAAGATGGTACCAAATAAATGAGGAAAGCCTCTAAATCCTTACAAGTCTCTTTTGTATAATGGATTTTGTTGATCAAGCAACCCTCACGCAGTCACGCTCCCTAGCCTGAGCTCTCATGTATATCTTTTCTTTTCTTAACAACAAATGAGCTCACTTATGAGAAGGCGAGTACACAAGTTTCTATATGGATAAATCATCTCTTTGACAAGCTTCAATAGGACCTGCAAATATCAAAATCTCCTATATTGTGACAACTGACAAATACGTATTTACACATGATCATTTTGTTTTACTGTAAAGCTATGCCCAGCTCAAATACTTGATTACATTTCAGAATTCTAATGCATACAGAACAGACTGACGGCTCTATGCATTCCAGAATTCTAATGCATACTGCAGATTGACAGACTGTCTCAGTAGTTTGGCAAACTAATATCCAGTGAGATTGCTGCGGCGAAGGCGGCAGTGATAAGCACAACAAGCAATGTGCCTCCAAGATAATGGAACGAAAAAGCTTGCCATGAAAAGTTGGGCCAATTGTATCAGGCTCGACGGCCGTTTGTGTACGTTGACAAGTCCCGCCGCCACAGCGTCTTCGCCAGCCCAAGTAGCAAGGGAATCCAGACGTCAGGGAAGCAGAAGAGCACCGGAGCCAGAGACGCCAAGTACACGAAGACAACCAGCCCGCGGTTGGCGTCGCCGAGCACCAAGTGAAACCCGAAGGCAAACGCCGGGATCGCACTGCCAGCGGCATGAACCTAGAAGCCAACAGTTTGTACCAGATCCGATGGCTCAGCGGATTCTCTCTCGCGCCGCCGGCCCGCCGTATATGAGGAAGGAGGTTGCTGACGATGGAGCACAGGAAGGCCATGGTGTCCGACACCACGAACGCTCTGAACGCGAACCGCCTCGCCAGGATCGCCGTCGACCCTGTGCTCCGGCGGTCGTCGGCGACGAAACCGCCCGGCACGGTGAAAGCCGCCGCCGCGAATGCCACGGTGGCGATGAGGACTGATCCAATCGTGCCGTTTTCTCACCATGACATGCCCTTCGTCGTCAGAAGCCCCTTCTTCGGTTGGGTTCGGGTCTGCCTGCTGATGAAGAGGGTGGAGCCGTCGATCTGGAGTAATGCATGTTCCCAGTCCCAGCCAGCACAGACAATTCAACACGGTAAAGTGTTGCCAATGCTTATTTCCACAGTCATATTTCGCAGCAGCGTACTGACGATCCTTGGAAATTGCAACGGCGTGTTCCCTTCATAATCCGTTGCGTTCAACAGCATAGCAAAGGTGTCATTCTGGCAGATGTGCTGGACCACCCTGTCCTGATTATGCTCAGCTGCACAATGAAGAAAATTTCTTCCTTGGTCATCAACCAGTTCGTAGTGGTCCGGGCATTTTTTTGACGAGCTCATCAAGGATCCGTGTGCTTCCCGCCATGGCTGCAGCGTGCACAAGGAAATGAGCCATGGCAGTCGGAAATGCGAGCTTGGTCTATGGATGAATGGCCATCGAGGAACAGCTCAACAACATCCAGATGTCCATGCAGTATTGCGAAATGAAGAGGGGTTCTCCCAGACGAATCAGCTCAGCTCTGCTAAGCAGTGTTGGGCCAACTGGCTCCCAGTTCAGTATTTCTTGAGCCATATCTGGTTGAGGATTGGCAATTTGCCACCGATTGATGGATCAGAAATTGCAATTTCTACAATGTTTTGAGACGAACTTGTTTGAAACAAAAAAATAAAAGTACTGAGTCCAAAATTTGTACAAGTAAATAGTCAGTAAACTGGAACTTCGAATTCTATCTGTACCCAGTTTTCAGTCGTACCTTTGCTAAAAGTTGCCGCAGCGTGCAAAGCAGTCCGTCCATGGCGACCAGCAAAAGAGGCCGGCGACGGCGTTCCGTCAGGCGCCGGACGAAGCAGCAGCCGGACCATCTGCTCCGACGGAGTCTCTGCCGCCAGGTACAGGGGCGAGACGCCATCGTCGGTCGCCACCGACGCCAGCTCGGGAGCTTCGGCCATCAGGAGATCCACCACTCCGGCACGGCCGAGCCGGACGGCCTCGTGCAGGGCAGTGGCGACCAGGCGGTTCCTCGCCCGCAGCGCCGCCGCAGCCGCCGTCGCCACGTCCGCTCCACCGGCGGCCGCGACGATGCGAATCTTGGACAGGAGGCAGGCCGCCACGCCCCTGCTCCCGGCCTTCGCCGCGCAGTGCAGCGGCGTGTCGAGGCCCTTATTGCGCGCGGCGACGAGCGAGGGCGCGCTCTCACAGACGAACGCGGCGAGCTCGGCGTGCCCGCGGCTGGCGACAAGGTGCAGCGCTGTGTTCCCGTTGCTCGTCACGCCGAGGAGACTTTCCGTTCCCGTTCCCGCGCCCGGCGACGACACTGCGCCCGGTGATGACGTGCCGTTGACTTTAATAGCGACGTGGCCGTCTGCCCTTTGCGTGCGACCTTCGCCGCTCAGCAGCTCCTTCAAGCGGGACACGTCGACGGTGGTGAGCACTCGCAGCAGCTCCGTGCCCAGCGTCGTCTGCTCGGGCCCGATTTCGTGCGGCGAGAGCTCCGGATAGCCTCGCTTGATCAGCAAATCAGCCAGCCAAACGAACAAACAGCTCTTGGCGGCAACTGCAAAGTTGTCTGCTAGTTCTACGTTGGCGACACTGTGCTCATAGTGTTATTTCTTGTAGCTGTGTGTTCAAGCGTCAAAACTCCACTAGCGCTTACAAGGGTTTTCCCTTTTTTTAGGGTTTCGTCAAACAACATATTGATCCCCTTTTAGGAATTTGACTTGACAGTACTTTCTTGCTTGAATTTGACTTGACAATACTTTCTTGCTTTGATGACTGCTCACTGGATATCTTTAATAAGGGGTTCTCTCCTCCACGGTTCGACATGCTCCAATGATTAAATCGACTTGACAGAACTTTAGTACGAGTCTCAGTCTCTTGCTAGAATTCCATAGGTATTCCAAAGGGTCCGTAGAGCTGTTACATTTACAACCATGCCAGATATTCACCTGCGGTGTGACTAAATTGATAAATTCAACCAATTATCTCACCATAATTGAACAGATTCGTCCAACTGGATTCTGAATAGTGTCAAAACTGAAAATCCAAAGATTGGACGCATGTGTACAGAATTACAGAGATAAGCATACATAATCATGAAACTATTTCATTTTTCTCCCGAAGGTATTTCACTACTTTAGTGTAATAGCCGGAACAAAATGGTGCTCTTTTTAGCGGTCACCTGTATTTTTTGAGTTTTTGAAAGCACCAAGGTTCCTCTTGAGAGATTTGACAGCAGACAAAATTTGCAGCTTCTCTGTGGTTGAACCATCAGGTTTCTGATCATCATTGTTAGTAGCAGCATCTTCAGGTGGTACTGTACCTCCCAGAGACGAACCCTCCAGCGGAGGTTCTCTGCCTGATTTGCCTCCATGTGGACCTGGCTTCCCAGCTTGCTTCCGCATGAAGGCCGCACTCCTACAAAATAACATTCCAGCACGCGTGAACACAAACCAGAAATATTAAGGAAGTCTCACGCTTATCATAACAAGGTAAATGTATACAGCACGTACCTCTTGTACTGGGGATCAGTAGGATCCAATGCGAACAAGTGAGAAGTAAACATCGGTGAGAACCTCTCATCCTTGGTAAGATCAATGTCAGGAAGTTTGTCCTCAGCAGATTCCTCTTTGCCCTTCTTGCCCTTTTTACCCTTTTTACGCTTCAGGTTATAACCCTTTGCACCATTGGCAGTGTCCTGATCACCAGCAACCAAGAGCTCCAACTCTTCTTTGGTTGCTTCTTGTTCCAAATGGTCCTCTGTGGTTTCATCCTTTCCTTTCCTCTTTGCTTTGTCCTTGTGCTTCTTGCTTTTGCTTGGCTTAGGTTCTTCATCAGACTGTTCATCTGCAAAGAAATCATCATCATTCTCACGCTCATCTTCACTGCTGTAGTCGTCATCTTCGTCTTCATCCTTTAGTCCCCTCTTCCTAGCCTTCCTTTTCTCTTTCATTTTCTCTTGGTGCTTCTCCCAGACGGTCTTCTCCTCATTGTTCTTTCTCTCTAGGATACGTTTACTAAGATCCTCAAGCTCTGTGTTGAATGTAATCTCCATATCCTGGCCATCACTTTGCTCCTCATCAGATTTGTCCCCTTGCAGCAGAAGAGCCAACCTCTCCTCTTTTGTTAGCTTCCTTTTGGATCCCCCATTTGGTAGAGATTCGTCCTCAGAATTGTCTACACCATCATCTGACGCGCTGTCATCACTTGCTAAATACATGTCAAGCTCATCTAGCTGCATCAGAAAATAGAAGTAACAAAAGTTGCATATAAGAGTACAAGAAACAAATAACTACAAGGATAAATAGCAATATAAAAAAACAAAAAAAAAGACCTAACCTGATCATCAGTGAACTTTCGCCTCAAGACTTTCTTACGTTCAGGTTCATCATCATCCCAGGTGAGCTTAACTCTGCTATGTTGCAAAGCACGAGTCTCGAAATCAGGTTCCTTGTAACTCGGAGGCGCCTGAAATCATTCAAGTTATTTACAAAAGGGAAGCTTCATTTAGCATGACTAGGACCTTGTACATTCATAGAAACCACAAAGTAAGAAAAGAAATGGAAAAGGGAAATATAAGTATCAGCCACCTTTTTTTAAAAAAAGCACTAGGCACTATGCTAACCAATAATTTGTCACTGCTCAACCAATACTACTATGAAGAAATTGGTTCTGGATACAATCAACAAAGGAAGGTACCTCTGTAGCGACGTCTCGAGCAGGATGTTTGAACTCCCTAGAGTCAGGAATGAACTGCAAATCAAACACATTTGCTGTTTTCAAGAACTCAGTCCCATCAAGAGTCATGTACAGGTGATTTGCTGTTGCGCTGGAATCACACACCACAACTGCATAGTAATACCTGTGCAGGATCAATTGAAGCATGAGAGCAAAAAAATGTAACCCTTGGATACTAACACTTTTAACATGGTACAAATCAAAAAAAAAACAATTGACAAAAATAATATGAAAGCAATGCTAAATATGTCGTCTAAACTCTTCTACTTAATACAAGGATATGCAGATCTTTTGCGTATTCGAGAAAAAATGCTAAATATGTCAAGGAGACTCCACCAGAACTAATCTATAATACACTTTTGTAGATATCAGTTTGGAGATGCCAATTTTATATCATTTACTACTTATGGCACAGGAAAAGCAAATAATAATAAAAATCTATCATCAAATGAATGTCTCTCCAATTCAATATTAACCTCAGTCTATTTAGCTCATAAGCACGCAGCTTGTTGTTCTCTTTGTCGGAGTCAACTTCCTCATCATCATCATCTTCTTCTTCTTCATCGTCATCATCATCATCATCGTCAGTGTTCTCTTCATCATCATCCTTGTCATCTTCGTCTTCAACACTGTCTTTTTCATCAACATTGGCATTGACAAGAGCAGCTGGGCCCTGTGTTGACTCAATTTCCATGCACTTCAGTCCAAATTCCGATGGATAGATTGAGACTGATAAAACTCGCCCACCCTTTGGGAGGCAAGAAGTCATCACCATATACAGGTCAACTGCCTGTGAAGTAGGGATGAAAAAGCAATAAATTCATTGTGCCATCAGCTCACTGCATTCAAATTTACTCATTAAAAATTGCTAGGAAGAACTTTAAAAATCACACATGAATGGTAAGGGGCTGTTCAGGTCTTTAGTTTTAGCAAAAGATGATTTTCAATAAATTAGATCTGGATTTGGTACCATTCTATCAATCTTACATGGTTACGGTTCAGTATCTCAATTAGCAATTCTGCACAGCCAGTAGGTAAAATCCTGTTGGATTATCTCCATCCTGATCCTATGTACGACCTTAATTACATAGAACCACACAAAATAGTTGCCCGACCTTCAAATTTTATGAAGGAAGTTGTGTTGGTTGTCTGCGCTAGCATCTAGGACTAGGACATCTGAAGTTAAGGTGTTTGCACTGATCTAAGTTCCATTATGGTCTGGCTCTCATGTACATACGAGCAATAGCTGATCAGCTAATGCATAAATAGGTCAACGAACTCAGTGATTCGCTGTCAACATTTACTTTACTTTTAATCCTCCTTTTTTTTGCAGGAAGACACATGACTTTGTCATTTGGAGTCAAGATACATGTTTGATTCACAGTTATCTTTCAAGTAAAGTTGTTGTAAGAGCCAGTTTTAAAATGCATGTAAAATAAGATAGACTTTTGACATAGCTGATATTTTGTTTAGTCACAGCAGTTCACTTCTCAGGATGAAATAACTATTGCATGAACACACACCTTAATATGATCCCAGTCCATATTAACAACAGCAAGCCTGTGAGTTTCCTTGTCGATCATAGGCGTATCATCATGCCTTGCCATTAAGTAATGAGCAATGTCACTGCCAACAGAGCACTGTAGAAAAAATAAATAAAAACCAAGAATTAGGCAATTAGCCATAAAGAATTAGCATATTTTGTTCTTTCAGGCAAAGCACCTACATGGAACTTTAAAAAAAACTACATGGAACTTTAAAAAATATCCTTTAAACAATGGAAATAACAAGGCTGGTAAAAACAAAATAATAAAATATGCAACATGATAGAGCATAGAAAAACAGAAGGCTGAATTTGAAAATAAAATATTGAATTCAACAAAATTTGAAAATATTACTACTATTGGCAGCCCTAAAAAAGGAAATTTTGATTTTCTGGCTCCGCATGTGCACCATTGTACAAATGGATTTACACATTTTACAGAAGATGAGATGCGCTACGAAGGTTGTCAAGGCAGAAGAGAACAACACTTGGCAAAGAGAGCTAAAGCATAGAAGAACAACCAAAGTTTTCTTGGATGCAGGTTTCAGCACTTGTTGGGTTGTGTAATTGTCTATAATCACAAGCATATATCAATGTTACTGAGACAATCACTTGGATAATTACAGACATAAGCACACTACTTCACTTAAAACAGGGATTGAACTAACTAAGCAATGTTACTGAGATGTCCACAATCAAGTGTGCTATGTTGAAATGCCCTACAGAAATACATATACCTATGACATCTTCCAGTCATGAATTGAGTCCTGAGATCTGCACGGAAAATAGACTCTAGAGACTAGAACACACTAACTTGCACTGCAATAACTAATTAGAAAGTATTCACAAAATAGGCTACTAGGCTACTAATTCACAATGTAAACAGGAAGGTGCTCCAACGCTAATTGTTCTCCCAGGAATCTAAAATACATTATCATCAACACTTGAAAGCAAGGGCATGAAGACAGTATAGCCGTACTGGTTTAAGATAACTGCAATTTAGCTGGCGCAAGAGCTAAAGGGCATAGACCCTGCACTAACATAGGACGACAGAAAATGGAAGGAAGCTGCAAAACTCATGTACAGAAAGACCTCGACCAGAGCAATGCAAGCTGAATATAAGCTAAATAATCAAAAGACTAGAAGCAAAGTGTCACCTCGTCGTCGTCATCCAAGTCTTCATCTTCGTCGTCATCACTGCTAGAACTCTCTTCTTCCTCCTGCTCCTCCACTTCCTCTTCATCTTCCTCTTCTTCTTCAACAAGCTCCGGTTTCTCCTTCTTCCCCTTCCCTTTCCCTTCCTGCTCCGAGTCCTCTTGGTTGAGATAGTACTCCAGCATGGGGTTCTCGCGCTTCTTGCGGCGCCTCCCGCGCTTGTCCACGGGCGCCGCCGACGAGGCGAACCTCGGGTCCGTCATCATGCTGCTGAACCTCGAATCCAGCGCCACCTTGGCCTCCTTCCTCCGCATCGGCCGGAACCGCGGGTCCGTCCGCGCCGCCGCGAACCGCTCGTCCTCCATCGCCCGCCTCACCTTCCCGTCCCTCCCGTCGGCGGCCTCGGCTTCCGCTCCCTCTCCCTCGAGCTTCCGCTCCTTCTTGGACTTCTTGCCGTCCCGCTTCTCCTCGCGCTCGTCCTTGTGCTTGCGCTTCTTGCGCTCGGCGGCGTCGGGGACCCGGGCGCCCTCTGTGGCAGCGCGCGCCTTTTTCGTCTTCTTATGCTTCTTCTCTTCGCTATCGAGCTTGGATTTCTTGGCCTTCTTATGGCGCGCGGGCTCGTCGGTGCTGGCCGGCGGCGCCATGGCGGCGGCTGGCTGCTACGAATGCGAGGGCGCGGCGGCGACGAGGGATGGCCTCTCTCCTCGAGGGCTGGCGCTGGCACAACCGAAGAGAGCGAGCACCCTCACACCTTAAGCGATCCTTTTGGGCCAGGCCGGCCCGCAAAGTTTGGCCTGTGACTGTGAGCCAACCGAGCCAGCCCATGGACCTTCTGCCAGGTGGGCCCCGCTAGTTTATGAGCCGCATCCACTCGTTGGTGAATGTGATGGTGGTGCGATTCCATTCGACAGACACGTCCGCACCGCACCAATTCGCTGGAGAAGAAGAGGAAGAGGATACTACCGTACACGCCTCATTACGCCCATCCACGTGCTCGCCTCTCCCCCATCGCGTAGCTTTTCCTCGGCGTCATCGCCATCTCACCGGCGGCGGGCGTGCGGCCGGCGGCCGGAGGCCGGAGGCGATGGCAAGCTCGTCTGTGGCGGCGGACATGGAGCTGGACCGCCCGAACCTGGAGGACTACCTCCCGCCCGACTCGCTCCCGCAGGAGGCGCCCCGGAATCTCCATCTGTAATCGCCCTAGACCCTGTCTCAATCAGTCCTTACTTTTCCGTTCCTTAACCCTAGTGCTTCGCTTGTACTATATACCGAGACTTATGAGGCTTTCTGCGTTTTTCTTCTGCTGTGCAGGCGCGATCTGCTGGACATCTCGCCGGTGCTAACCGAGGCGGCAGGTGCCATCGTCGATGTGAGTGCCTCCTCGGATTTTTAATCCTCTGTGTAATGTATTTTGGGTTAGAAGGTGCTGTGCTGGGTTCCTGGCAGAGGATTGGCTTATGATCTGTCAGGTTTAGCAAGTTATCTCTGCATAGCGGCAATTTGTGGAGATGAGTCTCGGCTTTAGCTGCTGTTGTCTAACTGTTTCATTTATTCTGTTATTATCCCCCTTTTTTTGGAACACATAAGTTGAAAAAAAGGTGTAAGAACCATTTCTCCACAAAACACACACACACACACACACACACTCCCACAAGAAAAGGAAAATCTCGCCTTTAATAACTGACACGTTAACAAATGATCTGGATCCAACAAGGCAACAAAAGCTACCCGTCATCCTCGTGGAGCAAGGGCATGAAGGTATGTGATTCCTCGAGCCCCTGCCAAACCCTAGGGATGGAGCTCCTCAACAGCAAGCGTCAGAGCTCCAGCTATGCTAGGAGCAGAACCATCAAGTGTGCACCAGTTATGGTGTTCCCAAATTGTCCAAGTACATAAGATGACAACATAGTTTTATGCCCTTCCTAGCTTGCTCGTCGACCAAACACTCAGCTATAGCCCACCGTTCATCAAAGGAACTTCATTGAATCTGTTATTCATGACTTTATTATCTGGAATTTTGTTGGAATTTGATATATTCCATTCACCTGCTAGATGTTCCAATTTATTTTAAAGTTCCTCAAGGTCTTTCTGGCTTTGGTCTATGAAATAATGGTGTAAAACTTAATCTTGTAGTTAATTCAGATGAATATACAAAAAAAACATCTATTGGAAGTATCCAATTGGCCTGATTTTATGAATCTTCCCTGTGGAGGATTTATTATAGTTTCTGTGAAGAGACTTCACAATTCACAAATTTTATCAATTATTAAGTTGTCCCCTTGCTTAGCAAGATTTTCATTTGGTTGTTTAAAATGTTGATTTTTATTTTTTATTTTTTTTTTTGTAATTTGTAGTTAATTGTCACCACTCTGGTGAATATGAACTTATGAAGAAGTACTACCTCAGTATTAAGGATTTCAATCTGAGTGAGCGAGCCTCCTTTTTAGCTAATCTGCTAATAGTATAGTAAATCTTGACAGGATACTAGCTTTTGTGGAGGATACCACTGCCCTTTTGTTTTTATTATAATTTAAATGAATTATCTAACCAACCTTGCGGTGATCCTGTCCATCTGCCAGCATATTGCTCCTGCTGGAACCAATCGTGCTTGGTTCAGTGTTTAATTTTATTTTTCTTTCATTGTGCATTGTGGATACATAGTTTTTGGTATATCATTTGTACTCTTATAGGCTGTTGTGGAGCTAGTTGAAGCATATTGTTGGAAGAGCCACATACTGTCATTCTAAATAGTGATAGTTCCTTTTTTTTTACATTAGTTAACTCAGATTGTAAAGTTCTTGCCACATTGTCAAGTGTCAACTAAGATCTGCAGGAAATCTTCCTATGTTCATATAGATGGAACATGAATGTCCTGTGTCACACGAATATTAAGGGGGTGATTGGTTGCATTACATGCTATGAGCTGGGATGACCGGACAGTGCAGGCCCAAATTAGCCAGGTTGATCTCGTATAGGTCATTGTGTTTGGTTGTTCTTGCTGCCGCTCCTGTATGGGAAGAGGTCTTGTTTGGATGCATGTAGCATTGAAGTACGAGGAGCATGACATATGGGTCCTTGAATCGCGCATGCATCAAGTCATCCTGGCTCGCAAGGGAAGCTAAAATTTTGCGTATGAGAAGAGCTAGGACGGAGGGACTCAAAGTGAATGGACGGGTGTAGGCAAATGATGCAGGTGGGTGAACCAAACAGCCTCAGGTGCACGAAAAGGAGCAGGATGGCCCTTTGGATGGCCTTGTGCTTGCAACCAATCACCCCCTAACTGGATGATCCTTGTAGGAGTATATGTATATAGCCTGGTCAAACCACAGACCACCTTATGTTTGAGGTGGAAAAATCCGGGTTATGTGTTTGTTTGCAAAGATGTTATCATCACATAAAATCTTACATATCTTCGTATTTTTATTTCTTCTGTACCACTGTTTATTTGACTTAAATTGCTGTATGAAATAAATGGGATAACATTTGTTATTCTGACTCTTACTTATTTGTTTCACTTAGTTATTTTATTGACTGTATTTTACACATATGCAGGATTCATTCACGCGTTGCTTTAAGTCGAATTCTCCAGAACCATGGAATTGGAACATATATTTGTTCCCTTTATGGTGCTTCGGTGTAGTAATTAGATATGGAATACTCTTCCCACTGAGGTACTTGAGTGTTAAGATATTCCTAATTCCTAATTCTTTTCCGTGAGTAATTTTTGTTATTCAACTGATTAGACACTAAATTCTAAACCCACTCTTTCCTTAGCACTGTGTTGTTCTGCAGTTGTTTGTTTATTGTCAGCACAAATTGGGAAGTGCTTGAAGCCAACATAAGTAGCAAAACTTTGGAGTCAACAGAGGATTTAGGGAGGCCAGAGGCCCTGTGTGGAACCTGCTAGTTTGTACAATACTAAATATGTAATCGGGCCTATTTGGTTACCTCCGCCTTTAATAAGATAACAATGTAAAAATGTCATGATCTACACTTGCTTTCATAGACCAGATTGAAAATATATGTGTATTTTTATATCTAACCATCTCATCATAAGCCATCTTCTATGGCATACAGTCCACATCTTCTTCAGTTGCTTCAGTAGAAGACTTAGTTTCCAGAAGCACAATTCACTTATAAAATTTTGCCGATAAGCGTGTCAATGGAATTCATTTTCTTCTAGTGTTTCACCTTCTTCTATTTATTTTGTCAAACATTAAATGATCACCACCTGATTGTTTTAATTTTCTAATCAGGTCCTTAACACTTGCATTAGGATGGCTAGCATTTTTTGCCGCCTTTTTCCCCGTCCATTTCTTATTCAAAGGTCAAGACAAGTTGAGAAGTAAAATTGAGGTAAGCTATTCCATCCGGTATATGTATGTTAGCTTGCATAGTATCACACTATCACTGTTCATCCATCATTCCTCAGGCTACTTCTGAGATGATGTTCTTGGAGTAATAACCTGCTGTTGCTATTTAAGGCCTTGAGTGATGACTTTAAACTATTGAATTATAGGGATTAACATCATCCACCTAGTTTATCATTAAGTTTTTTCAATTTCATCTGTTTAGTTCATAATAAAGCTTCCATGGCGGCAGCAACTACCTGCATCATGAAAATCAATATGACCGTCTATGCTACGGTTTTCCTCTAAGTCATCTTATTAAACCTAGCAAGTGCTTAAAAGATGGCCATTTCAAGCTTTTTGGAAATGTCCTGTTTTCACAGTATTTCTCATGAAATTGATATTTTGCTTTGCTTAGATTTGACTGCAAAAGAGTAGCACCAGGAGGATTGAACAGTTTCTGGTCTTTTTTTTTAATAATGCAGTCTACATTTCCATACCTCCACAGTCTTTGTTTATTTGCTATTTCTTTTTTACTTCATTTATATTGTGTATTCTTGGTCTCTTAATTACATTATTTTGTTTCAATTTTCATGTAGAGGAAGTTGGTTGAAATGATGTGCAGTGTTTTTGTTGCTTCATGGACTGGAGTGATCAAGTACCATGGACCACGCCCAAGCACACGACCTCATCAGGTTACCTTTTTCTTTGTCCGGTAACTCGTGTTTAGATTTGTGCATATGTAAGAACGTTAGAGTTAGGTGTGCTAATTGTCCAAAACATAAGAGTGCTGGAACTAAATTTTATGCATTACAAAATATTGATTTTCGCAATTGTAAAAAAAATGTCAACCTTTTGCATTCAAAATTAGATTGCTTGTAGTTCCAATAAAATTGTCTTATTGGAATAATTAGGTAGGTCCATGTAAGCACTGTAGCTTCCTTAAATCTGAGTGCATTGCTGATAACTGCCCTTTGCAATTCTATTCCAATACATTAGGTATTTGTTGCAAACCATACATCAATGATAGATTTCATTATTCTGGAGCAAATGACGGCATTTGCTGTCATCATGCAGAAGCATCCTGGATGGGTTGGTGAGTCCCCGGTTCTTCAGAAAATTCTCTACTGAATTAAGTTTCAAATGATTTATTTATTATTTCTCTATTTGGCGGTTCCCATTATTTGCAGGATTTATTCAGAAGACTATCTTGGAAAGTGTGGGTTGCATCTGGTTTAACCGTAATGATCTCCGGGATCGTGAAGTTACGGCACGGAAGTAAGTTTTGTCTTTGAAATGACAATCCCCTTGATTATGTAGTTTATTTTGTTCAAAGAATTGCATTGTCAGGTTGCGTGACCATGTTCAACAACCAGACAACAACCCTCTCTTGATTTTCCCAGAAGGAACTTGTGTTAACAACCAGTACACCGTCATGTTCAAGAAGGTGAACCCTATCTTCATTTACTCTGGTGTGTGGTTAGTGTTTTAGGTAGGGGGGTGTCCTTGATGCAGTGTATTCAAGAAAAACTTACAAGTAACTACAGAACTTTTTTTCAAAAAAAAATGTAAATTTCTATCTCGGCCTTCCTGGTAGCTAAACATGGGATATTCTGTGAGAAAGTAAATAGATGTCAGAGTCTAGAAGTTAGTAGCAGCATAGGATTTATTTGCATAATTTCTGACTTGCTGTTATTTACTATGACAATGTTTGTTTATTGTTTCTGTTCTTTCTCTAGGGTGCCTTTGAGCTTGGGTGCGCTGTCTGTCCAATAGCTATCAAGTACAATAAAATATTCGTGGATGCCTTCTGGAACAGTAAGAAGTAAGGAATACAGTAAATGATGAAACAAATTTATTTCATCCACACTTTTCTTTGGTTGATTAACATGATTACCTCGCATGAAATGTTTTAGGCAATCTTTTACGATGCACTTGGTCCGACTGATGACATCGTGGGCCGTTGTGTGTGATGTTTGGTACTTGGAGCCTCAATATCTGAGGGAGGGAGAGACTGCAATTGCGTTTGCTGAGAGGTAACATATTTTTTAAAAAATATGTATTTTATTTTCCAAGAAAAGCTTAAGCTTAATATATTATTTCTTGCATGATTAAATGCTTCGAACAGAGTAAGAGACATGATAGCAGCTAGAGCTGGTCTTAAGAAGGTTCCCTGGGATGGCTATCTGAAACACAACCGCCCTAGTCCCAAACACACTGAAGAGAAGTGAGTTTCCTCCCTCACTCCTTCCCCCATTTCCTGACTTGTACTGTTCCAAAGTTTCTAAAGTGGTTTCCAATCTCCAGGCAACGCATATTCGCAGAATCTGTCTTGAGGAGACTAGAGGAGAAATGAGGAGACGCCAAACAATACAAGTGCGTTTGGTTAGGGGTTTACCGTTCAGCTACCTTGTAATTCGGTTACTAAAAAAAAAGTGAGCCCAGGACATGCCAAGTGGCCAGCTCAGTTTTGTTGTAAATTTTGTTAGAAGTTCGACAGAATTAGTATGTACTTACCAAGGAAGGGAGAATACCTGCATGTGTTTTGGCTGTTCATTCTATGATTGATTAGAAATTGACACTTGGAACACGGTGCCCTATTGAGAATGCTGTGTCGGTATTTATG
>Ga0182004_10001569_pt1 | contig 16893 bp, 13 predicted proteins | sample Sormic07211540_1_FD_120479 | JGI IMG/M metagenome (GOLD analysis project Ga0182004, IMG submission 120479) | Endophyte microbial communities from Sorghum bicolor roots, Mead, Nebraska, USA - 072115-40_1 MetaG | ecosystem: Host-associated > Plants > Roots > Unclassified | place: USA: Nebraska...
AAAACGAGCCCTTTTTTGATGTTCCAGGTAACCTTCTAGAGCTATAATATTTCTCCCAGATCAAGGAGACCCAAGGGATGTCTTCTTTATTGAAAAATTTATGAAGATGTTTGATCAGCAGTGCCTCTATTGTATCAACAATCGTACTACAAACTCAATCTAAAAAGATCATTGAAAAATATATGAAATAACAAATTTTATGTGCATATGTGCCAGAAAACAAAATCGTAGGAGTATTGTAGCTAATGTGTATGTACATGAACTTTGTTATTTTTATATAAGTTTTTAGAAAATGATTTGCATCTTAACTTTTGATGCAGTGTGATCATAAAAAAATAATAGTTGTAAGTATATGTTTTAATAGTGCAAGCGGTTATTATACAAGTACAACGATTGAGAGATTTGCACTTGGACCAAATATTTACCCTCACACACGTAATGAGGGTAGCTTCCCCTTCTCTCTCTCTGTTTTTTTTTCTTGGAAAAATCCCTTATCATCTTCAATGGCTTTGGTAGAGAGCCTACCTTCCCGTTCAATTGTCATCATGGCTGGGCTGCCCGATTTCTGCAACTGGGGCGGCTAGCTTCGGCAGGGCAAGTGGCCACCCCACTAGCCGTGCCTCGCTTGCCACCTTGTTCCCTCGGGAGCTCAGCCATCTTTTTCCTAAATCACCGCCATTCAGAACTTTGAGTATTATTTGACTACAATGTGTGGCATAGTAAACCTAAGGTGATTTGATTTAGGATGATTATAGAAATCAGTTTATTTTAGCATAGAACGAGCACATTTTGCATTATTATATATCCAACTTCCTTTGCATCCTCCACCCGGTCGAGAAAAGGACACCAACTTGCATCGTGGTGTCGTTAGTTTCCTCAGCCAAATTAGCTGATCTGCTCGTTCTCGGCCTCTCCACCTGTCGAGGCGTGCGTGGCGCGGCTATTTAGTGACCAGATCACGAGTCCTCCATCACTCCATCAGCTCCACGGAGCCCCGAAACTGGCTGCAGCATTTATCGATCCCTGCTGCACGGAATGGCCTTGCAACGGTGGTGGCTGGTGCGCGTGCTCGTGCTCTGCCTTCTCTGCGGCGCCTGTGCAGCGGCGAAGCAGCGATACCTCTCCGTCAGCATGGACGAAGAACTGCTCAGGTCCAAGCAGGCTCACCTCGACTGCCCTCCCTGGAAGAAGTCAGGTACGGACCACGATCGAACCATCAACTACACCCCAGCGCTAGAATCACAAACGCCTTAAAAGCTTGCAGCATATATAGTTGCAGCATGTTAGTGCTGCTACACATGCTACCAGGCCAAGCTGGAAATCAGAGTGGTTATTTCATTTTGAGACGCAAACGGCTATTCTTTCTAGTCCGGTTATATTATGGAGCTTCAATGGGAGTTCAGCTCTTGTCAAAAAAAAAAAGGAGTTCAGCCACAGTCCCATGGGCCATGGCCATGGGGAGGAAGGATGGGGCCTTGCTCCATTGCTGTCCCAAAAAGGCCAAAACCGACAGGGATGCTCAGCTCGGTTGCACTTGCATGCACGCGAGGAAAGCGTGTGAGCCCATGTCCACGGGGATGACGATGAGCAGAGACTGTGGGACCTGGGGAAGGCGGGAAGCAGAGTGCAGACTGCAGACTGCTGACTGCTGAGAGCGGTGGTGGAGGCGAAGGTCCGCCCCCAAACTCTTTCCCAGAAACAGCTTTTGCATGCCTCTTTACCGTGTGTTTGGTTAGAGAGCGGAGTGAGCCGGGTCGGAGCGAACCCGTTCCCGTGGCTGTTTGGTTGGAGGATGGGAGGGTTGGGTTGGCTCCAGAGTGGAATATTCCTCTCAGATGCGGGTTGGACTCGTCAGTCAAAATCTGAGGGACGGAGCCGCTCCAGTCGGGTTGATGTTCACCAAACACTGAATTCCTTCAACCAAACACTGAACAGAGCCGCTCCGTCCCTAATACTTCAACCAAACACTAAAATGGGTTGGGTCTGTCCCCAAAATCGAAGTGCAACCAAACACTCTTTTGGGTTGGCTCCGTCCCCCAAAACTGGGTTGGATCCAACCCAACCCACCCAACCTCCAACCAAACACACGGTTAATGTGCAGTCTCGGGTGGCTACGTGAGTCTGTAGGGAGCAGGAGGATTTAGGCCTTGTTTGTTTTCAAAAAAAAATTTCAAAAGTTTTCAAGATTTCCTATCACATCGAATCTTTCGTCAAATGCATGAAGCATTAAATATAGACAAAAATAAAAACCAATTACACAGTTTAACTATAAATCGCGAGACGAATCTTTTGATCATAGTTGGTCCATAATTAGACAATATTTACCACAAACAAACTAAAGTGCTACAGTAGTGAAATCCAAAATCTTTTCGCATCTAAACAAGGCCTTACAGATTTTGGAGAATCTAATACGTAATAATCCCTTTTCAGGAGGACTGTTTGTGTCGTGTGATTCTTAATAGATTCTTCAGCATGTTTAATGTGTTTCCTTTTTTTAATTTTTATATATACAACTGTTCTGAATAGCAAAAGTAACCTTTTTTTTTAATTTTTTTTGGAACTTTAGGGATACTGTTCTGAAAGAGATAGGAAGGGAATTTACCATCATGATCTTAATAAACTCATGCTGCCCTAAAGCTTCACTATAGGTTATTGCGTTAATTGTCCCAGTTTACTGTTGCGCAACTCTGGTGGCAGGTTGCAGAAGAGGCTATGCTTTTTCTGCACCCTCGTTTTGTCAGACACAAGCTGTACAAGAATAAAGCATACTCCTCCGTCCTGTTTTTTTTTTCGGTTTTATAAGTTTGACTAGATTTATGGAAAATGCGTGTAATATTTGTATCTCCAAATAAATTTATTATGAAAATAGATTCAAAGATATATTAATTATGTACCATAAATATCAATATTTTTTTTATATAAAATTAGTCAAAGAGAACGACAACTATTTAGGGACAGAGAGAGCATGTGTCATAGGGATTTCAGAAACAAATACAGTATGTGGTCCTCATCTAATCATATTGTCTCTGTATGGAGTGTGAGTCATTTTTTTAAAAGATCAGAGGGGGGGGGGGGTGAACTGTGCCACCTGAATATCATTACCACAGACATTTTAAGTTAACATATAGCATCTTCACAAGAATGTTGAAGTGATTTAGCTATGCGAAGACACTGTAGCTGTTTAGCTAGAATCAAGTTTACTGCTTTGTTACTCCAGTCAAATAAAAGGTTCGCACTTCGCACCTCGTGTATTCTAAGAAAAAAACTTAAGTAAAACAATTAGTGGTTGAGAGATTTGTTTGTATCTCAAGGGTGGCTGGCATAGAGAAACTGTCACACGTGGTGATACAAACAAGACCATGCGATAGGTGCATGCATAGCCAGCCATTGGTTTTACAGTGTGCAATACTGCTCCCAGCACGAGGGAACAGCAAAGGACTGGGTCCTTCCCTTCTCCTTGTCGGCTAGTCCCTTGAATTGCAGAAAGGGCAGGTCTATGATGAACGACCTCCTAGTGCAAGTGGGATGCATAATTCCTTTCAACTTGCAAGCAGTTTTACTGTTTTAATTGCGAAAAGGAGAAACAACATACCAGCCGTTGAAAACAGTAGCTGTGCACATTTAGGCCTTGTTTCGTTGGCAAAAATTTTTTAGTTTTGGATACTATAGCACTTTCATTTGTATTTGGTAATTATTGTCCAATCATGGACTAACTAGGCTAAAAAATATGTCTTGCAAATTACAGGTAAACTGTGCAATTTGTTATTTTTTTATCTATATTTAATACTCGATGCATGTGCCATAAGATTCAATGTAATGGGGAATCTTGGATTTTTTTTAGAACTAAACAAGGCCTTAATCCATGGAGATGGAGTTGTTATACACTGTCCATTGTTGCATGCTTCATTGTTATGTTCATTGAATAGCCACTCTTTCTGTTAGTCCTTCCTGGCATCGTGTTTTTCTATATCGTATTGACTACTTGTAATTGTAGTGCTCCACTTCTCCTCTGGCATTAGTAGCACCCATGTGCTAACACCATGTTCTTCCATGATAGTGAACTACAATGTGCAGTTGACTGACCCAAAACTCTTTATATTCCTCAGATATACAAGATGATATGTCCGATGATCTATCTCCATCGCCACAAATAGCGTACGACCGACTTCTGGGTGGCCTTCTGGTTGAGGGTTTTGATGAGAAATCATGTAGAAGCAGGTATCAGTTTGCACGCTATCACAATTCACCAAGCATACCTTCTGCATACCTCATAGAGAGGTTAAGGAAACAAGAAGCTTTGCAGAAAAAGTGTGGTCCAGGCACCAAAGCATACAAGGAAGCCTCAAAGCAGCTGAAGTATGGTCAAAGCATCAATACGACAGATTGCAACTATCTGTATCTGATTATCCATGCTGGCTTAGGGAACCGGATGCTTGAGATCACTTCAGCATTCCTTTATGCGCTACTTACAAACCGGATTTTGCTCGTGGACCGTTATAAGGAGATTGCAGACCTTTTTTGTGAACCCTTTCCTGGAACATCGTGGTTGGTTCCTTCAGATTTCCCTCTGAACAATGACGAGTTCAGTCAGACTAGTCCTGAGAGCTATGGCAACATGCTCCAGAATAAAGTTTTCGGTGGAAATACAGATCGATCTTTGGCTGGTAATAGACCTCCCTATGTGTATCTCCACCTTGATGGCACCTATGGTTTCCATGACAAACTTTTCTTCTGTGAAGACGACCAACAGTTCCTGCAAGAGGTTTCATGGTTGATCATGAGAACAGACATGTACTTTGTGCCGTCCCTATTTCTCATTCCAGCTTTCCAAGATGAACTCAGCAGGCTATTTCCTGAGAAAGACACTGTTTTCCATCACTTGGCACGCTATCTTTTTCATCCGACAAATAATGTTTGGTATTCAGTTACAAAATACTTCCGGTCCTACCTGGCCAAAGCTGAAAAAAGAGTGGGAATTCAGATCAGAATATATGAAACCAAAGGTATCTTACAAAGAAATGGTCCGTTCCCACACATTTTGAATCAGATCCTCTCATGTGCTCAAAATGAAAAGCTGCTTCCAGAAGTTAGTATGGCAGAGGGAGCAGCAGCTGAGACTCAGAATAACCGAACAGCAGCTGGGACTCAGAATAACCGAACGATTGCTGTTCTAACAACTTCTTTGAGCTCTTGGTACAGTGATCAGATTCAGAAGAAGTACGATGAGCAACCAGCTGTTGATGGCATAACTGTCAAAGTGTTCCAGCCGAGCCACGAGGAGTACCAGAGGTCAAGGAACAAGAAGCACAACATGAAGGCACTTGCTGAGATCTATCTACTGAGCATGAGCGATGAACTGATAACCAGTGGCTTTTCCACGTTTGGGTACGCTGCTCAGGGGCTCGCTGGCCTGAAGCCATGGATCATGTTTAAGTCGGAGAACCACGTGATGCCAGACCCACCGTGCGGCCGTGCCATGTCCATTGAGCCGTGCTTCCATCAGGCTCCCTTCTACGACTGCAAAGCGAAGAAGGACGCTGATTTGGGCAAGGTAGTGCCTTATGTGAGGCACTGCGAGGACGTGAGCTGGGGGCTGAAGATTGTAAATCAAACTCATTTGTAGCTGTAATTTTTTCAGGACTCACGACATACTTGCTTGCTAACTAGGGCAGAATTCCTTCTCTCTTTTTTTGTGCAAAAGAAACTATACAAAATGTATTCTTTCCCTCCTGTATTTGATCCAAGTGTAGATAGTTGATAAACAGATCGATTAATCTGTTCATTCTGATGTCAAAAGAAAGAGAAACATGTTTAATGTCTTAATTCTGTTCATCGCTCATTTGGCCAATTCATTGGCATGTCTTGTGTGGCTGCCATGAGTCCATGACTAAAACTGGCTGTACGTATTTTTTTTGGGGTTAGTTTCCAACAAAAAAATTGGACCACCCCTTTGTCTTCTTTTTAAGACATCATCAAAGGGGTGAGAGCCCCACCTAAATAAATTTCTATTGATTTCGGCAAGCCGGTGCATGGAGGGCCTAGACCCTAAAGTTTACAAAAAAGTTTAGAACTAGGGGAAGAGAGGGATTACAGTAACACCACCACCACCAACAACAAGAAGACATACAGTCTCAAAGAGAAGCCTAAACACAAGTTAAAAGACACTAAACTGAACGTCGATTTGTGCCACCACCGAACAACATACTCGCCGGTTTCACCGTGACCATTGTGCCCGCCGCTCCGCTACCGCCCTCCATGACTCCATCTGAGAACCCTCTTGCAGTTCACTTGTGATTTTTGAGGGATTTCTATATATAGCATGATACAAGACGCTCGTAGTTCCATTCATTAAACTAGTATGGGAAAGAAAATGTGTCGAGAGAACAGAGAAGTCAGAAAGATTACTGCAATGCGATCAGGCGCAAGGCAACGCACGGACCACGGAGCCGTTGAGGGACGAGACGCAGACGCCGTCCTCTCCTCCAAAGCCCTAGTACATATGGCGGCATATCTCGGTTAAGTCAGCGGAGACCCGCCCGAGTGAGCACGAGATGTGTGAGGACGACGGCGGCGGGCGGCCATGGCGCGCACGGAAGCAGTGGGCTTGCGGAGTTTCGGGTACTCGGGGAGCCCAGCCATTACCACCGAAGTGTGTGGGCTTTAAAATGTGGCCCGTATCCCATATGGGAAGGCCTTGAAAGCATGGGCTTGTCTTGAGACGACAAGCATATGTTTTGAGCGGGAGGCCACATATTTATCTCCTTGTGATTAGCTTAAGCAAGCAGTTTATAGCAGCTGGACTCTGCACTCTGTGGAGTGTCGGTGGGATCCGTTCAGAGTTAAGAGGTCCGGGGCAAACTTCTCTTCACCGGTTCACCCCCCTAGTAAAAAATTGTTTGCGTCTTATTCATTTGGCTGATAAGCCATAATCTGTCGGCTGATTTGTTTTGAAAAAAATATTGTTGAATGACTAACAGACTCGGTTCATAAACTCAATCAAGCAAATTAGTTTCGGTTCATTTACCAAGCTTTCCACAACGGCCAATCTCCGTAGGTCAAAAAGGCCACCTCGAGATGCCCACCAGCTGGGCTACTTGAACCTTAAATAATGGAAACGCTAGTCAACTGGTTAGTGTATGACGATCTATGAATAGTGGAGATACTCTTCTGCAGTAATTAACCAACCCTGTCCCGTCCCGTTCATAACGACAGTAGCGTAGTGCAGCACCCAGCTGGAGTGCAGCTTACGATTAGTCGCAAATCCAATGCGTATCGATCGACTAAAACAAATACTACAGTTACTGTAGTCTCCTGCTCCAAACTAGCAGTGTCCAATCCAAGGCACACCCCCGCATAGTTTTCAACTCCTCCTGGCTTGTGGATTCGCGTTGCATCTCAAGCTAGCAGGGAGACACGAGACAGAAATGCAGCAACGCAAGGCCAAGGTCGTCTGGGGCGGCGCCGAGAGCGCGGCGGCGCAGGAGATCCCGGCGATGGCGATGGCACGCAACGGCAGCTGGCCTGAGGTCGAAGGAGCCTCGGAGCACTCACCAGTGCCGCGGAAGAAGAGGCTGGCCCTGGACGAGAAGCGGTGGAACACTGTGGTCAATGTCATGCTCGTCGCCTTCGTCATGGCTGTGCCGCCGGTCATCGTTGTCTTCGCTGGGGGCGGCATCGTGCCATCGGTCTGGATCGCGGCCGCCAAGGCCCAGCTGCGCCGAGGTGAGTTCCATGTTGTTGTGATGTGTTTATTTCTCGTCGTAGCTGCATATGGATTTGGGTGCTACACACAAGCTTTGGCAGATCACAATGGCAGGGCTTATTTGATGTCCGTCATTGCTTAGAAGCATAACTATGGCTGAAGATTTGAAGCAGTTCTGCATTTTCTGTGACCTGTCCAACTGGGTAATCTGAACTAAAATTTGAGCATCTTACTAATTTCTTGGTTGAACTTCCATGTTATCTGCTGCAAAGTACTGAGAGCATAATGTAAGTGTGTCTAAAGATGACCTGATGAATCACCCTGTTCTTTAGAGAAATGAATCAGCTAAATAGGGCAGAGTTTCATGGACCTCCATTATACTCCTGCCTATCTTGAAATGTAGGAGTGATCAATCTGTAAGTCAAACTTCGTTCAAAAAAAATCTGTAAGTCAAACCTGACAAACTCCGTCTGCTCCGTGCAGGTTCCAGCCATGTCTCCTTCCCGTACGCAAGAAACCCACCTGACAAACTTCTCGGTGGCCTCCTGCCCGATGGACTCGACGAGAGATCATGCCGCAGCAGGTACGAGTCTTCCATGTACAGCCGGAACCCGGCACGGCGACCTTCTCCGCACCTCATAGCAAAGCTGCGGAGACACGAAGAGCTCCAGAGACGGTGCGGGCCGAACACCGACGCGTACAGCCGCGCCGTCCAGCACCTGAGGGCCGGCAAGAGCGTCGACTCGCCCGAGTGCAAGTACGTGGTCTCCATCTCGTACCGCGGCCTCGGCAACCGCATCCTGGCCGCCGCGTCGGCGTTCCTCTACGCGGTGCTCACCGACCGCGTCCTCCTCGTGGACCCGAGCAACGAGATGGACGAGCTCTTCTGCGAGCCTTTCCCCGGCACGACGTGGCTGCTACCGCGGCGGGACTTCCCCCTGGCGAGCTACACCAACTTCAGCATCGACACCGCCGAGAGCTACGGCAACATGCTGAAGAACAAGGTGCTCAGCGCCGACGTGCCGCTGCCGGCGTTCGTGTACCTCCACCTCGACCACGACTACGGCGACGAGGACAAGATGTTCTTCTGCGACGACGACCAGCGGCTGCTGTCGAACGTGCAGTGGCTGGTCATGAGGACCGACATGTACACCGTGCCGGGGCTGTTCCTGGTCACGGCGTTCCAGGAGGAGCTCGACATGCTGTTCCCGGAGCGCGACGCCGTGTTCCACCACCTGGCGCGGTACCTGTTCCACCCAACCAACCACGTCTGGGGCCTCGTCACGCGGTACTACCGCGCGTACCTCTCCCGGGCGGAGCTCCGGCTCGGCGTCCAGGTGCGCAACTTCGACCCCTGGACGCTGGAGTCGCCGGTCGTCCTCCGGCAGATCACGTCGTGCCTGTGGAAGGAGAAGCTGCTCCCGGAGGTTCTTGACACGGAAGAGCGCTCCATGCCGCTGATGCCGGGCGGCAGCACCAGAACCACGGCCGTTCTAGTCACCTCTCTCCGGTCGTGGTACTACGAACGCATCAAGGGGCTGTACTGGGATCGCGCGACGGCGACCGGCGAGGACGTGAGCGTGCACCAGCCGAGCCACGAGGGGCAGCAGCAGTACGGCAAGAAGTCGCACGACGACAGGGCCTGGGCGGAGATGTACCTGCTGAGCCTGTGCGACGTGCTGGTGACCAGCGGCTGGTCCACGTTCGGGTACGTCGCGCAGGGGATCGGCGGCATGACGCCGTGGGTGTTGCACAAGCCCACGAACGTCACGTCGCCGCCGGAACCGCCGTGCTTCCGGGACATGTCCATGGAGCCGTGCTTCCACGCGCCGCACGTCTACGACTGCAAGCTGAAGCGTGGAGCCGACACAGGGAAAATGCTGCCGCACGTCAGGAACTGCGAGGACGTGAGCTGGGGACTGAAACTTGTCGATACAAACTTGTACAAGACTTGAAATTTCAGAACAAATTTTGGGTGGATCAATCAGGTGCTGACAGGGTGGCAGGCAGGCAGGGTTCAATTTGCTTAACTTTGATGACAAAAAATTCCAACGTGGTGCAGCCAGGGACTACAAAACCATGGAATGGGGATTCTCTGCTGATTGTTTGATACATGCACAGATTGGAGTCTAAATCCCTAAGGCATTGTTTGGCTGTGGATTGAAGTGCAGCTAAACAAGTTCTAATGTATGGCTTTATCCCAGGTTCTCGAATTGCAACCAAGCGGGAAGAAAAAAGGGCAATATTAAGATCCATGTGTTGTCTTGTAACATTAATAGAATCTTTACATGATCCTATGTACCTTCGACGGGTACGTAGGGGTTAATGCTTGCAATTTTGAGATAGCATGTTGACAGAATTTCAAATTCCGTATGATTGGGCATATTAAAATGTGATAGAAAATTTTGTTTGGAGGCTAGTGGAGGTGGAGTAGTGGTGATGTATGGCTCCCCTTATGAGGAAGGTAAACAAGAGTTTATTAATGAACTTCACTTGGTGATGGATAATTGGAATAGACCAACCTTAGTTGTTGGGGATTTTAATATATTAGAACTCAAAATGAGAAGAATAATCAGACGATTAGTCATCATTGGGCTAACAAGTTTTTGATGGTCATTGGGCTAACAAGTTAAATGACTAGTGCAATGAATGGGGTATGATTGAATATAAGAACTCTAGTAGGGCACACACTTGGTGAAACAATAAAAAACAACTAATTATTGCTGCCCTAGGTATGTTTTTTGGCACCATTGCTCTAGGATCCAAAGCTTTTAGTGACCATGTTCCTTTAATTATTGACTTTGGAGTTCATGAGGATATAACTAACCTTCCGCGCTGGATGCTAGGAGACTTGCTACAATTTGATGGGACAACATAGATCGGACACCGTCAATAGCAAGACAAGGTCTCCGATCCATCATCATTTTTGTCTGTTTGGAGGTGTGGAATGAAAGAAATACAAGAATCTTCGAGCGCAAGGAGTCCGTGCTAATGCAACTTCTCTACAAAATTAAGGATGAACCGGGCCTATGGACAATGGTGGGAGCAAAACATATCTCTAACTTATTAGAGCACTTTAGAGTTTTGGTTCCGTTGTACAATTTTGTACATGTTTTGTATGGTTTCTTTCTAGGCTCCTTTTTTTATTACAATATGCGGCTCTCCCGTCAATTCTCTTTAGATTTGGTAAAATGATGATAGTTGAAAAAGGATGTGTTTCCATGATTTGGTAGAAAAAGATTTTGGACGACCCTTGTCTTGAAAAGGACCCTTTGATAGCGGGTTTAGTTGGGGGTAATTAAGAGGATGGGAAAAAAGTTTGAAGGTAAGAGTTTAGAAATCTTTTGTTTATTTCGAGGAAGTGGGAGTTTAATGAGGATTTAGAAAGCCAACTTTCACTAATCAATTTTCTTAAAAGGGGTGGCAATTGGGTGGGAAATGTGTTGTTAGGCCTTGTTTAGATCCAAAAAGTTTTTAGATTTTGGCACTGTAGCACTTTCGTTTTTATTTGATAAACATTATCCAATCATGGAGTAACTAGGTTTAAAAGATTCGTCTCGCGATTTACAGATAAACTGTACAATTAATTTTTGTTTTCATCTATATTTAATGCTCCATGCATGTGTCGTAAGATTCTGTGTTTGTGTGACGGGGAATCTTCAAAAGTTTTTGGTTTTTGGGCGAACTAAACAAGGTCTTAATGAAAAATAAATACATCATCACCGTTCATCATGACTTGTCATACAATTTTCACTTAAAACCTTCACACCAAACATGGGTTAAAATTTTCCTCTTCAATACTCTTATTCTCTCCACGAACCAAACAATGATTTATCAAAAAAGCTCGTACCTAATAAGCGGATCTAAACAGGCAATGCGCCACAAAAGCGGTCACGAACCCCCGAGCCCCAGTCAATGCGCCCCAAAGCGGAAGACGAACCCGGCACCCAGCGACATGACCACCCGGTCGTCCGGCCAGCTCAAGTGCTCAACGACTCAACTACCTCACGATCCGCGGCACGACTGTGCAACAGGCGAAAACCCCACGTCCGATGTCCTGACCCTCCATCGCCACGCCTAGGCGCTCCAGTTTCACCGACAACGTCGTGCCGAGGACGCCCGGCCCCCCACTCGGCACCGTGCCGTCACGTCGATCGCCACTATACGGGACCCCACTGTTTTTCACCTCAAACGCATCGAAAACCCCTGTGCCACTCGGCCCCCATCACGTGTTCCCTCTATTATATTTCAGACGACGCGCGGGTCCGCGCCCGAACTGCGCCTTTCGTGGCGCGACACGACGCCCCACGTCGCGACTCGCGACCGCGGACGTACACCTTTGTGACCACACCGCGGCGGAAGCGCGGGGGGAGAAGTGAAGAACCCTACATACGGCTTCGGCTGGGGCGCCACGCCGCATGGACATGGACATCAAGGAGCGGATCCGCCGCTCGCCGCCGCCGACGCCGAAGGCGGTAGGGGAGGCGGCGTCCGCGCCCGGGCACCCGCGCGGGAGGAAGGGCCGGGTCGCGCTGCTGCCCCTGTCGATCGCGGCGCTCGTGGCGTGCGGGGTCACGCTGCTGCTGCTCGCGGGCGGCTCCGCGGCGAGGAGGGGCGGCCAATTCTCCGGCGCGGATCGTACCACTCTCTCCGGCGCCGGCAACAACGACCGTGGCGGCCTTGACCAGGCCGGACCGCGCGATGGTACGTTACGTAAACTACACGCGCGTGTTCGTCGGGTTTGACAGTTTCCGTTTGGACTTCGACTGTTTGGGACCGCCATCTGGTCGCATTTTTGAAATTCTCCGGGTACTTTGTGCGGGTCTCTGCCGGCGTCACGTCTTGTATGGCAGACGTGACGTTTTTTTTAATCAAATGTCCGGGCCTCTGGGGCTTCGTGACTTTCCCATGCTATGCTCCATACTTTACTAGTGCACTCCAGTCATTTGTTTTTTATGCAACTATGGCCTTGTTTAGTTCTCAAAATTTTTTGTTTTAGGATAGCGTAGCATTTTTGTTTTTATTTGGCAATTATTGTTCAATCATGGATTAACTAGGCTCAAAAGATTCATTTCGCGATTTACAGACAAACTGTATAATTAATTTTTTATTTTCATCTATATTTAATGTTCTATGCATATACCCCAAGATTCGATGTGACGAAAAATCTTGAAAAATTTTGGCTAAACAAGACCTATGTATGTGATGCGAAGTGGAGATCGATCGCTGTGGAGGGATAATAATTGTCACTGTTTTTTTATAAAAAAAATATTGTGTATATGTGGAGTCTTGATCTTGCAATATGTTCTCGCTTCTCGCCGGGAAAAAAAATATTAGCTACTGTGTTTTAACATGTAGGTATCATCCCGAGTAATTATTTTTTTGTAGGCGGTTCACCGTTCATTGCATCTGTGATAAAAGAATTTGTTCTGGTTTGTCACTTAAACTGTGGCAAAAGGTCTCATTTAAGTTTGGCCGTGATGCTGTCCATGGAAGCATACATTTATTTTTATTGAACCGATAATTAAAGTTAATAATTCTCTGTTACCTCACCTTTATTTCTTTTTTTTATTTTCTAAGAATATCCACGACCTCACATATGTACAAGTCATGAATGTAATGTAATGGAAGAATGAAAAGTACCATTTCCATCTGAACTCTGATATAAAACTATTCACTTCCTGTGTTCAGGAGAGCATGAAACTATGGTGTCTTCCAAAGTTCAAAGGGACAGACTAATTGGTGGCTTGTTAGCTCCTGGTTTTGATGAACAGTCATGTCTAAGTAGATACCAATCAGCATTGTACCGTAAAGAATCGCCCCATTTGATATCATCATACCTTCTGGAAAGACTGAGAGAACATGAGGTTCTCCAGAAGAAATGTGGCCCGTATACAGAGTCATACAAGAAAGCTATTGAGCAACTAAAATCTGGTCAGGATGTTATGGTTGGAGATTGCAACTTTTTGGTATGGGTATCTTATAGTGGTCTTGGGAACAGGATCTTGACTATTGCCTCAGCATTTCTCTATGCCATCCTTACAAACAGAGTTTTACTTGTAGATGGAGATAAAGGCACTGCAGATCTTTTCTGTGAACCATTCCCTGAAACTTCATGGTTATTACCACCGGATTTCCCTATTATTCAATTTAAGAACTTCAGTATTGGCTCCCCCGAGAGTCACGGAAACATGGTGAAAACTGAAGCTATTCATTCTGATGGTTCTTTTAAGGGTCCTAAACCTGCCTTTCTATATCTTCACCTGGCTCATGACTATGATGATTATGATAAACTTTTTTTCTGTGAGCATAGTCAGCAACATCTTCAGAAGATCCCATGGCTGATCTTAAGATCCGATAATTACTTTGTACCTTCACTTTTTCTGATCCCATCATACCAAGAGGAACTCACGAGGCTGTTTCCGCAGAAAGATGTCGTTTTCCATCACTTGGGACGTTACTTGTTCCACCCTACCAATGTTGTCTGGGGCTTGATTACAAGGTACTACGATTCTTATCTTGCCAGAGCTGATGAGAAGTTAGGTATCCAGATCAGAGTCTTCGATACTGAAACCGGTCCATTTCAGCATGTCTTGGATCAGGTCCTTGATTGCACACTGAAGGAAAAATTACTACCAGAGATTAACGCACAACAGCCGATTATCTCGACAGGGAACATCAGGTCCAAAGTTGTTCTGATTACTTCTTTGAACTCAGGATACTATGAAAGAATCAGGAACATGTATTGGGAACATCCAACAGAGAGTGGTGAGATAATTAGCTTCCACCAGCCAAGTCACGAGGAGCATCAGGATTCAGACAAGAAAATGCATAACATGAAAGCATTGGCAGAGATTTATCTGTTGAGCTTATCTGATGTTATGGTAACAAGTGCATGGTCAACTTTTGGGTATGTAGCTCAAGGTCTGAGTGGTTCGAAGACGTGGCTAATGTTCAAGCCGGAAAACCGCACTGCGCCTAATCCACCTTGCCGTCAAGTTATGTCTATAGAGCCGTGCTTTCATGCTCCACCTTTCTACGATTGCAAAACTAGGAAGGGAACTGATACAGGAAAGCTTGTTCCACATGTAAGACACTGTGAAGATATGAGCTGGGGGCTCAAGCTAGTTGATACGGGTGAGCTGTAGATGACAAGATGTGGTGTTTTTCCTTTGTTTAATTCATATATGTACAGTACAACCGAGTGCTTTGTGCTATGAAGTTTTCAGGTGTATAGCAGGTTCGAGTTTGTATTTATATTGAAGGCGAGATTTGAGTGATGTAGTTAATTATTACGAAATGGCAAGTATGCTGATTGCGGTCAGGTATAAATTTCCTGTATCTCTTATATATAGCATCTGTTCATGCGACTATAGCATGCTTTGAACTGGGGAAAAAATCGACCATGGAAATGAAAAGTGAGCGAATATACTGAGGGCTATGATCAATCGCAAAGAATGATAAGCTGTATTTCCTTGTCTTCCCTCCCCCCTACCATGAGCTATTAATACACAGTTCGTCAGCTATTGAAGCTTTTATTCAATTTTCATGAGAGAAAACTTTGCAAAGAGCAAAGCTAACAAAGGCCACCTCCTGTTAGCAAACATTGTGACATTTTTGTGCCATAGCACTGGACAGTGAAAAGAAAGGTTTTGGGAGTTGGGACGAGTACTTAGGAAGAGGAGAATGCGTGAATGATATTTTTGTTGAACGGGTCCGAAAGGTGTGTCAAAAGATTGTCGATGGGGCCGGCATGAGTTACGGATGCTTGCACCATGAAGCCAAGCATGGCTACCATTGCCAACCTCCCTGTGACAGTAAGAAACCACTCGATTAGCAAACTTGTGTAGAGTTATTTTGCTCGCAAACTGTACTGAGAGGAATCTACCATTCTTGATTTCTTTGAGCTTCTCTTCATGAGCATTCTCTATATCCTTCGCAAGTCCTAGTGGATTAAACAGAGGGCCTCCAGGGTAGCTGTCGAATTTTTTTTTAAAAAATGTAATGAGCGTAACTAAGGCAAAGGGCTGTCAGGTGAATTTTTGTCATGCTTCAACGCTCACTTACCCTGGCTGTTGACCTGCAAGTGCAGCCTCTAACCCTATGAACGTTCCTTCCTCTGCTTGTGATCCTGGATTTTTGAAGTCCATGTACCTCTTGGTTTCAGCGAACCTGTCCGGATCGGTGTGTCGAATAGAAACAATGTCAGTTTTGTTTTACGTGAAATCAAATCACAGCATATCCCATTTTGTATGGGAACTTTTGTTATTAACACCGATGAAATGATTGGTTGTTTACTTGTTTAGGTTGAAATTTACCCCATCAAGAGAAGCTGAACGAAGAAGAGCGCCGTGGTGTTTGCGAATTCGAATTTCGCCGCACCTGCTTCAAACCACACGGGGAGGTCGCTGTTCCCTGATACACGGAGCAACTGCAAAGAATCACGAGCAAAGCAAGGGTTTACTCAGCCTTTTGTTCTCTAAAATAATAAAATCATTAAAGTCCCATGTGAATCTCGGCTTAGCTACTAGGCCCATGATTAGCAGGGCGTAAAATACAAAAGGAAAACCCCAAATCGGCAGCTCTACTTGGCGTTGCAGGTCGAGTCCGGCGGATAGTAGTAGTAGGTCGGTTCCGTTTAGTACCACATCGCCTATGTTAGCGAACGCGCGTCTCCAGCGATGTATAAAAGTAGGCTGTGGGCGAACGTCCCAACTCATCTTTGCGCTTGGGGCAATGACGCAGCTCATGAGGTATTACCGAGGCGCGTCAATTGCTGGTTGAAAACTATTTCCAAACCCCCTCTGCGCGGCCCACCAGGGCGCCAGAGAATTTCTGGAAGGGCTCCCTCTAACCAGGGTAAAGCCCACAATTCAGTGAAAATTTTGAGTCCTTTTTACAGTTGCTCAAGCAATCAGCAATTCAAAACTAGAAATAATCTTGTTGGCTGTTTCGGCTGTTTTATATCAGAGCAGCTTAGCCTAAGTTATTGTACAGTTTCCCAGAGTACTCTAACAAACGGACGGGAAGGTGAGCAACTTACGTCAGTGAAAAGGATGCCGGCGACCCCTGCCATAGCGAACCGGCAGTGCACGAGCTCGGCCTGAACGTACCACTTCAAGCTTGCCGGATCCTCGCCGAGGCCCAAGGGATCGAAGCCGAAGTCACCTGGTAGTCTGCAACAAATCATC
>Ga0182004_10001570_pt1 | contig 16893 bp, 11 predicted proteins | sample Sormic07211540_1_FD_120479 | JGI IMG/M metagenome (GOLD analysis project Ga0182004, IMG submission 120479) | Endophyte microbial communities from Sorghum bicolor roots, Mead, Nebraska, USA - 072115-40_1 MetaG | ecosystem: Host-associated > Plants > Roots > Unclassified | place: USA: Nebraska...
AGTCTCGCAACCTCTGGAACGTAGGTGGCCATGGCCTGGGGATTTTTGGCCTCGAAAGGCTTTTTTGAACTTGTTTGTAGTGTCGGGGTCGGGCGGGACGGAATCTGCGCTCGACGGGAACCGTCTTGCGATTTTAGCTCGGGGTTAACAGGGGGTCGGACGAGACAGGGACTGCGCCCGACCGAGACCGTCCTGCGACCTTGGTCAGCGGGGGGTCGAGCGCCGCTTGCCCTGGAAGGAACCGCCCCGCCCGTTCAAGCCACTGTGAGGCGGTACACCACAGTGAAAGGGGTAAGGTCGCACAGTTGAAAGAGGTAAGGCTGCAGTTCTCAGGGTGGTTGGAACAGTCGCCACCCTGCCCTGTTGCGGTATGGGAGTCACCGTGCCTGTCACGTCGTGGGTACGGGCGCCGTGCGTTGGAAGTCTTGCTGATCCTGGTGGAGCGGCGTCCGGCGCCCGAGCCTTGAAGGGGTCGGGCGAGGCGGGGTTTACGCCCGAGGCCAAGGGGATCGGGCGAGACGGAACTTGCGCCCGAGGCCGAGGGGATCGGGCGAGGCGGTGTCTGCGTCCTAGGCCCTGAGGGGTCGGGCGAGACGGATCTTGCGTCCGAGGCCCTGAGGGGTCGGACGAGCTGGGGCCCGTGCCCTGGTGATCGTGGTTAATTTGCTTTGTCCTTTGCGTTTTTTATAGCTCTGATTTGGGTATCCCTTTTTATGGTACCCAACAATATTTATCACAAACAAACGAAATTGCTACAGTACCGAAAACTTTTCACTTTTCGGAACTAAACAAGGCCATATTTAAATTCTGAAGTGGTTGCAAATCAAACATCACACCATCATAGTAACAGATGGCAAGATTTCGTGTGGCGGGCAGGGCCATTGACAAGGCGCCGTGCCTCAACAGCACTTTGCTGCAACATCCTAGTCCAAACACGCTGTTACCACGATTCCAAATCCAATTTGAACAAAAGAAGCTGCTGGTCAAGTAAGACTCTGTTTAGATTGGAGATGAAAAATGTGTCACATCGCATCTGTTGGAAGGATGTCGGAAGAGGTTTTTAGAAACTAATAAAAAAACAAATTACATTGCTCGTCTGGAAACTGCAAGACAAATCTATTAAGCATAAATTAATCTATCATTAGTACATGTGGGTTACTGCAGCACTTAAGGTTAATCATGGATTAACTAGGCTTAAAAGATTCGTCTCGTGATTTTCAACCAATTTGTGTAATTAGTTTATTTTTTTATCTACATTTAATGTTTTATGTATGTGTCTAAAGATTCGATGAGATGAATAAAAATTTTTTAGGTGGAAAACTAAACAGGGTCTAAATCGCCCTCCAACACAGCACTTGAAATAAAGCTCCCTCCATCACAAACACAAAGACAGAACACAAAGAATAGAGCAGGCAGCCATCACAGGGCACACCACCTGAATCATCCGTACACCACTGCCTCGCCTTCACCCAACAAAGCCAGGACGTCACCACGGACGGCTCCCTTTGTAAAATAAAATAAAATAAAAAAGAAAAAGAGAGAGAGATGCAAATCTAGGTCTGGAATAAACAAGGAACTAAGCACCAGGTAATACGTAGCACAGAAAAAAGGCCATCATCATTCTTCATTCGTGTCATGCGACTACGAGGGAGACCAGAGGAATGCAGTGCAGTGCCATCATCACACATACTCTACCTTGATCTCCATGCCGTGACACCTTTGTAGGAGTAGCAGTAGCATTTAGCAAGCAGTAGTGACTGGGGAGTAAGACCCGTTGGTTCCCCACCTAAAATTTTTTCATCCATCCCATCAAATCTTTAGACATATGCATGAAACATTAAATATAGATAAAAAAAATAAACTAATTACACAGTTTAGTTGAGAATCGCGAGACGAATCTTTTAAGTCTAGTTACTCCATGATTAGCCTTAGGTGCTACAGTAACCCACATATGCTAATGACAAATTAATTATGCTTAATAAATTTGTCTTGCAGTTTCTTGACGAGCTATGTAATTTGTTTTTTTTATTAGTTTCTAAAAACCCCTTCCGACATCCTTCCGACACATCCGATGTGACACCAAAAAAATTTTCATCTCCAATCTAATCTCCAATCTAAACAGGCCCTAAAACAACAGCCGCCTCCCTACTGGCATGGCACAGGCATGCTCTTTAGCAGACAAGCCGGCCATCCATGGCCGAGAGCAGCATAAAGCTGATGCACTGAAACAAGTGCCGCAATCATGCAGTACTACTACTACACCCACACAAAGGTGAAAGCTCAGCGAGGATTAAAAAAAAAACTGGGGAAGAAAAAAGGAGCTGCTCTGAATCTGAAGCATCTCGGCACCACAAGACAGACAGTCATGAACTAAAAGATGTTTATGGCGGCAACCAGTTTCGAATGACCAAAAGATTACACATCACGAGTCACGCCAAGCTACACTTTACCCCGTTGCTAACATGCTAAACAGCTAAAGCAATGTCAAAGGTAACAAGAGGCTTCACTACCTTTAGACCACATAACAGCTTCCCCAGTGCATGTAGCAAAATGTACAACTGTCGAACAATTCCAAACAAACATGCCTCATATGGCACGTCAGGGGGTCATAAGGCTCTCTAGGTTCCATGTAGCCATGAACACCATCATGAGGATCGCTAGGAATAAAGAGGCACAAGGAAACGAATTACGCAACGCCTGATGATATAAGGTGGCAAAAATCGCAAACTTGGGGTGAACATCCATAGTAATAACTGCATTGCTATTGTTACTAATGCTAGCCATACCATCATACCCTCTGGAAAGGAGACAGTCAGTTACTCAGTTACGCTCCACCATCTGTACCAGGCCAACAACAATGCAGACAACAGCTAATCTATACACCCTCCATTTCCAAATTAAAAGGCATTTTGCCTTTCTCTATATGCATTCATTTTACTATATATCTAGACATATGGTGTGTATATATATCTAAATGTATAGCAAAAAAGTATGTATATAAATATAGCCAAAACTCCTTATAGTTTGGAATGGAGAGAGTAGTTTAAAAGGAAACCACTCGTCCTAAACATTCACATCACAGGAGGTGATGGTATAAAACCACAGAAGTATGTAGTCATCAGTTTCAAGCTCCTCAGATCAGAACAAAGAAGGATGGCGCCAATGATGATCCTTGCAGCTAGACATTACCAATACCTGCCATAAGATGTGATTCAAATCGTGATGAGTGTGAATTGCTGAAAAGTGCAATCAGTTCCCCGTTTCTAATAAATGGCGAGAATCATGGGCTGGTTAGCTTACAATTAGGTTATACAGACCAAATGAGGCATAAGAATAAAGAATTAATGCAACTATCTTTCCTAGTCATAGTATATCGGAAGCATTCTATACAACTACCAAAGCAACCCCACAAACATGTTAATGTGGACTTCAACTAGGGATATGCACCTGGGCTTCGGCTGGCACACAGCTGGGCCAATCAGCTACCCACTCGCAAAACCTAGATGTTGACATAGGATGAAAGTTACATCTACTTTCACTGGATATACAGTGTGCCACCATCTACTTTGAAGGTATATGATTCACTGATAACTGATAGGAAGATGTGCAAAGATATGCACCTCTGTATCTTCAGGATCAGATCAGATCGTATCTTCAAAAACTCGAAGTTTCCCTCTATGGCTCTATCTCTGTTAAATAACAGGATCCCAAAGAAAAATACATTTTCTACCACACAGAGCAAATACACTTTCTACCAGGCAGAGCAAACTTCAAGAATTTTGACTAAGTAATGCACAGATCCTGCAGCAAATACACTGCTGTAATATGCATAAGGAAATAGGAAATAAAACTCAGCCCTTAGGGTAAAGACCAACCCTGGGTACTAAGAGCATCTCCAAGAGACTAGGTAAATCATTTTGTAAATGTAAATATGGCTATTATTAGCAAAAAAAAAACATCTCCAACAGGCTCTCCATCTCATTATCTAAATATAGCCGCAAGCTATTCCATGTTTTTCGCTCGTTATACAAAGCAAGTGAGGCTCGCTCGCCAAGTCCGCGTGAATCGCGACAGCTGGGGCACGTCATGACATGCAGCGCTCTGAATGGCTCGAGGGCGCAACCAGCCACATGCGAGGAGGGATGGATGGCAGAAGATAGAGTATGTTGTGGTGCTCTAGTATTTGGAGAGCTATTTTTATTTAGACAGCCTCTAAATCTTGGTTTTTAGAGATTTATTTTACCCAGTCTCTTGGACATGCTCTAAGTGAAGAAGAGTCTTTCTTGCTGTAGGACCGAGCAAACACCCTGGAACATCTGTCCAGGAGCAGCCACACATATCTCTGCAACTGCATCACTGGAACATCAGCAGGCAAGAGGGTGTTTTTTTTAAAAAAAAGCCCCAGAAACTCACTCCACTAGGAATCAAACTCAGGCACTGAGGTGCTAATAAGGCCCTACAACCACTAGACTACAGCCCCATTCACAAATGGGAAATCAATACATATTCTGCAAGCAAATGAAAAGAAAGTTTTGAAATAGATTTCTGAGAAACAATTACCTTACATCTATTTCTGGCCACCAGGATTTGATTGATTTTGTATCTGCTTAAGCAGGGTTGCCGCCAATTGCAGTGTTGCTTGAAGGCGCTTTTGAGGATCTCCATCAAGGTCCTGAGCAGGTAGTTGTTGGCTAGATTGCTGGCCAGAAGTAGCTAAAGGCTGCACTGTGGGAGCACTTGATGTTTGCTGCTGAAAGGGTGGAGGACCTTCAGGAAGTGGAGGAATGAACGGTCTCATTGGCATGGAAGAATGAGCTGGGTTGACCAAAGCATGAATGGGTGGCATAGGCAAAGTGGTGTTACCAAGTATAGGAGCACTGGTCGGAAGCGCATTAAGTGGATTTGCAGGTAGTGAGCCTATTGGTGGCACTGGCACATGGGCATGTAATTGTTGCATAGATGGTGGAACAGGTGGCAGTGAGTTCTGGACAGGGATGGAGCCAGAGTTGCCTGGCATCATTGTAGCATGTCCATGAGGATTGGAATTCTGTATGAATCCAGATTGATTGTTTGAGCTGTCCACAGGCAAACCAACTTTTCTAGGTTGGTTTTGTTGTGCAAGAAGGGCAGCCAGCTGTGCAAGTTGATCAGGTGGCAGTGATACTGGAATAGTAGGTTGATCAGATCTAGCTACCTGCTGTGAGTTGGGTTGCATGGAAGGCCAGGACATGCTGTTGGATGCTTCACCTGGTGCATACCCTGAAGCTGTCCCAGTTGGTACTACTCCAGAAGCAAATGTGTACGGATCATGTGTCCTGTTATTTAGCGCACGAGAGATTGCACCCTGCTCCAAACTGGAGTTACCAGAACCTGGATTTGGATCATCCAGGTTATTGGACCATCCTGAGGGCAACCTGTTTGGGAGTTGCTGGTGTTCACCTTGTGCAATACCCATAGGGAGGTCCGCTGGTGGCCTTTCTTGCGGTAATTGAGAAACAACATATGGAGGAGCACTCTCTGGCTTATAGGGTGGAATAAAATCTGCACTTGCTGGGGTATAGCTTACACCTGATGAGCGGACATAATCTGGACCCTGTGGGAATGTGCTGATATCTGGAGGATTGAGCCTTCTCAGTGCATGCAGATCTTCACAATTGCTTACATCAGTGTTGAAATTACTTGCAGAAGATGGGTGAGCTCTCTCCAATGATTTGCGATTCGGCGAGCTGTAATCTGGATTTGACTGCTGAAACTTAAGAATGACTCCAGATATGCTGACATTTCCAGGCACTCTCAGTACCTGCTCTGAGAAATCTGAAGGTGGAACAAGAAACAAGGTGCTCCTCTCTCCAAGCTTACAGACTGCTGCACGCTGCTTATCACCTAGGTAACTCATGAAATCATTATAAGCTGTCATGTCCGCATCATTTTCTGGGACAAAAAATACAACCCAGCTGCCAGCAGCTTGATAGTAGTGCTTAGAAAGCATATCTAGACTTGTCCTAGCAGTGCAATCCAGAAACTCAGGCCTGAAAAGTACAAAATTAACAAAAATAACATCAACACTCAATGTTTGAACAAAAGATGCTTAAATATGGAATGTTGTAAATATAGAGAACAGATATCCAAGGGATCGCACTATGGGCAACATACCAAAAGCATGCAGTAATGAAGTATAGATATAATGGCTCAACTACAAAAACAAAGAGTCACTTGTGAACAGAATCTTAAGTGCATGCTAATCTCCCTGTTGTAGATGCTGTGTTGTAAACTGTAGCTAAGACAGAACAGAGAAAATATAGGAATATAAGAATGGAAACTTACAGCATGAAGTTAAGGACCTTCCCAACAGGGAAGCATCGAGCTCGGCAGATCGGTGTGCCTCCCTTTGCTATTGTACCATTCCATTTCCATTCATCCTTAAGAGCAGGTTCATGATGGTCAGGAGTAGATCTATCCATTTTCCCTAAACGCCTATCGAAACTCTCTTGAGCACGCCATGGTTCATGTTTATTTGTAAGTGGAGTTATATTCTTTAAAGGATGAACATGATGTCTATCATGCATATCAGTAAACGAAGAGGTTCTCGAGTGTAAACCATCTTCTGAAAGATCATGATGGGGCCTCCTTTGGTACTCAGGGTAAACTTTTCCTCGATCAAATTCTGAGAAAGGATATTCAGGAAGTTCAGTATCATGCACTTGAACACCCTTCAGCTTCTTTGAAATAAGATATGAATTGTCTTCAACGTCCCAAGAATCTTCCAATGGTAAGGGTCTCTGAGGTCTGTCAAAAGGAATGTTGTTCCATGGCTTCCATGGCGCATCATTCCTAGCAGTAGGGCTTTGTCTATGGGGCTCATACAATTTCTCAGGCAGCCTTCTTTCTTGACCCAGCTTCCGTGTTCTAAAAGACTCAATATTAGACGCATGGCCAAGCTCTATTCCAGCGTCCTGTTCAAAATAATTACCCTTGCTGAAGCCAACATCATCAGCATCTCTTGACAACCTATTAGGGCCAAAATGTGGTGTTGACATGCGAAAATCTCTTGGAGGGCTATCAACAGGCCTAGCCCTAGGAAAGTCTTCAAAATCATGGTCTCTCATGACAGGCCGAGCACTAGGTTGGGGGGAATATGGGGCAACAAATGATCGTTTCCCAACTTCTGGCGCAGCACCTTCATTTCGAGAAAAGCATATGCTTACTCGTGAATTATTGAAAAGCTTTCCCTGAAGTGCTTCTTTTGCTCTGCAGGCTGCTGCAATACTAGTGTACTGGACAAATGCATATGTTCGGCCTGGGAATGTTGTTACCCTGAGAACCTTCCCAAAAGGAGAAAAGGCTTCCCACAGAAGAGCCTCATCTACCTTTAAACCAGGAGGGAAGCCTATCCATAACACCTCACTAGGTTCCATTGGCCTATTTCTTTTATATTTATCTATTGTGTTTTCAGGACTCAGATGCCGTTTTCTCCCATGTTCAATAGAATGCCGCTCATCAGCATGTTGTGTATATCTGTCATCCATTGAGCTACCTGAAGCCTTATCCTGAAAATTCAAATAGTTCAGGTAACCCGGTACCACTTAATGCGTGCAACAGTGTAAAATTAGGATAATGGGAGAACCGGACATACAAGAATAAAGCATAATCGACAAATTAAACTGAATGTTGTTTAGCCCTGATCATAGAAAGATGAATTTAAACAAGCAAACTAGTGATAAGGTACACCTCCATGGCAGTGGAGATAACTTCACTGGCTACAACAGTATTCTTATTCTTAAACTCCAAAGTACTCTAGATAACGAGGTTGTCATAGAGAACATAAATTCCTCAAGCTGTTATAACCTTAAAAAAACATGATGAGGGGAAGAAAGCCCCAACCCAATAACCCAATGACCACAAGTATTCTGTCCTACATGTCATTGTTTCCTATATTAGGGGGAGAACAGTAGCAAAAGAATGAAGGAATATGTTGCATCTAGTCTTTGTAATAGTATAGGCAACCAATTCAAGGTTCCAACGTTCAGTACATAATGAGTTACATCAAACTTGGTGAGCCACATATAATGGAAACTTAGTTGTCTCGTCTTTTAAGGTTTTGAAGACAGCAGTCCAACAAAATTATGAGCTTGACTAGACACTCATTGAATATTGAGAGAAATAGCCAAATTTCCAGTTTCACAGCATTCTACACCAAGCCAAAGAAGCACGGAGACAATCCAGCAAAGATGGGCTAAGTGTTGCGAACTCAGAAATTTTGTTGCAAAGGAGTTCACAAATATTGCGAACACTGGATGCTGAAAAGGTTGAATATTGTGGCTACCATATCATCTGGTCCTCACAACATTTGCAAACACTTTTTGCAACAAAGTTTTCAACAGTTCCATTTTTTCCATGATGTAACCCAAATGCTATACAATTTTCTGGGATAATGCTTAGAGGCCAGCCATTTGCAGGACTTGTCACTGTCATTTTTTGGCATACCATATTTCGAGCAAGGGTTATAGTGCCTTGCCTGTGTCAATTCTTGTTATAAGCAGCTAAATCCTGCATATATCAATGCTTCTGGAAACTTTCATGTCTGCATCTGTAGTTCTGAACACGTATCGGATGCTGATATAGAAAGTATTTGTTTGGTCAAGTAATGAATGTATACGTAGGAAACCAGATACAATGTCATGATATGGCTGCAAGCCATGACAACCAGTTATAGTTCTCGATTTCCCATCCAAGTATAGCTAATTTTCTTGACCTACGTCGGTTCAAAATATGATGTTACTGAAGAAATGTATGAGTTGTGCTTGGCTCAATATGAATCAACTATCCTTAACTCTTTGTGACTGCTTCAAGATATATGTAGCCATACAACCATATTAGTAGTTTTGAAAAAAAAATATTACTGCCCTATCAGTTTTTATCATTGTGCAATATATTGCCATGTGCTGCAGAGAGAAAAGAGAAGGATATTCAGTTGTTTCTTTACTCCATCAGGTTTCCTACTATAACAACTCTGGCTGTCCATTCGTAAAGTTCGGCAAAAGGTGCTCCGCTTATCAGAAATTACTGTACCTACCATACTTGTCTACTTAATTGTGTTTTGATGTTACTTAGTTGTGCTCATTAATTTCAAGTACCTAAAACGGTGCTAGTCATCACAAGCATTCCTCTATTGTTCTTGATGATTCCTTTGAATTAACAGGTTTAAAAATAGATGGATTGGTGTAGTTTTAAAAAGTATTCATGTATGTTCCTTTTTGAAGGTATTCATGTATTTATTTGCGTTCAACTTGTCATAGCATCATGAGTTAGTGTTGGGACACGGTGGCTCAGCGCCAAAGGTCCACCACATCTAACGACTAACGAAAATACATGCCGCCAGCTTTATGATTTCAGGAGACAACCAGATGCCTACGTCATGCCGAGAAGGTCTATCGGTGGGCCTGCATCAATAAGCCTTCGGTCGGAGCACCGGAAGACGGTGAAGGCTGGAAGATCTCCACCCCAAGTTAGTGACAAGCAAGATGTAGGTCTCCGGCCCAGAGAGGAAGCCGCCCCATGGACTTTAGCAGCGCTCGACAAGGGCCCACGGGAGAAAAGCATGTTCCAAGACCGGCTCGACAAAGGCCCATGAGATGGAGGCGGTAACCAGGAGACAAAGACTAGATAGCCCCTGAGGGGGAATTTAAGGCATGCTCTGGTTAGCGAGGAGCAATAATGTAATTTCATGAATGAAGTGTAATGGCCTATAAAAAACGGGGCTCAGCCCCAAGAACAGAGAGGTTCTTTGGGCTCGAAACCCTAGAATCATAATTGCCTCGATCACTGTGTGAATCTTTTTGGGCCTTCGGGCATCGCCGAAGGTCCCCCCTGTACCTTGTCAGGATCTGAATCCCAACAGGTAGCACATCATGAAGTAGGTGAGTTCAGTAACAACAGTCCATCAGCAATCAATCAAGTCATCAGTACCAGATGGATATGGCAATATTTCTATTAATCAAAATATTATGCATGGAAATTCAATCAGTCACCCATTTTTTGTGATTATATGTCCAAAATGACTGACAATATGGCATGCCAGCTAACTACAATTAACCCAAGGGGCATAAAGGCAACTGTTTAATGCTTATCCAGCTAAGTTCTACTCCTTCCATCCCGAAAATAATGCAATTCTAGCTGCAGTACTAAGTCAAACCATCTTCAGTTTGACTAAAATTATACAAAAAGGGTAATAATATTTATGATATAAAATATGTATCATTAGATTCATCATGGAATATATTTTCGTAGTGCACCTATTTGGAATCATAGATGTTGATACAATTTTCTATAAGCTTAGTCAAACCCAAAATAGTTTGACTTTAAACTCAAAATAGTTTGACTTTGATTAGATCTAGAATTGCATTCTTTTTGGGACAGAGGTAGAACACAACTGGATCCATGAATGAATAGTCAATGATGTAGACATCTGACACATGTGCTCAGATCAATCATCTTAGGAGTCAAGAGATTTCTGCTGTTCCTATTGTTCACCAATACTACACTTGAATCCAAGACAATTAGAAGTAGAGTCGGTGCGGTTAGCAGTACCAAAAAAGTCTGCCATTACATAAAAGTCTACATATGAATGATGATGCTTTATCCTTTGGACATTTACTTTGACAACATTAAACTTACAGGTAGTTGCCCATTTGTCCAGAAAGCAAACACAACGTCAAACAGATAAAACTAATAGGGGGTTCATATAAAGCAACAGTGTGCTGCATTTAATTAGATTGACCAGGCCTGCATGGATTAAGTGTACCAGAGGTCCCTGCAATGTACCTTAAAGTTTTAATATTCATTCCATATTTAGCCTACTATAAGTGTAAAGCAAGCTACATATTGGTTCCATGGAACTTAATATCAAGCCACACATTATATTTCTGGCATTTTTCACATCACAAATAAAAAGGTGTAAGGAATCTCCATAGGGCAAAGAGTTAAGAAAGGGTACTTGGTGCTGAAGAAATTTAGTGTGACATATCGATGATATTGATGCATTAGATTTGCAGCAGTCTCTCTCTGATGCTTCATAAAGGATGACATATTTCATCACTTTTGCCCCCCCAAAAAAGTGTCCTTGTAGTTTTCACATGCATTAACAGTTTCCCTGAGTATTCAGCATCACGAGATGCACTATATATGAAACATCTGAAGATGTCATCATCAATTGAACAGAGAATTTTTCAAGCCATGAGGATGCACATTTGATCTTTGATTAAATATAAGGACGCCCCACATATGACCTTCTAGGAACCGTCTGTTAGAAGTTTATTACTAAGAGACAAGAGTTGCCCTAAATAAATGGGGAAAACAATTACTCAGTCCCTCATAATTATTGGTGAATTATTGACATGAGACAGCAGCAACATATTTATCACACTCAAGCAGGTACTTTCTAGTATTGATGATTCAGAGTGCAATGGCAAGGGGAAGATACATGGCAATAATCTCAGATGGTTATCCTTTGCCCTTTGCAGGACATCTGACAACTAAGGGCCACAAATGCTGAGACACTGTGGGTGTAATTGTTCATATTCAGTGAAACCTGTGACCAATGGTGCTGACTAAATAAATCCTGCAATGGTAGAATTTCACACAGGTGAACAACATTGAGATTCTTCATTAGCCAGGCACATGAAACCACCTTCTACTATGTTCCTGCACATTTCCGGGCATACCTGTTTTGAACCGATTTGACACTGGGGCAGTGCTGTGAACCCTAAATTTAACTGTCGTGATTCAGCATGTCTTGAATTGAAACACTAAGGTTTGTACACAAGATAAGAGAAGAACACGGCACTGATAATTGCTTGGAGTCAAATTAAATAAATATATAATTAACAGAGGATGTTCAACACTAACCCCCTTGGAAAACTCGATCCTAACAGGCGCCCCAGCCAGGCGAGCCCCCTGGAGCTCCCGCACCGCGGCCACGGCGTCCCCCTCCCGCAGGAAGCTCACGAACGCGAAGTTCCGGCCGGGCTGGCGGGCGACATCCTCGATGTCGCCGCACCGGAGGAACAGCTCCGACAGGTCGGACGCCGTGACGCTGGGCGCCAGGCCGCCCACCCACAGGTGCCGCGACGGCGGCGCCACTCCCCAGCCCGACCCCCGACGCGGGAGTGGGAAGTACGGATCCTCCTCGATGCGGATGCCGTGACGGACAGGCCGCTCGTCGCCCGGCGGCCCGCCGCCGAACCTCCCCCGTCCACCCGGGCCGCGGCGGTCCCTCGCCATCTGCAAAAACCGGTCGAGATTGGTTAGCGCAGCTGCATTTCCATCGCCCGCGTGAGAATAAAAAGGATGGAGTTGTACCATTGGCGACGGCGCCGGCGCGCGGCGGCGATTGAGAGGTTAGGGTTTGCGGTTGGATGGGACGGATGAGGAAGCCCAATGGTTTTTCTTCTTTTCTTTTTCTTTCTAAAAAAATGCCAATTTCTCTTGCAAGCCTATATTTATATTTAGGTAGAACTTTGTCTCTAAAATGGAATCTATAAAGTTTACTTCGCTTACGTGCATACTTCTTTCTTTTTTTTCTACATAACTTTGCTTACGTGTGTGTATATATATATATGACGCGTTTCTTTTACACGCGCGTGTAGTTACTCTCATCTGTGTATCTCTAGAAGGCTACTATCCTGATGCTAGGTGCCAAGCTATCAAATACCTCATCAGGGTTGATTAAAGATCCCTGGACTTTACTGCATCAAGAGCAATCGAAGCATTGATGGCTTCTTCGCGTGCTAACACCAGTCTCGGTCTATTTTGCAAAAATACCCTTTAAATTCTCAAAATCAACCCGCGGTCCATTACCTTTCTACTCATAGTCTTCCACCACGCAACCCTAGTGTCTCAAACTCTCCATCCCTCTCTCCTTTCTCTCCTCTTCCCCCTGCCACCACACCTCCATCCCTCCCTGCGCACAGCCTTCACACAGCGACCTCTCAAGCATGGAAGTGGCCTCTGCGGCACGAGGGCGCACACGATGTAGAGGCGTGTAATCGGGCAGACCTGTCGTCCCCTCCCTACCCTCTCCTCCGCACGACGCCTCCATGCCGGCATGAGCAATGTCGTTACTTGGAAAGCATCCTCTGCCTCTTTCACCTCCTCTATGGTTGCATTGACGACAACCACGTCTGTCTTGGGCCTTCCTTCTCGCGACCATCGGCAAGGATCTCGTTGGTAGATCCTACTGGATCTTGGAGGTGCAGCGATGTTGGTGATGAGATCCCCTCTTTTTCTCTCGCAATGGCACAGAAGGCTCTCCAAGATTAGTCTCTCTATTCCTCAGATCTAGATCCCAGCAATGAAATATAAGATACTCTATCTTTATTGAATTATTGTTGCATGCTTAACTTGGCCTCTTATGCCAATGTCGAGGTTGGTTTCGTGCAGTGTGATTAATGTGCCATCTGCAGTTGAGCTTGGCAAGAGATGGCTTCAGTGACCTGAGACCGAGGGGGATTCCACGTTGTTCCTCTTGTATGTCACCCGATGCAAAAAGGTTTGTAATTTGTTCTTTGCGTGTATCCTTACAGGTAGTAGTGATTTGTTCCCAGCAGAGGTGGGTACCAAATATCTTTTCTTGGTTTCGATTTGACTATTCCTGTGGTAGTGCCAATGGCAGGGCTGCTTCCCTTTTAGATGTGTTATTTATTTTGGGAATATCCATAACAACAAAAGGGCAACAGTGGTAAACCAAAGGCATACTTGAACTCTTAAGTGCCATTTCATTAGGAGAGCTAAGCTAGGTTTTAGCTTGAAGCCTTGAAATGAACAAAAGTTGTTGTGTTTCAGTTTTGTCTCCTATAGTTGTAGATTCCTAGTTGTTAGACAACAAACATGGGAAAAAGGTATGTCCAAGGCATATACAGAGTTTGATATGTGTTTTTATGGATCATGTTACCAAATAAATCCTCTATGGTGGTTGAAATTGATAGTCAGATCGAACAAACACTACCTTCCCCAAAGCTCTTATATTCTAAAATAATATTTGTCCACTGGATTTTTAGTTAATTTGTTACCTACTTTGACTCTATATGCTTTTCCTTACATATTAAGGAAACTAACGACATAGGGAAAAACATCTCTAATGTTTTGTCATCTTAATTTTTTGGTACTGAAAACTGGAAGAGACAGATGCTCACCTTTCCTCTAAAACAACTACTGTTGGTTACTTTTGTGTCATCCTGAAATGGGAATTATTGTAACATCTCATATGAGTGCTCTATGTTTTAGGCCGATATAACGCCTTAAATGATCACAGATAACCTGATAAACTACTTATACAAATTTGAACTATTTGGGTTGGCACCTTTAACAAATATTGTGTCACTGCCTTTGATGTTTATTACTGCAATATCAACCTTAACTAGCATTGCTCCCACTAGGGCCTGTGACTACAAAATGTGGCCATAACTATACCTCTACGTACTGGCTTGAGTAATGTGTGTCCATTTCTATGCCCGTGCTCGTGGATGATCTCTATTTGTGCTATGTGACATAAAATCAGATCACTTAATAGGTGCTTTGTGGTTGTGACTGTAAATAATGATTTATCCATATGAGGGTTAGCATCATAAGATTAAATGAAGCTTCTGCTCCTTGTTTGTGTTATGCAGGGATTTATAATTTGCTTCTTTATTGAGTTTTTGGATCTCTACCCCATATAATGCACCCAAAAAACTATCCTAAAGCCACACCTAATAGTGTCCACCACAGTCATCAACTCTTCTAAGTACACCCACAAAATTACACATAGGAGTACCTAATATTTCAAACGTATGGACGAGATTAACTCTAATAATCTCCTTTCTCTCACTCACTCACATCTAACGTACCAGATTGCTGGGATCAGAACTCATCACTCATCCCTCTTCCGTCCCGCACCCACGCAGGCACGAAACACGAAGTGCCCTCTCCCATCCCGCACCCAACAGGCGCGAAGCACGAGGCGCACGAACGCAAGGACCAACGCCGGTCGCCGCCCGCACGCCGCACGCAGCAACGCAGGCACGCCACACGCAGCCACGCTGCTCGCACACTCGCAAACCTGCCCGCCGCCGCCAAGCAGCCACGCCGCCCGCGCCGCGAGACAGCCGTGCGACCACAACTCGTGAGGAAGTCACTGCGACGCCGGAAGTCATTGCAACGGAAGTTCATTGATTTGGAAGAAGCATGGGTAAGGCTGTTCATGCGGCCTGTTGCTGCATCTCTGCATTCTCTGCTCACGTAGAGTCAGAGCTCAGAAGTCGTTGCTCTGCTTTCTTTCTCTTATTTAGGCCTTGTTTAGTTCCCAAAATTTTTCAAGATTCTCCGTCACATCGAATCTTGCGGCACTTGCATGAAGCATTAAATATAGACGAAAATAAAAACTAATTACGCAGTTTACCTGTAAATCGCGATACGAATCTTTTGATCCTAGTTAGTCTATGATTGGATAATATTTGCCACAAACAAACGAAAGTGCTACAGTAGCGAAATCCAAAATTTTTCCCAAACTAAACAAGGCCTTAATTTCTTTGGTTTTCTAATCGTGGGAACTTATTTGCCAGGAATTATGAGATCACGTCGTTGCTTTGCTTTTGTTGAGCTTGCTACAGCACGTGAGGCGAGTAGATATTATTTAGAAAATAAATCACGCAGCAGTGCTCCATATGGACTTTAGTAGTTTGACATAGTCATCACCTGTATAAATTTCAGAAAATAGAAACACTTCTTAACCACATGTTATTGGCAAAAGCCCTTGGCCATGTAACACCCAAAATTTTGATTTCAATAAATAGGAATTAATCGAATTTATTTAAGTATTGTTGTGGGCATTTAATCTAGTAAATAAATATTTTTTGTCAAATTAAAAAAAACACATCATAAGTTTAGAAACTTGATCTTGCATTCATGCTGGAGCATAGTATTTTTGTGTGTTCTTCCTGTTTTTATTTTATTTGTTGGTGCACAAAATTATATTGGGAAAAATGTTTTGGAAAAGGAAAACAGAAAATAAAATAAATAAAAAAAAGGGGAGGAGCCCCTGGAAAACAGGCCGCAGCAGTAGCGCCCGCGCGCGCCTCCCCCTCCTCTCCCCCACCGACGACTGGGCCCCACTGCAGCGCCTCCTTCTCCCCCTTCCTTTCTTCTCCACCGTCGAGGACGAGGCGGACTCGGTCCAAGCGGTAACAAACTCCGGATTCCTTGCCAAATCGACTAACCGACCCCTATAAGTATAGGCTCCCTAGCATCCGCAGCGAACTTTCCTCTGCATCCTAATCGCGAAACCGAGCCCTAGGCGCTCCAGCAAGCACGGTCGAGATCCAGTTTAGGCTGAGCACCTTGCTGCGTGCCGCAAGCCCCACTCGTCGTTCTTCGGCCCCAGAAAAGCATCTCCTTGAACTCACGGTGAGCTCCTCTACCCCGTGGTGTTTTCCTTTCGCGAAACGGTGCTCGGAATCGAGAAGCACGTGTTTACCGGGGAGTTTTTTTTCGGCCGGCAATTGAGCCACCCCGCCGAAGCTGGCCACCTAATGGCCGGACCGCCGCCTGGTCCCCAGTTGCTTTCTGGACCATCAGATCAAGATCCAACGGCCTCCAAAAGAAGATATCACTTCGGTGGCCCTTTTTAATAAAGAGTCCCTGGAAGATTTCATATTTAACCCGCAGTCCCTAGACGCCTGAGAAAAATACGTTTTCCCAATTACGAAAGCGTATTCCAGTCGGCTGAGTTCAAATTTCGTTTTCTGTTATTTACACAGTTTTGCCACTGAACTTAAAATGCTCATAAAATACTCATTTTAATTCCGTTTTTGTCCATTCAAGTTGCGTTAGGTTCGTAATTATATGCTCTACATGTTAGAA
>Ga0182004_10001571_pt1 | contig 16891 bp, 13 predicted proteins | sample Sormic07211540_1_FD_120479 | JGI IMG/M metagenome (GOLD analysis project Ga0182004, IMG submission 120479) | Endophyte microbial communities from Sorghum bicolor roots, Mead, Nebraska, USA - 072115-40_1 MetaG | ecosystem: Host-associated > Plants > Roots > Unclassified | place: USA: Nebraska...
CAGAGAACACTGCAAGGGCGGCTCACTCCCTGGTTGGCTGCCCACCCACTGTAAGGGCGGTTCAAATGTTAGCCGCCCCTACAGTGTGGGGGGGCGCTCTCTTAGCAAGTTTTTCACGTAGTGCTTCCTAGCCTCGTCGCCACCTCAGCTGGCTGCCGAATCCCCGTTCAACGGCTAGGATGGATGGCCATGGCGAGATCCTTCATCGTGATCTTTTTTAGGAGGAGTTTAGTTTAGGATGATAAAAATTAACAGGCACACTGTAGCATTTTTCATTTATTTGACAATAGTGTCTAATTATAAACTAATTAGACTCAAAAAATTTATCTCACAAATTATCCTCTAAATGTTGTTTTAGTTTTGTAAATAGTATATATTTATTTAGTACTTCATGTATTTGTCTAAACATTCGATGTGATGGGTGATAAAAAAACAAAAAAAACCAAACAAGGTCTTAATATCCCTACTTGCTTTGTATGGTAGCTTGGTTTTAGGTCGTCATTGGCCATTTTCCGGCATCGCCTTGTTGTGGCAGGTGGATCTCCTCCCCCGACCTCCGCGGGCGCCCACAGCACGATGGTGTTGCCAAGCAGCCTTTGGCAAGAGAGCTGGCAGCCAGCGAGCATATAAGGTTATGGTACGGTGTGGCGGCATGTACGATGGTCACATGTTGTGCCGAGATATTCCTAGTTCTTTCGGCTCGGCAGTGCGACTGTGGTGGTCATATATAGCAACTAGATATCTGTCGGTGTTTTGCTTCGGGAAATGGTGTTCCTCCGGCGCCATGGTGTCAAATCTGGCGGTTTTCGTGCTAGCTAGTTGGGAGCGGTGACCGGTGATGAGGTCCATTCGGGATGTCGTGCTTGGGTCACGGCAGTGCTTGGCGTCTTGGTTGACGGCGTCCGTCCATGCAGCTAGCTTGTTCGCAGGCCCGTCGGATGGGGGTGTGCAGGCAGTGCACAGGCCAGGGGCCCATGACCATGGGGGCCCATGAATATACCCATGTATACTACAGCGCTTGCTTCCTGGCATGATGCGAGTACCTGTACCTGACCCTTCCGGTTCCGGCCTTCCAATTCCTGATTCCCGCGTGACCCTTGACCCTTCCAATTCCTGATCTTCTTTCCTTTATGGCTTTGCGGTGACGGCGTGCTCGGCTGGCGTCCGGGCGTCGGCGGCATCGCTCGAAGAATCACGGTTGGTGCAACCTCGTCGGCTCGCCTCATCAGCGTGCTGCAGCCCGGCGGTCAACACAACAAGCACTCAGCAGGTTCAGGTTTGCGTCGTGACTTTATTTCCATTGATCTTCTAGTTTTCTTTTGATCCATGATCCTGCCCTGCCCTTTGGCCTCAATTGAATCCTACCTCTCTTTGTCTTGATATTTTATCAACTATCAATATGGTGAGCAAAAAGTTACAATCTCCGATTGTGTGCTTGGATGCTACTCTAAAACAGATTCAAGGGGTCATATCATATTTTCAGAACTATAGAGAGACAGGCTTCAGTGCTAGCATTGAGACTGCAAAATCTATTGCATCTAGTATGGATGTAGAGCCAACATTTCCTACAAAACGTCAAGGTAAAAGAAAGAAGCATTTTGATGAACAAAATGACGAAACTGAAGAATTACAACGTTCAGCTATATATTCCTTCAAAGATGAGTACTTCCTAGTTATTGTTGATCATGCAATTACTTCATTGACTAGTCGATTTGATCAGCTAAAGAAATTTGAAGAAGTATTTGGTTTCTTATTCAACTCAGAAAATCTGAAGTCCTTGGATGATAGTGAGCTACAAAAGTGCTGCACAACTTTTGTAAAAAAATTTTCTCATAACAGTAAGTCTGATGTTCAGTTAGATGATTTGTTCTCTGAACTGAAGATGTTGCAAGTATCTTTGCCAGACAATTTGATGTCAGCATTTGAGATTCTTAAATTTGTTAAAGCAGCAGATTGCTATCCGAATGTCTCTATTGCATATCGGATTCTCTTAACGATTCCTGTGACAGTAGCATCAGCTGAAAGAAGCTTCTCTAAATTGAAGCTATTGAAAAATTGTTTGAGGTCAACTATGCTACAAGAAAGATTAAATGGCTTGGCTATGTGCAGCATTGAGAAGGATATTTTGGATAAAATTGATCTTGATATTGTTATTGAAGATTTTGCATCAAGAAATGCCCGAAGGCGGTTTTTTAAAAAGCACTGAAGCACTATATTTGAGGTAACCATAATAATTATTTTACCATTCTTTTAGCTTCTTCGATGTAATGATATTTTCTTATGAACTAAATATATGCTGAAAGTTTTGTCTTATTAATAGTATTATATATTTCAGTCATTATATTAAAACGTTAGATTGTCAGGCCCTTAGTGTCTTGCTTGCACAAGGGCCCTAAAATTTGTTGAGACGGCCCTGCTTGTTCGCATCTCATCCTCGCAAGGCTGATGTTGGGCCTTCTCTTCTCATCGGTAGCTGGATGGGGTGGTATACATGTGGTGCTAACAATTTTCTGAGATAATAATGGGTCGACATTGTTGACGCCCTCTCATGACCTCGACTTGTCCGTTGGTATAAATATAAAATCACTGTTCACCAATAATGGGTCGACACCCATCACATCACATCTAAAAATGGGTCGACACTGCTCTAGATTTACTTTTCACCAATAAATCTAAAATCCCTCATTATTAATAGTTTTAGTCTTAAAACCTGTTTGGTTGGGCTTCCTGAGATATTTTAGATCTTAGCTTTGAAACCTTCTAAAATCCAAAAAGCTCCTAGAAGCCAAAAATCACAAGCTCCTCAAAGTGAGCTTTTGGACTTTTGGCTCGTGGAAGCTTTTTAGCTTTTAGAAGGTCTTGAAACTTAGTTTCAAAAGCTCCCGAGAAACTGAAACAAAAATGGCCTGGTTGGTGAAAGTTCATGGTGATAATCAAGGTAACAACAAATGACTATAAATGATGATAATATTAGATCATCAACGGTTCATTTACATAAACCATTATTTGTGATAATCCCGTTACCACCAATGGTTTAGCACAGAAATCATTTGTGTTAATGTAATCCTTATAGGAATTCTTTGTGATAACTGTCTTACCATAAATATAATGGTTCCATACACAAAATCTTTTGTGATAGTTTTCTTATTATAGACGGTTCAGTACACAAACCATTTGTGATAGAACCATTATTATCATAAACGGATCAGTACACAAACGGTTTGTGATAATGACTTTATCACAAATGGTTTGTTTACAAAGTTGGGGCAGTGTTCGTATCATGAGCTGGTTGTCATGTTTATTTCACAATATTAATTTCAAATGATCTTCCACTATCAAGTTATTCTCTTGTAAAAAATTGGACTTTGCTTCTAATTCTCCATGTACTTGTACTTCCCAGGTTATATATGGATTCCCTATATGTGCAACAGATTGTCAGGAAACGATCCATTGCCTCTTTGGGAACTTCCTTATCATGTTGTCCTTTGATGAGCGATTCAACTCATATTTTCCCTAGACTATTGTCACAACCTAATTTTTCCATTTTTGGATGTGATTACTAAAATAAATGATTTAACCAATTTCATAAAAAATTAAGATTTACTTAATTTTTTTCAATTCAAAGATTTACTTAATTTTTTGTTCACCCTGAAAACAAAAAAACTTTTCAAGATTTTCCGTCACATCGAATCTTGCGGTACATGCATGGAGCATTAAATATAGATGAAAACAAAAACTAATTGCACAGTTTATCTGTAAATCACGAGATGAATCTTTTAGGCCTAATTACTCCATGATTGAACAATGTTTGTCAAATAAAAATAAAATGCTACAGTGTCAAAATCTAAAAAAAACTCGGGACTAAACAAGGCCTAGTTCCCAAAAATTTTCAAGATTCCCCGTCAAATCAAATCTTTATACGCATGCATAAAGCATTAAATATAGACGAAAATAAAAACTAATTGCATAGTTTATCTGTAATTTGTGAGATGAATCTTTTGAGCCTAGTTACTCCATAATTAAACAATAATTGTCACATACAAACGAAAGTGCTACAGTAGCCAAAACCGAAAATTTTCGCGAACTGAACAAGGCCTGAAAAAAGGTGGCTTATAAATTTTACAAGTTAATATGATATGTCTGCTTGCATGCATCCACACCCATGCATTAGTTATGTTGTGTGAAAAATAAATTTCTAAAAATCGATTAAGCCAGGTTTGCTTTTACAGGAAAATAAAAGGTTTCAAAATTATGTTAGAAAACTAGTTTAAAAACTTCGCTCAAGTTTGACTTTAAAAATATTTAAAATGTATTTCAAAATGTGTTTTACAAATATGTTTACAAAAGGGGTTTTGAATTTTCAAAATAGTTTTAAAACATATTCAAAAAATCTCAAAATATATTCAAATTTTAGCTTAAGAAAGTTTCACAAATTCTTTGATTTGGCTTTCAAAAGTTTGTTTTTAAATTTTTTTATAAAAGTGTGTTTTCAAAATCATGTTGTAAAAGTTTGTGAGTCCTGAATTTAAATAGTTTCAAAACGATTTGGAAAAGTGGTGAAGACATAAATAAAAGAAAAAACAATTCTACTTCCTCCCCGTTTTATTCTTACTTTCGGGCCGTTCGACCGGCCGAACAGCCTGCGGCCCTTTTCCGTTTCGCCCACATGCTGCGCAAGCGCCAGCCCAGCAGGCACCGTGAGCGCCAGCCCGCACGGCTCCTCGGGCCCATCACCCGCCCATGACCTCGGCCCATCAGCAAGCAGCGCGGAGCAGCCCCGCACCCGCGCCAGTGCCGCTGCCTGATGGGGCCCACAAGCAGGCAAGTAGCAGCGGGACCGCCGGAACGAACCGAAGCCGACCAGGCAACCAGCGCCCGATTGATTTGAGCGAGGAATCCGCCGCCGCCTCTCTGTGTGAATCCGCGAGGACCGCCACCGTCACCTTGTTTCTGCCGCAAACAACCGCACCGGCAGTCTCGTCGTCGTCGAATTCCGGCCGGTGCCGTAAAGCTGCCCGGCCCGCGCGCGTCCAGCCGGAGTTCCGCCGGCGTGCCGGTGTGGCCTCCGCCTTTCTGCTGTGGAAGAACGATCCCGACGCCCAGGTGAGGAACAAGTCGTTCCAGCCGCCCATTCTCCACCGTGCCACTCACAGCCGCGCCGTCGTCGACGGTTCCCCCTGCGCATGCATTCACGCATCTCCGCGCCGCCACCCACCGTTTGAGCTGCAACGCTGCTGCCGCACCGCCCCCGGCCCTCCATCGCGCACTCTCTAATGTACGTGTCGCTCGTGCGCTATTCCGCAGCCAAGTCGCTCCTTCTGTGTGTGCACTACCGCAATACCCTCGGACGACGCCACGTCGCTGGTAGCCGATCGATGCGGCGGACGTCGCTGCTGGTGTCTGTTGTGTTCTGTCCCGTTGAGAGTGCCTGGTACGAGGACGACAACGTACATTTTGCCGCACAGAGAGCACTATAACCCGTGATGACCAAGATATCCATAGTATAAATTAATACTAACAATAAATAACAATGTCTTACTAAACCTGTCACGTCAAAAAAAAATGAAATACACCTTGGTATAATTTTTTGTTTCGTTGCAGGCACATAAATATAGATATAAGTATATCATAACTTTAATTTTCCATAATACCCATGTGTTTCTATAACTCAATATCAACCCTTGTAGCTTTTTTGATGCATCATATCAACCTCTATAATTTTTTTCAATGTGTCAAGGATTTGTCTGTCCATGAGTGATTGAGAACTCTCTTAAATTTTTAAATGGCAATCCTCGTTAGAAATTACATAAATACATTTGTATAGATTTCATTAGATAATAATCTGTGAAGTTTTCAGTTTATGAAATATTACTTGTGCCACAAAACTGGTTTGGCATTTTTATGATTTTTCTATAATTTTGGCAAATTTCGCAATATCTAGGTTTTTATAGAAAAAGAGAAAAATAAAAGAAAAAAAAAATAAAGGCTTGCATGGGCTTGGTCCAACCAATAACAAAGCTGGCCCAACTGCAAGCATTCAACCCAAGTCGAAAAAGAAGCCCACCAGGAGAGGCTCACTTAGATCGAGACATTTTGCACTAGGAACCCTAATATATTTTAAAAACTATTAAGGCCTTTTCACCTTTTTTGTCTCTAGTATCTTTACATCTAAGTTTTCGATTTATGAAATATTTAGTTGTGCCGTAAAACTGGATTGATATTTTTATGATTTTCTATGATTTTGGTGAATTTTGCAATATCTCTATTTTTATAGAAAAAAGAGGAAAATGAAAGAAAAGAAAAGAAACACTTGCATGGGCTTGGTCCGACCCACAATAAAGTCGGCCCAACTGCAAGGATTCAACTCAGGTCGAAAAAGAAGCCCAGCATGAGAGGACCGCTCAGATATAGACATTTTACATTAGAAACCTGATATATTTCAAAAAGTATTAAGGCCCTTCCACCTTTTTTCTCTCTAGTATCTTTACATCTGGAATCCCATAGTTCTTTATGTTCTCTTATCTACTCCTATTATGTTGGCAACGAGACCCATAACGAGTCGGGCCAGATTGGGAGAGCAAGAGGTAGAAGAAAGGAAGAGGCGGAAGAAAAAATACGATGGAAATTTTGCCTCTTTATTATTACATCGTCTTCAATAACAACACAAAAAATACAAGACTGAGTTGTGATTTAGATAGTGCTTCAATACTTATTTTTAGTCTTCTCCAACAACAGGACCCAAAAAAGAATCATTTCTATAAAATGGTTTCCAGAAGAGAGAATACTCATATTTAGGTCATCCCTCTCATGCCACAGAAAATAGATCTCCTATGTAGGTACTCTGTTGGAGGCTTTAGGCTGTTGGATACCCATTTTAGATTTAGAACTTACATAGAGATAGTCTTAGGTATAGATTAGCCCCAAAATAGGCTTCTATTATCATGTTTTTGTCATATTGACGAGTGCTCTATGTGCCATTGTATTCTCTCTTTAATCTTTTCTCTAATCTTTTTTTCTTCTGAGCCAAAGTTTAAGTTTTCTAATGAATAGTCATATGCATCGATTGATGCATAAGTTAAGATATCAATATATTCCTTTTTCTAATTTTTTTTTCTCCAATCACACAACATTACAACACGCAAGAAATTCACCTAGTTAGTTAAATGGTTGCCCCCCACCCCACCCATCATGTCAACTGAGGGCGTTATGTATTTATGACTCGGTCCTTTGATCAAGCCTTCGATCAAATCTAACACCTTTGTGGTTCCATACCAAGTCTTCTCTTTGTCTCATAAAATATGCCAATTCATATACTGTCAGTGAGTTACTCTGTTATGAGTCATAGAGCGTCCTCCCTTCACAAAGGCACTATGTGTCGGAGAAATGACATTGAGAAGGTATGTTTCACTCCACCGAAGAGTAGCTTTGAAGTACATACATATAGCCACCAATGCATGTCCAACTTGTACGTGCGGTTAAACTATCTGTCGATTGTAATAAAAAAAATAATCAACTTGGCCCGTCTAGCTCAGTCGGTAGAGCGCAAGGCTCTTAACCTTGTGGTCGTGGGTTCGAGCCCCACGGTGGGCGTTGTTGCTAAGTTTTTTATCATTATCATCAAATTTTTGAACAGTAGTTCGCCATTCAGGCCTTCAGCGTATATTTTTTATCAGCAAATTTTCTGAACTGTTTGCCATTCAGGCCTTCAGCGTATAGCCTGAGGGCTGAGTCAAATTGTGACATTTTTCTTTTAGCAAATGCAGTTACAAAATAAACTGTAGGGATTTGCATCCCTCCAGGAATTATTATTAAAAAAGAAAAAAACAGTTACAAAATAACGGTTACAGTTTTTCTTCTTTTAGTCAAATTTTAAGTTCTCTCCAATCACACAGCAACATGCAAGAACTTTTTCTCTTCGCCATTAAATGATTGCCCCGCATCATGGCAACTGAGGCCATATTATGTTGTTATGACTCGGTCTTTTGATCGAGCCTTGGATCAACTAACACCTTTGTGGTTCCATACCAAGTCTTCTCTTTGGCTCATGAAACATGCCAATTCATATACTATCAGAGAGTTACTCTGCTATGAGTCGTAGAGTGTCCTCCCTCCATAAAGGCACTATGTGACGGGGAAATGACATTGAGAAGGTATGTTTCAGTTCGCTGACAGTAGGAAGATGATTCATACATGCGAATATCAGCTGATTGTAATTGAAAATAACCAACTTGGCCCGTCTAGCTCAGTCGGTAGAGCGCAAGGCTCTTAACCTTGTGGTCGTGGGTTCGAGCCCCACGGTGGGCGTTTTTTTTCTGAACTTTCGCTATTCAGGCCTTCAGCGTATCTTTTATCAGCAATTTTTCTGAACTGTTTGCCATTTCGCTATTCAGGCCTTCAAATTTTTTGAACAGTTCGCTATTCAGGCCTTCAGTGTATTTTTTTATCAGCAATTTTTCTGAACTGTTTGCCATTTCGCTATTCAGGCCTTCAGCGTGTTTTTTATCAGCAATTTTTCTGAACTGTTTGCCATTCAGGCCTTCAGCGCATCAAAATTTTTTGAACAGTTCACTATTCAGACCTTCAGCGTAATTTTTTATTAGCAAATTTTCTGAGTGCGAAGTTACAAAGTCCACAGCTTGGCACAACCTTGTTTCTTTACCGAGAGAAGTTCCAAACACAAGGACACAAGTCCCTTTGACATCACCATTCACCACCAAATTAAGAAACTCACCATACAAATTTCGCCAGCCCTCCTACCTGAACTAGCTAGACCAAGTTTTCGCCTTTTTAACTAGAACAGGGGTGCCGGCCTCTACTTCATGCCATCTATAATCTTGTCTTGCCCATTATTTTGCCTTAGCAGATGGGCAACCCGACGCCTTTAGGCATCGGTTGCGCGAAATTAACCAAACTTACACAAACATAAAAACTGTTACAACGTACAACAAAAGACCTATCGGTACGGTACAACATCTCCTTCTCAGGTACATTACCATTTGCACTGCTAGCTGTTTCCATTCCTTCTGGTTTACTTGTTTCCTGCAGCGTTCTGCCTGGCTGCTACCAGCTACACATCCTTGCGTGGGTTCAGTAACTGACGACGATGAGCAGGCCGATGGCGGTGACGATGATGGTTGACGGCAAGCCGAAGCGGAGGTGGCTCCAGAAGGTGAGATTGTACCCGAAGAACTGTGCCCGCCGCGCCTGCTCGCAGACGATCAGGTTCGCGGCTGAGCCCAAGAGTGTCAGGTTGCCGGCCACCGTGCTGACCCATGCTAGAATGAGCCAGGCTTTCTTCTGTGATTCTGGTGAGATTGCAGCTGCTGATGCTGCCACTCTTGAACCCAGCAGCAGAACTGAAACGAAAGTTTCAGACATGTTAGGATAAATAAACTCTAAGACTAAAGTGTCGCAACAAGTAAAAAGAACCACGAGATATTCAGCAGTAACATTTGAAAACAGATTAAAGGTAACCATCGTGTCAGGAGTAATACCAGTTGGAACATTTGAGGCGACATTTGAAAGAACAAGAATCACAACCGCGAGAAGCGCCGTGCCTTTGGCACTGTCGATTCTCGAGTGCGGTTCGACCAGCTCCCAGAGCGCATTGGGTATGCCAGTCCTGTTGAAGCCGTCGACCGTTATGAACATCCCACAGAAGAAGATCAACAAAGAGTATGACACCTGCAGCGCCGCAAATCATCATCATCAGTCTATCATGATGCATGGCTAAAAGAAAATTGGCAATATATATATATGATGATCTAGTAGGCAGCACAGTGACAGTACCTTCTCCAGGCAAGCCTGTGCGTCAGTGAAATCAAGTGCGAGGAGGACGAGAGCAGCAGTGATGGCAGACCAGGACATGTTGAGTCCCATGAGAAGCGCGACGAGCATCCCAAGTGTGGTGAGATACACGGCACTCTTCCACACGAGCACCTTCCATCTCTTCTCCTTGACGTCGTCGCCGTCCTTGCCCTTCTGGCCATCGTCGGCGTCAGCCTCGGGCGCGTCCTCGATGATGACGCTGCGCTGGTGGCTGGTGGTCCTGGTGATCTTCCTGGGCCCGACGCCGCCGCCGCCGCCGTCGTCGCGCCTGTCGCAGACGGTGGACACCTCCACCATCTCCTGCGACATGCTGGAGGCGCGCATGGACCTGATGGCCACCTGGATGTCGCCCTCGGAGTTGTAGCTCCGGCTCCTCATGCTCATCGTGTCGGCCCTGTTGAGGCTGTCGGTCCGGCGAATGGGCTCGCTGATGCAGTCGACGTCCACGCCGCCGTTGACGGAGGAGGCGTGCGACATCCTTGCCGGCGTGAACCTGTGCGAGGTGACCTCTTCGTCGGCCACGACCTCAGGCCCCCTCTCGGCGGCGCCGCCCTCCTGGTCCTTCTCCGGCACGGAGAGGTACCTCCAGAAGTAGCAGAGCAGGATGCAGGTGTTTGTGACGACGCCGACGATCATGGCCGGGAAGACGCCGACGAGGAACTGTCCGAAGGTGATGCCGCTCTGCACGGCGATGACGAGGTTCTGCGGGTTGCCGATGGGCGTGGCGGAGGAGCCGATGTTGGAGCTGGACGCCAGGGCCAGCAGGAACGGCTGCGGGGGCAGGTTGTTCTGCCTGGCCAGCTTGAGGATGAACTCGGTGAGCACGACGCAGCAGGTGTCGTTGGTGAAGAGCGCGCTGGCGACGGCGGACACGAGGCAGACGCGGAAGAGCAGGTCCTTGCTTCCCCGGCTCCGCCACGCCAGCGCGCTGCCGAGGTACTTGAACATGTCGGCGCGCTCGAGGAAGATGCTGACGACCATGGTGCCGAAGAGGAGGCCGAGGATCGGGAGGTCGATGGCCTTGTAGGCCTCCTCGGGGGTCATGACGCGGAAGAGCACCATGAGCATGGCGCCCAGGAGGGAGCCCGCGGTGCGGCCCACGGGCATGAAGGGCACCGACGGGAAGACGGCCAGCACCCAGAAGATGGTGAAGGCGATGCATCCCAGCACAACCTTGTCCGTGCTCGCAAGCGCCATGATGGTCGAGGTCGAACCGGCCAGCCGGCGGCAAGACGTACGGCGGCGCGCGGCGATGAAGACGACTTGGCTAATGCCGATCCGCGTGATCCGGGACGAGGGGCCTAGCTTTCTCCTGGCTGCTGCGCCTAGCTAGATCCTGCAAAACCGGAGCACACAGAGAAGCATCGTCGTCAACAACAACAACAACTAGGTGTTAAAATGGTAATCGAACCACGGCAGGGACGGGAATGAAGTGACTGATATTTGGCGCAGCGCAACCGAGCCGGGGAATATGCGTCCTTGCGCGGGCCACAAGCTTATTAGCGACTGGCGGCTGGGACGTACTGCAACCTATCTAGCCGCGAGAACCAATGGCCACCAGTAGCTAGTAACTGTCACCTCCGGCTAGATTAGATATGCACTGCTGTGCAGTGCTGCTACCTCGCCGTGAGCAGTGCAGCGTGTACGCAGCGACGATGCAGGCATGCATGCAGAAGCAGATGATGAATCATCCAGAAATAGCTAGGCCACGGCCACTTGGGATGCAAGTGCTCACCTCGCGGTTTACCCCGCGCGGCTGTGTTTGCTGGCGCTGATGGATCGATATTACTACCTGTCTCCTCCAGGTTTGGGGGGGACTTGGGACGGGTATTTATTGCTGGTCCGGCGCTGTGTCCCCGGCCGAGAAATCATAGACCTGACATCAGCAGCGTCAACGGAGGACGGCTGGGCTTGTTGGTGAGGTTGCTTATTGGGCCCGTCTGGTTTTTTTTCCTCAAAAAAATTGGCTCGTGTGGTTTCGTGTGGCGAGGTGAAAAGTCAAGGGCACTATATTTTGGCCTTGTTTAGTTAAAAAAAATTGTAAAATTTTTTAGATTTCACCAAACATCGAATCTTGTGGCACATGTATAAAACATTAAATATAGATAAAAGAAATAACTAATTGCACAGTTTACCTATAATTTGCAAAACAAATCTTTTGAACCTAGTTAGTCCATGGTTGAATAATATTTGTCAAATACAAACGAAAGTGTCATAGTGTTCATTTTGGTAAAAAATTTGGAACTAAACAAGGCCTTTTGACGCTATATATAGAGAGAGAGAGACTAGAGAGTACCGTAACCTTGTGAATAACCTATGTCACTCATGCCATATGTACGTTACCTATTTGCTTGTACCAATTCCATCACGAATTAGTAAAAAAGTTACTGTGACCCAACAACTATCACAATTACACTCACTCAACCTTCTATGATATGTGTATCCAGCTCCTCTAATTTGTCTCATCCTCACTTTTTATCAGTGTATTGGCTGCTAAGGAAGCATCCGTGCACCGATGGTACGGTTTGGTTTGATTTGGTTTGGTTTTATTTTTTTAACTCAAGACTGAGCATAATTTCACCACGTAAGGGGTTTGTTTGTTGAAAGAGATTGTTTTCTACGATTTCTTTACTTACTTAAACATTAAGCGACTCATCTTTCGCAGTCAATAAATATCAGTCTGAAGCATATATATACCCTCTTGCAGATAAGATCACTCTGGTTGGTTCAAAACTTCAGCAGTACAGTGGTACCTGTTATCAGATTGTATAGACTTATATATTAGGTTTCGTGAACATCTACTCTGAAAATAACTTGTTTTAGCATCAGAGAAATGTCATTTGTTTGCAACCCTAGAGAGAGTACCATAATCTTCTGAATAACCTTGTGTTACGCATGTCACATGTCACCTATTGGCTTCTACAAATCCATCATGAACCCAAGTTATTGTGATCCAACAACTACCACACTTGAACTCACTCAACCTTCTATCAATGGGACCATATATGTCCGGCTCTTTTGTCCCATCTTTACTCTTCATCAGTGTGATAATAACTGTTAAGGAAGCATCCATACATATATGGTCGGTTTTGGTTAGACTTCCAACTCAAGATTAAGGACTTCACTTCATGCGCAGTTTGATGAAAGAGATTATTCGATCTAGAGTATTTCCTATAGAAGATTATTATCTTCTGGTGCAAACGAACTATGTGACTTCAATAATATCAGAGGATAAGAGAGTTTCGTACATGAAAATTTATATTTTGGTACATCACTCCCTGAAAAGTAACTTTTTTTAGCTGCAGATAAATGTCATTTGCTTGGAACCCAAGAAAAATATAATAAACTTGTAATAACCCTATCTTAATATATTACTAACGAGGCCTATTCGAGAACGCGTACGAAAAGTTTGTTTAGATTTACCAAAAGGTTGCTTAGATTTATGAAAAGTTTGTTTGGATTTATGAAAGTGTTGCTTAGATTTACAAAGCTGAGTAGTTTTGATTAAGGTTTTATATGTAACCTTATTATTTCTATGGATTCATCATGTACTCCGAATTAATGTGCACAATGCTACTCACTCAATTGTACATATATAGAAGAGGACCAGAGACCAGAGATCCAAGGTAAAGTTTATTTTGTCCTTGAGAGCATCTGCCCTCACTCTTCCACCTATTAGATTCGCTTTAAGAAGTGTGCAAACACGCATCTCAATGCGAAACTGCTTTGAGATGTGTGTTTGCATACTTCTCAAAGCGAATCTAATGGTTGGGAGAGTGAGGGCATGTGCCCTTAAGGGCAAAAGAGATCCAACTACTCTGCCCAGTCTTCAGTACATGTCATTAGTTGTGTTAAGGAAGCATCCATGCATCCATCCATGTGTATCAAGTGTGTATAGCAACTCTCTCGTGCTTAGTGGCCTCAAGTACACACACATACATACGACGACAAACGACAAACGAGGTGGCCACGGTACGGATATCATGGCATTGTGTTGACTTGGGTTGAGTGGAGTCGTCCCTTTGGTTCATGTGACAAAAAGCAAGTGCCTTTACACATATCCTCGATCGATCAGTGGGAGGGGGTTGACAATGAAGAAATACATCCTAAAAGAGGTGGCTGGGGCTATGATTCAGTTGTACAGCTTGCTAAAATCCTGCTCCTCATTGCAGAGACATGCATTTCGTGCTGAACATAGGGTGTTTGCTGCCAAAAAAAAAAAGGGGAAGTTGTCGCTTCTGTGGAAGTGAAAAGCTTTCCATGGACCAATTATCGCCTGCTAGATCCACCAGTTCTGCAGATCGAATGAAGCTAGTGCTCCTTCCAACAATGAAGAACAGAGTGTTTGTGTTGTGGCAACCACGTAGGCCGCCAATACCATAACATGCAAAACAGCAGAGGATAAGGGTCTGACTGTGTACGTACAACCAGCAGCACATCGCCTGTGATGATGTTCTGGTTCCAACGCAACGCACTAGTAGTAGGGTGAAAAAGAGCACGTTCGAGCGAGATCTGTTCGGTTTATTCAAGCCAGCGATGATGCCGAGCTGTGATCGAGTTCCAACTTATTACAAGTTGTTGGAAGAAAGCAAAAATTGTGGTTCCATTTGGGGTCAAGTAATGCACATGCGTAGTCGTTAATCGCTCTAATTCACCCATATAGGTCGTAGAGCAAGCAGACTAAATCGCGAACGATCACCCGATTCATTTTCAGCAATCAATAATTCAATATATGAACTATTTTCTTTTTCAGCAAAAGGGAATTCCTACGTCTTTTCCTTTTCCCACACGCGCAAAGGAACATAAATCTGTAGGTTTGTTTACGTTGATTTGCTTCCTTTTACACGCGCGTGATCGGTTGATATGCTTCCGTTTTATTCCGCGCACACAATTGGGTGGTGGTAGTCAAACCAAATAAAATAAAGGAAAATATCAGAAAAGGAACAGGACAGAAAAGAAAAGTTACGAGTCCGCACAGACGCGGTCTCGTTCGCTGTGGTCGAATCGCATGAATGACCGTAAAAACAGAATTAGGGTAAAAGACTTATGTATAGGTATTTTTATATTATATTATAATGTGAATTTTCCGCCTCGGATGTCTGAGTCGGAAACTTTTTTGTAAATTTCGTACCATGACCCTAGGACGACGTTTGAGGTTCAGCCAATCAGCCCTAGCTTTCGGTTCCAACTTCGAAGTAGTACAGTACTACGGTACATGATTTGTTGTCAGCTGTCTTCACACCCGGTACCAACCAGCAAAAAATTAGGTTGACCACGAGGACTTCCCTCTGTTGACCCTGCTTATGTAGAACCGTGAGACTCACGATCCAATTAACTAAGTCTACGTTTGTTTGTTTAATAAGTTATTTTTTTTTTCAGCCAGCGTTTTTCTCTCATGATTTTAAATCAGCGAACAAGAGCGCGGACGTACTACATATGCAGCTCGGTGGCACCGTCCCCGTTCAGCATCGCCAGTCGCCCAGTCCAATCCATTCAACCCAGCGACGAGACGACGGTCGCTGGCACGTTGCTGCCACGCCACAGGAACGCACGCGACGCGCCTGTCTGGCCTCTGCGGTTCTACCACTCCCCTGTCTTCCACAAGCACAGCTGCACAAGCGGCTAGTACGTACTACTAGCTCGGAAAAAATTCGATCGCAAGTCAAAGCCTGCAGAAACCAGCGCACCACTGTGGCCACAACTAATTTATCTCCCGAGATCGGCCTTGTTTTACCAATTAATCTCCGTCATACGAAATAAATCGCGTGTGGCTGGGATCAGAGCTTTGCAGTTTTGCATGAGGCAAATAAAGAAAATTGTTGACAGCACATTCTACCGGAAATAAAGTCCAAACGAGGGCGTACAAGTACATGAGATCGACCGACCGATGGCGATGCGCGGTGCATGTGACTGACAGACGACTGTGACGGCCATGGCGACCCCGGCCCGGCCCGATCCGTTCGCACATACGTACGTGCCATCCCCGTCGTCGCACGTACGCGACCTAGCTAGCTAGCCGTAGACGACGACCACCGGATCAGGCCGGCTGGCCGCCGGCGGCCGCGCGCGTCACTGTTGCGGTTGCGGCGAGCGATGAACGTAACCAAAGCAGCAGACCGGCACCGAGGCTCCGGCGGCAGGCAAGGAGGGGGAGATGACAGGTCGTCGTTAGCTAGCGTTTGGCCGTTGCCCGTGCGGTGCAGACAAGGAGAGACCCTAGCTACTAGCTGCTAGTAGGGTACGGCTAGGCAACAAGCGACGAAACGTGAAAGAGTGGCCTCGTGAGCGCTCACGTACGTACGGCTTCGGTCACACCGCAACTTTAGTTCGCAAAAATTATCGGATTCGGTTACTATAGCTTTTCTCGTTTGTATTTAATAAGTACTGTCTAAATATAAATTAAGCTTAAAAAATTTATCTAATAAATTATAGATAAACTATATAATTAATTATTTTTATCTATATTTAATATTTTATGTCTAAAGATTTAATATGACTAGAAATAATCTTAATTTTTTAAAAAAAACTAAAGGCCTTAACCAAAACACTACGGGTGTCTGTGATGAGAACCGCCTTTTTTCGGCTGCGCACTCGCGATCGCCCATCGGAGGGGTGAAGGTGACGGATGGATGGACGCAGGCAACGGACGTCGTTGTGTAGCGGTTAACACCGGACTGGGGGCAACACACCGCAGCCAGACGGTTGCCGTGCTGCTGGTGCAGTTCGAATAACGAACGTACTGGATTCGCCCTTGGTTTTAATAATTTGGTCATGAAATCATGGCCAACAAAAAAATTGTACTGGGCAAAGACTCTTGGATTTGCTCTTGCTAGCTTTTGACCATATTACTACATTCATAACATAAATTGATGTTACTAGCTAGATATTACTATGAAAATATACTTTTTGCAATAGATAATTGTTTCTGTTTGAAATTGTATATTTTAGGGGGTGTTTGGGACTGCTCTGTTCTACGTTTTTCAGCTCCACTCCATGTTTTTTAGCCAAACGGTTTCAGCTCCACGCACTCAGTTCGAGGAAAAAGGGTGGAGTTGTGAGAGCA